>Ga0187772_10000289_pt1 | contig 22304 bp, 18 predicted proteins | sample 0116_SJ02_MP15_2_FD_133137 | JGI IMG/M metagenome (GOLD analysis project Ga0187772, IMG submission 133137) | Tropical peat soil microbial communities from peatlands in Department of Meta, Colombia - 0116_SJ02_MP15_20_MG | ecosystem: Environmental > Terrestrial > Soil > Wetlands > Peat | place... | reverse complement strand
GATCGTGCACGCACCGCAAGTTCCATCCTCACACCCGCACTTCGTCCCGGTAAGTTGCAGATCATCCCGGATGACCTCCAGAAGGGTCGTATAAGGAGTGATTTCAAGACTCTCAACTCGCCTATTTATATTTAGTGAAACCTGAATCCTTCCCATGGTTCTCCTTTACCCCCGCCCCTCCCCCTTTATGGGGAGGGTGAGGGAGGGGGGTGGTTCTATTTCCGTGTTAAAGATTCATTGAGACCTATTCTCCGGACCTACTGACAGTGCTTGCCGTAGTGCCCGCTCTGCAAGCACTCCCACCATTTTTCTGCGATAGCTCGCATCCATAGCCAGGTTTCCTACCGGCTGCGCCCTATCCACCACTTCTCGGGACACGGACTGAAGCAGATCTTCTGTCGGCTTGTGGCCCTCCATAAGCCCCGCGGCCTCGGACACCTCTGTCGGGGATGGCCCCACCGCTCCCAGGACCACTTTGGCCCGTTCGATGGTGCCACCCCGGTTCCGCTTCACCACCACGGCTACTCCGGCCATAGGAAAATCCATGCCCTCGCGAACACGGAGTTTCTCGTAGGCCCCGGTAGCCCCGTGGCCAGGAGTTGGAATCCGGACTTCTACCAGTATTTCGTCGGGCTTCAGAATGTTTGGCCTCTTTCCTCTCCCTGTGAAGAACTCGGCCAAGGGAATGACCTTTTCACCTTGCGCCGAGGCGATTTTCACCTCAGCTCCCAGCGCGATCAGAACTGGACCGAGATCGCTCTGGCAAACCGCCTGGCAACGCCGGGCCTTCTCGACCGCGTTGCAGATGTCTCCTCCCAGCTTGAAGCAAGCCTTTAGCCCGCTTCTCCAGAACTCGGACTGATTGTAGTAGATGCATCGCGTGTCAAGACAGAGGTTGCCTCCAAGGGTGGCCCCATGGCGGATAGCAGGAATGGCCACGAGTTGGACGGCCTGAGCCAGGGGAGCGTATTCTTTTACGACAAGGGAAGATTTCTCCAAGGTCTCTAACGTGACCATAGAACCGATAGCAAGTCCGCTACTCCCGCTTCGGCGCACGTAATTCAACGCAGTCAATCCCTTCAGGCCAATCACAACGGCGGGTTGGCTAAGTCTGTAACGAAGGGCAACCATGAGAGCAGTGCCTCCGGCCAAGAGGACTGCCTTCTTGTTGTGCTCTCGAAGGACGGAGCAGGCCTCTTGCAGCGAGTGCGGTTGGATAAACTCGAACTTGGGCAGTTTCATCTCATTCCTCCCGCTCTACTTCTCCCCCAAGACATTTGCCTGGGTCTTCCCACTCCGTGGCGACGATCAGTGGATAAGAACAGAACGGATCCGCCGAAAGCCCCTTCAGAATTTCCCATCAATAACGCCTTGGAAAACCAATTCCTGTGGAGAGAAGCGAAAGAATTACCTATCGGTTACTCCTTTAGAACCTTTTTTAATTCTTCGGTCAATGCTGGGACAATCTGGAACAGGTCTCCAACGATCGCATAGTCCGCATAGTTGAAGATGAGGGCATCGGGGTCCGCATCCACAGCCACGACCGTTTTACACGTGCCAATCCCCAGCACGTGATGGATGGCACCTGAGATACCGAAGGCCATGTAGAGTTTAGCTGAGATATTCTTGCCGCTCTTTCCAATCTGATCCTTTTGATCTCTCCATCCTTCATCGACCACTGCACGGGTTGTTCCTACGGAAGCATTGAGCACATCAGCTAACTCCTCAATCATTTTGAAATTCTCAGATCCTTTGATTCCTCTGCCCGCGGCGACCACGACATCGGCCTCTGTAATATCCAACTTCGCCCCGACTGCTTTCTCCATTCCGATGACCTTCTTTTTCAATGAAGAGGGATTGATGTCAGATGAAATCGAAACCACTCGTGCTGATTTGCCAAGGTTCTCGTTGACAAGGAATGTATGATTCCTCACCGTAGCCATCTGAGGCCGACTTTCAGAAAAGGTCATTTCTGCAAAGACCTTTCCTCCGTAGAGGGGGCGTCTGGCGATAAGCTTTCCATTCTCTTCTACGGTTAGACTTGTGCAGTCGGGGGCATAGCCTGTTTGGCAATGCATGGCCAGCCTCGGGAAAAGATCCTTTCCCGTAGAGGTGGCTCCTCCCAAAAGAGTAGAGGGTTGATGCTCTTTAATCAAAGGTGCCATAACGGCTAAATAGGCATCGGAAGTGTATGAGGCAAGGGCCGGGTCGTCAATAAGATAGATTTTGTCAGCATAAGGGGTGAGACCCTTCACGGCTTCTTGCAAACCGCTTCCTAGAAGGATCACTCCGACCGACTGCTCTGTCTTTTTTGAAAACTCTGCCCCGGCCGTGAGAAGCTCAAAGGTCACCTTTCTGACCTCTCCCTCCTGTTGTTCTGCAAGAATCCAGATCTCATTCGTCATGGTGCTTCCTCTTTCAAATTCGGAATGCGGAATTCGGCTTTCGGAATTTGATTCGTTTGACTTTCACTCCGCATTCCCCATTCTAAACTCCACATTTAAACCACTTTGGCTTCCTCTTTGAGAAGTTTAACTAGTGTCTTCACATTCCCCGGAAAATCTTCTTTGATCATCTTCACGGGAGGTCTCTTAGGTGGCGGCAGATATTTCTGGACTCTTGCCTTAGCGGCTTGGCCACCTGCATCGGTTGCGCTCAATCCCAAAACAGCAAGATCTAACTTTTTAATCTGAGATTTGATGGCCTTCATCACATTCATCACCTTAGGAATGCGAGGGTTATACAGACCTTTCTGACAGGTAAAGAGTGCAGGGAGACCACAGGAAAGGAATTCCTTCCCCCCCTCTATTTCCCGGATCACCTTGACTTCCCTTTCGGGGTCATCCACATCGAGCCCGATGATCGCGTTGACATGCGGAATTCCCAGTAACTCGGCGACAGCAGGTCCGACGATCCCTGCATCATCATCCATGGCCTGCCTCCCCGCTAAAATCAGGTCAAAGGGTTTATCTTTGAGATAAGCCGCCAAGGCCTTGGCAATAGCAAACTGATCCGAGCCCTCCAAGGCAGGATCAGCGATCTGAATCGCATCATCCGCGCCCATGGCAATGCCTCTTCTCGGGCGTCCACTTTCTTATTATCGACGGTCAACACAGTAACCTTGCCACCGAGCTTTTCTCTTAATTTCAGGCCTGCTTCGATTGCAATTTCATCGAAGAAGTTGGTGAAATATTTATTCTCGATCTCCAATTCAGAATCCGATTTGACTTTCACAATGGCTTCCGGATCAGGAACCTGTTTCACCAACACATAGATTTCCATAAATGAACCTTCCCTAATAAGAATCTACGATGGGTGTCAATCCTCGTACTCCGCTTTTTCAATCAGTCTTTACAAAAGGCCCTTCCCAAATAATCGCAGAGGACTTCATGGGTGCCGCCTCCGTAAAGCAAGAACTTAGCATCCCTCCAATAACGTTGGGGTGGATATTCCGTGCAGAAGGCATTCCCGCCATAAATTCTCATCGCCTCTTCAACGGCGTACATACACATTTCAGTGGATTGATATTTCGCCATCATGCATTCGTTGGTACAGGGAATCTTGTTTTGAATCATCCAGGCGCATTTATAACAATAGTTCCATGAAACCTCATACCAGGCCCAATATTTTGCAAACTTTTCCCGAATCAATTGGTACTTACTGATGGGGTTTCCGAAAGCCATTCGGCTCTTGGCGTACTCCCTTGCATCCTCCATGGCCCCTTTGGCAATGGCCAAGGCACACATGGCCGTCATGATGCGAACTTCATTAAGAATATCCCCGGCATACTGAACGCCTTTGCCAATCTCCTCACCCAGAAAATTTTCATCAGGAACCAGGACATTATCAAAAACCAATTCACCCGTGACAGAGCAACGGGACCCCAGCTTATGGAGCCTCTGGCCGGGCACGAACCCGTCGCGATCCGCCGTCTTCTTTTCGATCAAGTAGAAATTGAGACCTTTCAGTCCCAATTTTGGATCGACCGTCGCCATGCAGGTACAGAACTCAGCGATCGGTCCGTTGGTGATCCACTGCTTTCTCCCGTTGATCCTCCAGCCCCCGCCCACTTTTGTCGCTAAAGTTCTCGTTCCACCCAGGTCAGAACCAGACTGGTCTTCAGTAAAGCAGATGGTCCCGATTTTTTCGCCTTTTATTGCCGGTACGAGGATCCTTTGTTTGATCTTCTCGTTTCCAAACCGGGCAATGAAGTAAGTTCCCATCAGGATTTGCATGATCGCCGCCATGGCAAATCCGCAGGATCCCCTTGCGAGCTCCTCATAGAAGATCATCTGGGAAAGGGTATCCGTAGCCATTCCACCATACTTCTCTTCGTGCCTTAGCCCCAGATATCCCAGAGCGGCGAACTCTTTCCAAAGGTCCCATGGGAATTCTTCCTTTTCATCCAGTTCGGCCACCTTCGGCATAATCAAACGATTTACCGCATCCCGAACCATCTGTCTGAAGAATTCTTGTTCCTCGGTAAAAGTAAAATCAAGGGCCATGGGCTACTCCTTTCATCCTCCTCAGGATTCAAGGGTTCTAGGATTCAAGGATTTAAGGGTTCCCGGATTTATTTTTTTGTGGTTCTTGCTCGAACCCTTGATCGCTTGACCCCTTGAATCCTTAAACGATATTTTTCTCTTTAAATTCCTTCAGCTGGCCAGCATTATATCCCAACAGGCCAACATAAATTTCCTCATTGTGCTCACCGAATCGGGGAGGGAAGCTCATCATTCGGTGGATCGATTCGAGATAAGGGTTATTGATAGGAGGAGGTGCAATGGTAATCTCCAGCCCTGTCTTGGGGTCTCTGCTTCGAATGAGATTGGGTTTGACCAGCGGATCCCGAACAACATCTTCGATGGCGTTGACTTTGGAAATGGCAATCGTGGCCTTGCTGAAGATGTCGATCAATTCATCCGTCGAAAACTTCTTGGTGATGGCTATGATCGCATTATTCAAATTGTCCACATCTGCGATGCGGCCGGCATTTCTCTCATACTCCTTTTTATAAAGGGATTCAAACCCTGGAATCTTTGTCATCGTCTCCCATTGCTTGTCATTTCCTACGGCAACGTAGGCATAGCCATCTTTCGTCTCATAGACAGAGACAGGAGCAAAGAATTCGTGAGTATTTCCCCTTCGGGAAACTTTCTTATTTAAGGAAATCGTATGGGTGATCGCCTGGGTGAGCCAGGAGACCGTGCTTTCGAACATCGAGAGATCGATGCGGCTTCCCCGGCCTGTCACTGCCCTTTTGAAGAGGGCCTTCATCAGAAGACCATAGCCATGTTCACTGGCTCCCATATCGGGAAGGGGAATCCCCATGACCTGTGGTGTCCCTCCCTTTTCACCGGTGAGCTCCATTAATCCCCCTCTCGCCTGAAGCACGGGATCATAAGCGGCCTCGTTGATCTGGGGACCAAAACCGGTCATTCCAAGCCAGATGATGTCCTCCTTGATCTTCTTGAGCATCTCGTACTCGATCCCGAGCTTTGCATAATTTCTCGGAAGTTGATTCGTGGCAAAGATATCCACTCTTACTCTGGTAATGAGTTTCTTGAAAATCTCCTGTCCCTCGGGGGTCCCCAAATCAAGCGTGAGGGCCTTTTTCCCGGCATTGATGGATAGATAGTAGGAGAACATCCTGTCTTCTTTCAACACATCATCTCCCACGCGACGATTGGGATCGCCATAAACGGGATGTTCCATGCGAATCACATTGGCCCCTTCCTCAGCCAGGCGAAGGGTCAAATAGGGGAGGACGGTTGCTTGCTCTAAGCTTAGCACATTAATATTTTTGAAGAGCTGAGAATCTTCCATGAACGGTCACCTCGGTTTCAAGATTTTGGATACTGTATACAGAAAAATATATATCCTCAAAAGCCCCATTGTGTCAAGCCTTTTTCTTCTCCTTCTCTTCATCAACACTCCACTAAAAAACCCTTGACAAGCCCGGTCCCTTGACGTATAAAAAAGAGGTCATTCTGGATACAGTATACAGAATTTGAAATGAAAAATGCGGGTTTTATGGAAACGACTTTAGGAGGCCTTCGGGTCCACAAAAGGAAATCTCTACGGGAAGAGGTCTATCAATCACTAAGAAAATCTATTCTTCATGGAAAACTAAAAGCCGGGCAGCGTCTCATCGAGGAGCAATTGGCCGGTCAGGTGGAAATCAGCCGCACCCCCGTCAGAGAGGCTTTCCACAAACTGGAAAGGGATGAGTTAGTCACTCGACTCCCCAAAGGAGGGTTCGCCGTAAGGGAATTCACAAAGGAGGATGTGGAGGAAATCTTTGGAATTCGCACCGCCCTCGAAAGTTATGCCGCTTATTTGGCCACCCTTCATATCGCTCCGGATAAAATCTCCATTCTGGAGAAAAAATTGAAGGAATCGGAAGATGCCTTAAAAAAGGGAAACGATGATCAGGTCGTTCGACTTCAGACCGAATTCCATGATCTCCTCTACAAATCTTGTAAAAGTAGAAAACTGGTCGAGATGATCAATACGTTCCGCGACTATTTTTATCGGTATCGGTCTGCCTTGCTTCATATAGATAACGCCGCAAGGATTTCCAACGAAGACCATCGTCAGATGTTGGAAGCGATGAAAAAGAAGAACCCAAGATTGGCAGAAAGCCTTGTCCGAAGGCATCTGGCCAGAGGCAAGGAACTTGTCTTGAGGGAAATTGATAAGGGAAGAATGGTCCCCTAAGCTCTAAGGTGGAACAGTCCAAAGGCCAAACAAAAGTCAAATTGCAAAGCCGGGATATTTTTGGAATTTGAACTTTGGATTTGGTTTGACATTTGCCTGCTTTCTCTGCCTACCGCGGGCAGGCCCGGGCAGCAACTTTGGCGCTCGACATGTGATTTGATCAATTGCGGGGAGCAAAGAGGTGGAGAAAAAAATTCGTATCTTAATCGCAAAACCTGGTTTGGACGGTCATGATCGAGGAGCGAAGGTGGTGGCGCAAGCCCTCCGTGATGCGGGAATGGAAGTCATTTACACCGGACTTCATCAGACCATCGACCAAATTACCAGTACAGCCATCCAGGAGGGTGTGGATGTCATCGGATTATCCGTTATGTCCGGAGCCCACGTACCGATCTGTGAAAAACTGACGAAGGAAATGAAAAGAAAGAGGATCGATGACATCATGGTCGTCATTGGCGGCGTCATCCCCAAACGAGATATTCCTCATCTCCAAGAAATTGGAATCCAAGGCATCTTTCCCGGAGGAACTTCCTTCGACGAATCGATCCAATGGATCAAAGAACACGTCAGACCCCGATCTTGATCGGGGGAAACTTCAAATTCGAAGCACGAAATCCGAAACAAATATAGATGTCGAAAAAACCAATCTCCCAAACAAAGTCCTCTTGAATTTTGATATTTGAATTTGGGATTTGTTTAGGATTTCGAATTTCGGATTTTGGATTTTGGGGGTTTACGATGGGTGTTGCAAAATATGTCAAAAATGAGAAAGATGAAGTTCAGGATGTAATCCTCCAATCTGGCATCCACGTCAAACCTCTCTATACGGAGAAGGATTTAGAAGCGATCGGTTTTGATCCAGACAAAGATTTGGCTCTTCCGGGCGAATATCCTTACACCCGGGGAATCCATTCTCTCAGCTACCGGAGTCGGGAGTGGACAACCCGCCAGTATACAGGCTTCGGAACACCCGAAGAGACCAATGAGCGTTTCAAACTGATGATCTCTCATGGCCAGACGGGACTCAATGTGGCCTTCGATCTCCCGACACAGATGGGGCTTGATTCCGATGACCCACTGGCTGAGGGCGAAGTGGGAAGGGTTGGCATGGCGGTGGATTCCCTCAGAGACTTCGAAGTTGCCTTTCACGGCATTCCTCTCGACAGGATTGGTGTAGGACTCACGATCAATGCTGTGGCAAGCATCATGCTGGCGATGTTTCAGGCGATGGCCGAAAAATACGGATTTAAAAAAGATCGAGTAAGCGCTACCCCTCAAAACGATATTCTCAAAGAGATGATCGGACGGGGAGCATGGATCTTCCCGGCAAAACCAGCCGTGCGGCTCATTGGTGATACAATCGAATATTCGATGAAGGAACTTCCCCGGACCAATCCCGTCAGCGTCTGTGGTTATCACATCCGTGAATCAGGATGCTCCCCTGCCCAGGAAATCGCTTACGCCTTCCAGATTGCCAACACCTATATCGAGGAAGTCCTGAAAAGAGGTCATCGCATTGACGATTTTATTAGGGGTTTCACTTTCAATCTCAATGTCTTTGGAAACCTCTGGGAGCAGGTGGCCAAGTTCCGTGCAGCCAGAAAGCTCTGGGCAATCAATTTAAAGGAACGCTATGGAGCCAAGGATCATAGGTCGCTGCTTCTCCGGGGGCTCTTCGGTGGTGGTGGATATGGGATGACAAAAGCGCAACCGGAAAATAATATCATCCGCGGTGCCTACTACGCCCTGGCCGCTGCATTAGGTGGAGCTCAGACGGCCGCCCTCTGCTCTTTTGATGAAGCCTATACGATCCCCACTCCCAGGGCTGCCCTCCTTTCCCTTAGAACATTCCAAATTCTGATGGAAGAGATCGGCTTGAGAGATACCGTGGATCCCTTGGCGGGTTCCTATTTCATCGAAACGTTGACAAAGCAAATGGAAGAAAAGATCGTTGAGGAGATCAAGAAAGTCGATAAGATCGGCGGAATGATCAAAGCCGTTGAAACGGGCTATGTCCAAAAAGAGGTAGCGAAACAAGCTTATGAGTTTGAAAAGGGAGTCCAAAAGGGAGAATTAATTAAAGTTGGGGTGAATAAATATACTGAAGGGGAAGAGATGGAGGTGGAACTCCATGAATACCGGAAGGAATCAGCGGAAGAACAGACCCAACGGCTTCGCGAGGTGAAACGGAAAAGGGAAAACCGGAAGGTTGTTCGGCTGCTGAAAGATCTTGAGGGTGCCGCGCGGGCCGAGAAGAATGTCATGCCCTATCTTCTCGAATGCTGCAAGGCTTATGCCACTGTGGGCGAGATGACGAAGGTCTTTAAAGCCGTCTACGGAGAATTCAAAGAACCCTCGATCTTCTGAGACACGCCTTTGGGGAATATTGGAACAATGGAATATTGGATCATCAATGACGAAATTCTCTAAACCGACTGTTCCATCATTCCAGCATTCCATTGTCCCCTATTCGAATCGTTCCGTGATCAACATTGGTGATTGGATAAGAAAATGGAGTTTTCTTCAACCTCGCAAGAGAGCCTTAATCTTTGAAGATCGCCCGTTCACCTATCGGGAGGTAAACCTCCGCACTAATCAACTCTGCCACTTCCTTCTCGCCCTCGGAGTGCAGAAGGGGGACCGAGTTTCCGTCCTTCTGTACAATGGTTATCCCTATCTTGAGATGTTCTTTGCCCTCTCAAAGATCGGTGCCATCCTCGTCCCTCTCAACTGGCGACTGGCGGGCCCCGAGCTCGAATTCATCATCAAGGACAGCGGCAGCCGGATGGTCGTCTTTGACGTCGATTTCAAAGAGATCATCGCATCCATTCGCCCCCACTTGAATCTTTCCAGTGGAGATTACATTAGTGTCGGATCACCTTGTCCCGCCTGGGCAAAGGATTATGAAAAAGACCTTTCGGCATGCCCTATCAAGGAACCCCACCTTCCGGTTTCCATAGGCGATGAGGAGCCTCATATTCTCATGTACACTTCAGGGACAACAGGGGTACCAAAAGGGGCGATCCTCTCGCATCGAAAAACCTTTTTTAATGCCCTGAATGCGGATCTGCTCTATCGCCTCACCTCCGAGGATATCATGATCGTTTCAAGGCCTCTGTTCCATTCAGGGGGGCTCCTCGTCGAAGCGGTTCCGGTCCTTTATAAAGGCGGAACCCTCATTTTAAAGAAACGGTTCCGGTCCCATGAGATCCTCGAGACGATTCAAAAATATCGAGTCACCTTATTGGAAATGTCTGCCACCGTTTATCAATTTATTCTTCAGGAGTGCGACCTAAGCCAATACGATCTGAGTTCGGTGCGATGTTACTTTACGGGAGGGGAAAAGGTTTCTCAGATGATGCTGAGAGAATATCATCGAAAAGGAATCGCCATTTCCCAAATTTTCGGGCAAACGGAAACTTCCACCATTACCTTTCTCTCTCCTGAGGATGCCATGTTGAAAATAGGATCGGTGGGATTGCCCGTCTTCCATGGGGAAGTGAGGATTGTGGATAACACAGGAGAAGATGCCAGGCCGGGAGAAGTGGGCGAAATTATCGTTAAGGGTCCTACCCTGATGAGTGGATATTGGAACCGTCCAGAACTCACGGCTGAGACGGTTCGAGACGGCTGGCTGTATACTGGAGACCTGGCACTCAAGGATGAAGAGGGATATATCTATCTTGTAGATCGCAAAAAAGATATGTATATCAGCGGAGGGGAAAACATTTACCCGGCCGAGATTGAAAAGGTTCTTCATACTCACCCAAAGATTTTTGATGCAGGGATCGTCGGAGTTCCAGATGAGAAATGGGGAGAGGTTGGGAAAGCCTTCATTGTCCTCAAACCGGGAGAGGCGATGGGCAATGGCGAAGTTTTTGAATTCCTTGAGGGAAAGGTGGCCAAATACAAGATCCCAAAGGTTGTGGAGGTCGTTGATGAACTCCCCAAGACAGCAAGCGGCAAGATTCAAAAATTCGTATTAAAGAAATGGCATAAAAACAGGGGGCAAGGGGCCAAGGATTCGAGCGGTAAAGTCATTCGAACCCACGAACCTTCGAATCCTTGAATCCTTATGAAGATAGGGGGATGATATGGCTGAAAAGTTTTATCGGTTAGGGTGTGACATTGGTGGCACCTTTACCGACTTTGTCCTGCTGAACGATCGAACAGGGGAGATAAAAATCTACAAGTGTCTGACCACTCCCAAAGATCCGTCCGATGCCGTGGAGCATGGCATCAGGCAAATGGAGATTCCTACGCCAGGTTTTGTGGAGAAACTGGATGAAGTAATCCACGGGACAACCCTGGTCATCAATTCCATTATAGAAAGAAAGGGAGCGAGGACAGGCCTCATCACCACAAAGGGTTTCAGAGATGTTTTGGAAATCGGAAGGGGGATTCGCTACGCTCCGTACGACGTTTTCGCTGAATTTCCAAAACCTCTGATTCCGAGACATCTCCGCTTCGAAGCGGACGAGAGGATTCGTAGTGATGGGACCGTGCTGAAACCCTTAGACCCCGAAGAGGCCAAACAGATTGTCCGTCGTCTCCTCGAAATGGGGGTTGAGTCGATCGCTGTCTGCCTCATCAACTCATTTGAGAATCCGACCCATGAGCTGATGCTTAAAGAGATTATTGAGAAAGAAGCTCCGGGGATGTCCATCTCCGTTTCCTACAGGGTTTTGCCACAGATTAAGGAGTACGAAAGAACCTCCACCACGGTCACCAACGCCTATGTAAAGCCCCTGACGGGTAGATATCTCTCAAAGTTAGCTGCAAGGCTGGAGTCCATTGGCTCCAAGGGAAAGCTCTTCATTATGCTTTCAAGTGGCGGCGTAACATCCGTTGAGACCGCTGCTGAGTTTCCAGTACGGATCATCGAATCCGGTCCAACCGCAGCGGTCATTGCGGGTCAATACTACGGGAAGCTCTTTAATATCTCGGAGATGTTCTGCTTTGATATGGGAGGGACAACCGCCAAGTCCTGCTTGATTCAAAAGGGGGTCGCTGGCGTTGTACCGACCTTTGAGGTCGGCCGTGTCCAGAGGTTCATGAAAGGGAGCGGCCTCACGATTCAGGTCCCTGTCGTAGACCTGATGGAGATCGGAGCAGGAGGCGGCAGCATTGCAAAAGTAAGCAGAATGGGAACGCTTCAGGTGGGGCCGGAAAGCTCGGGCGCAGAGCCGGGACCAATCTGTTATGCAAGAGGAGGGACTGACCCCTGTGTCACGGATGCCGATCTGTTGCTCGGCTACCTTGATGAGAACTACTTTTTGGGTGGTGAAATGAGGCTCAACAAAGAGGCGGCCAGGCGTGGCGTCGAGGAAAAGATTGCCAGGCCTTTGGGAGTTTCATTCATCCAGGCGGTATGGGGAATTCATGATCTCATCAATGAGACGATGGCGGCGGCCGCTAAAACCCATATTGCTGAAAAAGGAGGAAATCCCAAAATCGTAACGATCGTCGCCTTCGGAGGAGCAGGGCCCGTCCATGCTTATGGTTTGTGTAAGAAATTGGGAGCCCCCCGGTTGCTCGTCCCGCCAAATGCGGGGGTAGGATCCGCCTTGGGCTTCTTCACGGCTCCTCGGGCCTTTGACCTTCTCAGGAGCCATAAGGTGTCCCTGGGTGCTGCCAATTTTAGTGAAATGGAGAAGATTTTTAGGGAGCTGGAGGCAGAGGCAACAGAAATACTCAGGAAAGAAGCCTCCGAAAAAGAGATCCGCTTCGAAAGGTCCCTGGACATGCGTTTTATGGGACAGGGGTCAGAGACCCATATCCCGCTTGCCGAAAGAGACTTTGCAAAGATCAAGAAAGAAGGAGTTCGGCGACGCTTTGATGAGGTCTATGAGAGGCTGTACGGAAGGACGTATCCTGAGTCGGAAGTGGAGTTTATTAATTTTAAGGTCAGGGCGAGTCTCCCTGAACGACTATTGCAACTGCCAAAACTTCAGAAAAAGGGACCGTCTCTTGCTCAGGCGATCAAAGGCCAACGAAAGGCTTACTCTTCTATAACCAGGGATTTTATCCCCTACACGGTTTACGATCGATACAAGCTTTTTCCGAATGCAAAGCTTAAAGGCCCTGCGATCATTGAGGAGAGGGAGTCGACCCTCATCGTTGGGGAGGATGCTTTGGTTTCAGTGGATGATTTTGGATTTCTTTGGATTGATATTTCGAACTCGCCAGACCCAACGAAGGCCAAACCCAAGGCTTCGGCCCGAGGAAAGTCGAAACGTTAACCCAGGGGTTGCCGTGGAAAGAGGATGCGTTGTTGAGAAAACAATTTTTCTCGGTCACTTGTGAGGAGGCGTGGGATGGGACGAAAAAAAAGGCGTACCTTTGACCCAATCACATTAGAAATACTCTGGCGAAGATTGATCTCCATTGTGGACGAATCCGATAGTTCTGTTGCCCGGACAGCGTTTTCAAGCCTGCTCAGAGATGCGCACGACTACACCTGCATGTTCACAGACCAGAAGGGCCGGGAACTTGCGCAAGGTTCCTTTGCTACACCCGGCCAGTCCGGAGCGATGGCATTGGGAATCAAAAATCTCGTCAACAAACTGCCTCTGGAAACTTACAAACCCGGCGATATCTTCATCACCAATGACCCCTGGGCTCTTGCAGGTCATCTGAATGATGTCTGTGTGATGAGTCCCATCATCTATAAGAATAAAGTGGTGGCCTTTACTGCCTGCGTTTTTCATCATTCGGACATTGGGGGTCGCGTCTCCTCGGACAACCATGACGTTTTTGAGGAAGGACTCTTTATCCCCCTTGTGAAGCTCTACGATGGAGGGGTGCTCAATCCATCTGTGATGGAAATGATCCGCTGGAATGTGCGGACACCCGATGAGGTCGTCGGAGATATCCGCTCCCAGATCGCTGCCAATCATGTGTGTGGTGAAAAAATATGCCAGATGCTCAGGGAAAATGATTTAGAGAATCTGGATGATCTCGCAGATCAGGTGATCAGCCGCACAGAAAAAGGCATGAGGGAGGAGATTGAGAAGATCCCGGATGGCCTCTACCACGCGGAAGGCATCATCGAACAGATGAAGGGGCAACAGGATGTAGTGATTAAAGCAGCCATTGAAGTAAAAGGAAGCGATATCACTGTGGACCTGGATGGGTCTTCCCCGCAGGTCAATTGGGGTGGTAACGTGGTCTATAATTTTACTTACGCCTACGTATTTATGGCGATCAAGAGCATGTTTGGACCGGATATACCCAATAATGACGGCTGCGCAAGAACCGTCAAACTGAAAGCACCTGAAGGGACTGTGGTGCACTGTAAATTCCCTGCAGCCGTGGCCGCGCGGCTCGTCATCGGCCATTACATCACGGAGATCATTTACAGAGCCCTCTCCGAGGTCGCACCCAGCAAGGTGATCGCGGCAAGCGGGGGCACGCCTGCTCAGATGAATGTGTTTTACGGCAAAAGGAACGATGCGAGGCCTTGGCACTCCGTTATCATCAGGGGGGGTGGGATGGGAGCGAGTTCCAAAAGCGACGGTAATTATGTGTACATTTTCCCTGCGAATGGGGCGAATACGCCTATCGAGATATTTGAAAGTGACACACCACTGATTGTTGAAAACAGGGAACTTCTTGCCGATTCAGGCGGCCCCGGAAGGATGAAGGGGGGCCTCGGACAAAGAGAGGTTTTTAGAGTACCGGATGATCACTATGCGCCTCTTCCACCTGTTAATTTAGGTATACAGGCAGGAAGGCATATCCATCCTCCGAAAGGACTCTTCGGTGGAAAGCCAGGAGCCAAGGCCAAATTCCTGGTAAATAAGACACCTGGAAATCCATTTGGGTTAACGCAGTTGAAACCAGGTGATGTGGTCACCATCGATGCCGCTGGTGGAGGGGGCTGCGGAAATCCGCTGGAACGTGACCTTGACATGGTGGAGAGTGATGTGCTCGAAGGATATGTCAGCCTCGAAAGGGCCAGAGAGGATTATGGAGTCATTATTGATCCCAAGACCATGAAGGTAGATGAAGAAGCGACCAGGAAGGTGAGAGATATGTTGAGGAAGGCGATTTGACCCATCCGACGTCGCCAAGCCCCGGCATGGATACGCGGAGTCGAAGGGTTGGGCTGATTTCGGCGGATGGGTTGATCATCTTTAATTGACTTGGAAAAGTTTTAAATTATAATGATGGAGGGATAGCCTATGGCACGAACCTTCATGCCCAAAATCAGGACAGAGAGGGAGCTGAAGCGAAATCAATTGGAAGGGCTTCAGTGGACAGTGAACCATGTCTATAAAAATTCCGAATTTTACAGGAACCGATTCGATGAAGCCGGAGTGAAACCCAAACATATCAAATCCCTGAAAGATATCTCGAAACTTCCCTTTACCACCGCTAAAGACCTTCAGGAAGGATATCCTTTTCCACTAAGATCCATTCCTTTTGAAAAGATCGTTCGAATCCACGCCTCCTCTGGAACCACGGGAAAGAGAAAAGTTCTGTGCTACACCCAGAAGGATATTAACGATTGGGCCAATATGTTTGCCCGTTGTTATGAGATGGCCGGCGTCACTGCTAGGGACCGGGTCCAGATTGCGGTGGGATATGGCGTTTGGACGGCCGGGGTTGGCTTTCAGTCGGGGGTGGAGCGGCTCGGTGCCATGGCCGTCCCGATCGGGCCGGGCAATATCGACATGCAATGTCAGTTCTTGGAAGACTTTCAGTCAACCGTTCTATGCTCTACCGCCTCGATGGGTATCCTCATGGCGGAGGAGGTGGAAAGGAGGGGTCTGAGAAACAAAATCGCTCTTAGAAAACTAATTATGGGTTCTGAACGTTCAAGCGATGCTCAGAGAAAGAAGATGAAAGAACTCCTTGGCGTCGATCACGTCTTCGATATCCCGGGTCTGACCGAACTATATGGTCCTGGTACGGGCCTCGATTGCATTTATCACGAGGGCATTCATTACTGGGCGGACTACTACATTCTCGAGCTTCTTGATCCCGAAACACTTCAACCCATTCCTGCCGGAGAGACAGGCGAGATGGTGATCACAACTCTCCGGAAAGAGGCGGCACCGCTGATCCGTTACCGCACCAGAGACCTCACTAAACTTATTCCCAAACGGTGCTCCTGCGGTTCCATTCTTCCGATGCATGACCGATTACTGGGCCGTTCGGATGATATGTTTATCATCAGGGCAGTCAATATCTACCCCGGCCAGATTGATCATGTCCTTTCCAACATAAAAGGCGTTGGCAGTGAATACCAGATTCACCTTGACCGCAAAGAAGACAGTAAGGATTATATGACCATTAAGGTGGAAAGGACGGAAGGGGGTAATCCGGGAGAAGACTCAGTGTTAGCCGGCACCATTGAAGAAGAGATTAAAAAACAGATTCTCGTCAGCGGCAAGGTAGAGATCGTTCATTACGGAACCCTTCCGAGATCGGAACGAAAGAGCAAACGAGTCTTTGATCATCGAGAGGCCTAAACCCAAACTTAAATTTCCCATAGGAAGGAGGGAGGCTCGTCAATTTAAGGAATTTGAAAATGCATTATTTTTACGGAGTGGTAAGTCTTATTAATGCTTGATCATTCAAGGTATGACAACAGGGCAAAGGAGGTCATTTATGAAGAGGAACTTAATCTTGGTTTTGATTCTTGGGATTTGGATGGTTTCCTTGGGTGTGGGTCATTGTGCCGAGCCCATTAAGATCGGAGGGATATTCTCCCTAACGGGGCCGGGGGCCTATATTGGAGTTTCACAAAAGAATTCGGTCCTGATCGCCCTCGACGATTTTAACAAAAAGGGAGGGGTCGTTGGCCGCCCCGTTGAAATGATCCTGGGTGACGATGAGAGCGATCCTACGAAGGCAGTGATGGTTCTCAAGAAGATGATCGAAACAGAACCCATTGTGGCGCTGATCGGTCCAACACGAACCGATACAGGAATGGCAATGATTCCCATTCTTGAAAAGGAAGGAATCCCTACGTTTATGCATGCAGGTGGGGATGTGATTATCACACCCGTCAGAAAATGGATCTTCAAGTCACCGTATCGGGCTGCGGATGCCATGGAGCGAATTTTCCTGTACCTAAAGAAAAATAACATCACGAAAATCGGGGTGCTTTCCTCATCTGACGGATTCGGAAAAGATGGGGCGTCCATTGCGGATCGGCTGGCATCAAAGTTCGGATTTGAGATTTTGGCAAAGGAGACCTTCGATGTCAAAGATGTGGATATGACACCCCAATTTACACGCATTAATTCTAAGAACCCGCAAGCCATCATTGTTTGGACGATAGGCCCAGCGATAGGAATCACCACCAAGAATGCGCGCGCCCTCGGCATAAAAGTTCCTCTGTTTCAGTGCCATGGTGCTGCGGAACCCACGTTCTTCAAACTAGCCGGTGACGCCTCAGAAGGCGTGATGATGCCCTCTACGAAGATTGTCGTGGCCGATCAACTTTCCAATAAAGACCCTCAGAAGAAAAGACTTGTGGAATACGTGAAGGAGTATGAGACCCGTTTTAAGGAAGTTCCAGGAACGATGGTGGCCTATGGAGCAGATGCGGCCTTCCTGCTGCTTGAGGCCATTAAAAAGGCTGGCCCGGACCGTGGGAAAATCAGAGACGCCCTTGAGGCAACGAAAGGGTATGTGGGACTCAGTGGCGTTTACAACCTCTCTCCCGAAGACCATGCTGGGACGACAGTGAAAGATATTGTTATGGTCAGGGCGGAAAAAGGTAAATTTAAACTGGTTGAGTAACGAGAAATTGGCCGGAGTTGATCCATTGGATTCCGGCCATTTCCATCACTCGGATCGCAATTCTTTTCACATATCGAAGGATATGGAATTACACGAACAGATTTTTCAATATATCATCTCCGGATTAACTCTTGGGACCATTTATGCCGTCATTGCCCTTGGATTTAATATCATCCACAATGCGACAGGCATTGTCAATTTCGTCCAAGCTGAATTTGTCACATTGGGCGGGATGCTGATGTATAGCTTTTACTCTCTTTTAAAAATCCCCCTCCCCTTCTCGTTTCTCCTCTCAACTGCCGCGGTGACAGTTATTGGCGCGTTGATTGAAAGAGGCCCTATTCGGATGGCCAAGTCGAAAGCCATTATCATCTTGGTCTTCATCACGATCGGCATCTCCTCCACCCTACGTGGCACCGCCCTTTTGGTATGGGGTCCTGATAATATGCCTATTCCCTCCTTCTCCGGCGAGAAGGTGATCCGGATTTTTGGTGCCGCTCTCCTTCCCCAGCACCTCTGGATCTTCGCCATCACGATTGGGGTCGTGATCTTTCTGCAATATTTTTTCCATCGAACCTTAACTGGAAAAGCGATGAGGGCAGTATCCGCCAACCGAAGAGCCGCCTCCCTTGCGGGAATCAATGTGAACAGGATGATCCTGCTTTCATTTGCGATGAGCGGCGGCCTTGGAGCCGTAGGAGGAATGATCATTGCTCCTATCAGTACGACCTCCTATGACACAGGAGTGATGTTGTCCCTGAAGGGATTTGCCGCTGCCATCTTGGGCGGTTACGGAAACAGCACGGGAGCTATTTTAGGAGGGTTGATCTTAGGGGTGCTGGAATCCCTCGGCGCAGGCTTGATCTCCTCCAAGTTTAAGAATGCCTTTGCTTTCTTGATATTACTTCTTGTCCTATTCCTCAAACCCTCGGGTCTTTTGGGCCATGGGGAGGCGGAGCGGGTGTAGCATGTTTTTCGGAAAGAAACAGAATCTATTCTTAATCATCCTTGCCCTTCTGATTATCCTCATCCCTGTATTCGTAAAGAATAAGTATTACTTCACCGTGATGAATGTCATCGGTCTCAACACCATTGTGGTGGTGGGCCTCAATCTGTTGATTGGCTTTGCGGGGCAGATCTCCCTCGGCCACGCCGCGTTCTATGGAATGGGAGCTTATCTATCCGCCATCCTTACAACCACTTACCACTTCCCACCCTGGCCTACGATGGTCATCGCGATGCTTGCCACCGGAGTCGTGGCCTACTTTGTGGGATACCCCTCACTTAAATTGCGAGGACACTATTTAGTGATGGCAACCTTAGGTTTCAATATCATCGTCAACATCTTCATGGTGGAACTGGATAACATCACGGGGGGCCCCTCTGGTTTTCCAGGAATTCCACCTCTTTCGATCGGCAAGTTGACCTTTGATAATGATTACAAAAACTTTTATCTCATCTGGACATTTGCATTCTTTTCTATCCTCGTTTCACTGAATTTGGTCAACTCCCGGGTAGGCAGGGCTTTGAAGGCCATCCATGGCAGCGAGGTGGCAGCCAATACTCTGGGAGTCAATACGGATCACTATAAAACAAAGGTCTTCGTCCTGAGTGCAATCTTTGCCTCTCTATCGGGAAGCCTCTATGCTCACTACCTCACTTTTGTCAGTCCTCGAAGTTTCGACTTTTATTACTCGATCCAGGTGGTAACGATGGTCATTGTTGGAGGGATGGGGAGTATTTGGGGGGCCTTCTTCGGGGCCGGCCTTTTAACCGTTCTCTCAGAAATCCTTCATGTGGCCGAAAAGTACAATATCATTGTCTACGGAACACTCCTCACGCTGGTTCTTGTTTTTCTTCCAGAAGGTTTTCTGGTAGGTCTCTATCGTTTTTATCAGAAACGAAAGACGAAAGCCCTCATTGAGGGGGAACAAAGACTGATTTCATGAACAGTTCTGAAACCATGCTGAGTGCCAACCGGCTCCGAAAGGTATTTGGCGGAGTTCTCGCCGTCAATGATGTCTCCTTCGATGTGAGGAGAAATCAAATCACTGGAATCATCGGTCCCAACGGTGCAGGAAAGACGACCATTCTTAACCTGATCACCGGTATCTATCCTCCGACCTCAGGAAATATCATCTTTGAAGAAAAAAGGATTTCTGGGTTTAAACCCTTTCAAATTGCCTCTCAGGGTATTACGCGGACCTTTCAGAACCTCCAGGTCTTTCAAAATATGACGGTCCTTGAGAATGTCATGGTAGGACTTCATACGCAGACACGGTCCGAATTTTGCAGTTGTCTTCTTCATCTACCAAAGGTGGGAAAAGAAGAGAAAATCGTTAGGGAGGAGGGCTACGAGCTCCTCTGTTTCTTCAACCTCGAAAAAAAAGCAGGCTGGTTGAGCTCGAACCTCCCTTATGGAGAACAAAAGCGTCTGGAGATTGCCCGGGCTCTGGCTGGGAGGCCGAAAATGATCCTTCTCGATGAGCCCGTAGCAGGTCTCAACACAAAGGAAACCGAAACGATATCTGAACTCATTTTGAAGATCAAGGAAAAGGGGTTCACGGTGATTTTGGTTGAGCACGACATGAATCTCGTCATGGGAATCTCGGATAAAATCATGGTACTCAATTACGGCCAGAAGATCTCGGAGGGAACACCCAGAGTGGTCCGGATGGATCCGAATGTGATCCAGGCTTACCTGGGAAAGGAATAAGGAATGCTAACCGTTAAAGGTGTCAATACCTACTACGGTGGGATTCATGCATTAAAAAGCGCTTCGCTCGAGGTCGAAGTGGGGGAGGTCGTAGCCCTCATTGGCTCGAATGGTGCCGGCAAATCCACGCTTCTGAACTGTATCTCAGGAGTCGTTCCCATCCATTCGGGTTCTGTCATTTTTAACGACTGTGAAATCACCCATACGACTCCAGAAAAAATCGTTGGCCTGGGAGTTGTTCAGGTGCCGGAAGGCAGACAACTCTTTAATCCCCTCACCGTCTTGGAAAATCTGGAATTGGGGGCATACCTCCGATTTTCTAAACGAAACAAAAAAGAGATCGAAAAAGACCTGGACTCTGTCATGGAACTCTTTCACATTCTCAAAGAAAGGAAAAATCAAAAGGCAGGAACTCTGAGCGGGGGAGAACAACAGATGCTCGCCATTGGCCGGGCAATCATGGACCGGCCTAAATTGATGCTCTTAGATGAACCCTCTTTGGGCCTTGCCCCTCTCGTTGTGGTGGAGATCTTCGATGTGATTAGAAAGTTGCAGAAGGAGGGAACAACGATCCTACTGGTTGAACAGAATGCGAGGGCCGCACTCAAAGTCGCCACCCGTGGGTATGTCATCGAGACTGGCAGAATTACCTTAGAAAGAGGGGCAAAGTCTTTGCTGGAGGACAAAAATGTCATGAGGGCATACTTAGGCAAAGACTACTGCGAGAAACAGGAAAAAACGGAATGATAATTAAATTGCCCGATCAGTTTGGATGGTGTAAACTGCTTCGTAACATCCATAGCATTGGAGGCTTCGATGAAAGAGTTTGAATATTTCAAGCCAAAGACCCTTAAGCAAGCCCTCACCCTTTTTACGAAATACGCTGGAAAAGCAAAATGGGTTGCGGGCGGGACAGACGTGATTGTCATGATTAAACAGAAAACGATGGCCCCCGATGTCCTCATCTCACTTCGAGGGATTCCAGGTCTGGACCAGATTAAGTTCGACGGATCCTTGAGCATTGGGCCGATGGTCACTCACCGGGCGATTGAGAAGTCTGAGATCATCAGGAAGAATTTCTCTGCCCTGACCGATGCCGTTGATTATCTCGGATCCATCCAGATCCGAAATGTGGCCACCATTGGAGGAAACATCTGCACGGCAGCCCCTTCAGCAGATACAGCCACTCCCCTTTTGGTTCTTGGAACCCAGGTCAAGATCAAGGGCCCTAAGCAAGAGAGAAGTCTTCCCATCGAGGAGTTCTTTAAGGGGCCGGGGGAGACTGTATTGAAGCCAGGGGAATTGGTTCAAGAACTATTGATTCCCAAGCTCTTACCTAATACTGGATCGGCCTACTATAAGCTGCAGAGACGGCTTGCTTTAGATCTTCCCATCTTAGGGGTCTCTGTCCTTCTTTCACTTGATAAGAGTAAAGTCACCTGTTCAGACATGCTTTGTACAGCTTCCCCTATTTCATCCATACTCCATGAGATGGAGGAGGACGAAATCGTTTGTAAGGAAGTAAGGATTGCTTTAGGAGTGGTAGCACCCACGCCATTGAGGGCAGCGAAAGCAGAAGCCCTTCTAAGAGGGAAAAAATTGAGCGATGAACTCTTAGAGGAAGTGGCAGAAACCGCCGCCAAAGAAGCTCAGCCCAGGGATACCATCCGAGGTGAGGCTTGGTACCGCAGAGACATGGTCAAGGTCTTAGTGAAACGGATGGCGATGAAATCGATTGAGCGAGTGGTGCAGCCCGAAGAGACTATTTTCCCCGAAAGGCTATGGTAAAGGTTGAATAACGTGTTGGTGAATCGTGTTAGTGATTCGTGATAGGAAAAAATAGAATCTTCAGATCACCAGGCACGAACCATGAAAATCATAAATCCCCCTTCGCCCCCCTTTAGTAAAGGGGGGTCGGGAGGATTTGGAATTTGATGATTGGAATTTAATTTGGGCCCAGAGGAGATTCCGAGATGAAAAAACTAATTAGGTTTATTCTTAATGGTGAGCCGGTCGAATTAGAAATTGAACCTCATCTCACCCTCTTGCAGCTGCTGAGGGACAGAGTGGGACTTACAGGAACAAAAGAAGGGTGCGGCATGGGAGAATG
>Ga0187772_10000288_pt1 | contig 22306 bp, 23 predicted proteins | sample 0116_SJ02_MP15_2_FD_133137 | JGI IMG/M metagenome (GOLD analysis project Ga0187772, IMG submission 133137) | Tropical peat soil microbial communities from peatlands in Department of Meta, Colombia - 0116_SJ02_MP15_20_MG | ecosystem: Environmental > Terrestrial > Soil > Wetlands > Peat | place... | reverse complement strand
GTTTACTCAGCGAGGTTGGCCGCGCAGAGGTTGAAGAGGTGTTTCACCTATCAAAAAAGGCTTGCTGCATAACCCGAGCTGAAGTAGCAGAAATTCTTGGAGAACTTACCCATAATCCTAAACGTGATTATCCTTAATGAGGACAGCAATTATTCTTACAGGCGGCAAGGGGTCAAGAATGGACTTCACCGAAAAGGCGCTCCTCGAGCTTCGCGGCAAACCCATTATAGAACACATAATAGAAAACCTCAAAGGCACAGTCGATGAGTTTATAATCGCAGCAAGGGATGAAGAACAGGGCTCTAAACTCAAACTCGATAATGTAAAAATTGTTTATGATTCTGTCAAAAATTTCGGACCTGTAGCTGGAATTTATTCTGGGCTCAAAGCTTCAATGTCAAAATATTCATTCATCACTGCCTGCGATATGCCATGCATTAATCATAAAGTGGTTGAGTTGCTTTTTGCCCGAGCGAAGGGTTATGATGCTGCAATTCCATTTCCCCCAGAACCGCTACACGCTGTATACAACAAAAAACCAACTTTGAATGCTGCGAAAAATGCTATAGAGCGACGCAAAGGAGCTATAATGTATATGGTTGATAGGCTCAATGTAAATTTTGTTCCGAAAGAAGCGATACGTGAGATTGATCCTAACTTAAATACTTTCATAAATATAAATAGACCGGAAGACGTTGAGTCTCTTCTCAAATCTCCTAACAGCTTTCGTGAAAAATGCTAAGTTTCGAGAACGTATTTGCTGGGTTTTGGCATTTTGGGCCCCGGCGGTCTTATGCGCGACAGAATCAAAAGTACAAGTATTGTTGATACTACACATATAAATAATACTGTTCCTGCTGTGTAATCTCCCCCCGTATATTCATGTAAGCTTGGACTTAGTTCAACATGGTTTTCTAAAAATGGCAGGACATAGCTTACTCCCAAAAAAGTAAAAATCACGGAGAGGAACCCGAATACTGAGATATAAGCAGAAATTTTTGTGCCCCAGTCACTCGTACGGGCATGTAAATAAATTAAGAAAATGAGCCACGTGATTAGTGACCACGTCTCCTTTGGATCCCAGCTCCAATAACTACCCCACGCCCTATCCGCCCAAATAGCCCCGGTAATGATTCCTATTGTGAGAAGGGGAAATGCGAGCGCTACACCCTTGTATGACAGATCATCAAGTTGTGCTAGGGTAAATCCCGAAAAAATTTTCAGCGTCTTTGCTGAAGGAAAAACGTTAGAACTCTTCAAGTCGTCAGAGGTGTTTATAGTAAGAATTTCTTTTTCTTTAAACAGATAGAGAATGCTCGCGGCAAAGGAGACAACAAAGCCACAATATGCTAACATCATTATTGGCACGTGAATGAGTAGCCAAACACTTTGGAGCGCTGGTGCAAGGGGTTCTGGATTTTTTGGTTGGAGGGATGCGAATCCCATCAAAATAAATGCAAATGGAGCAACGATTACGCCAAAGACCTTGTAATTTAATCTCGTGTTCATTACCAAATATGCTCCAATGATCGCCCAAGCAAAGAACGACATGATTTCATACGTGTTAATCCAAGGGGGGTGCCCTGCATAAAGCAACCTAATTCCTAAAGCGCACGTTTGAAATGCAAACCCAAACGCTGCAAGTGTGAACGCTATGCCATCCAATCCCTTTCTTTTGGTTACAAAATAAAATATAAAAAGCAGTGAACACAACAAATAAGCCCCAATGGCGATTTCAAATCCGAATATTTCATAGTTCACTAAATCCATCATATTACTGTCAATGATTCACATGACTGTTTGCTAGTACTCAGCCAGTCGCTTTCTGCCTAATTTTTGGTTCGGATGTTCTCAGTCGGGAAAGTGCCCCCCAGATTTGCTACTATTTGCTCAAATTCACGCGAAAATTTTAGTCTGTTTTTGTTTGTCTTGCCTCCAAGCAAGATACTTTTACAAGACTTCTTTATCCAAATTCTTTTGTATGGTATATAAAATGACGTTACAAGTCCCGTGACTGTTACAGCCGCACCAATCCAGACAATCGGCTCTCCAGGATCGCTTCTTATCTTCAATGCAACCCAGCCGGGCTGTCCATCCCGATAAAATCCGTCTGAATCGAATGAATCAAGAAAGAAACTTACTCCCTTATAAGTCAATGGTTGATTTACAGCTATTGAGTCGTTATGCAGCACGTTGCCTTCATTGATCGTCACGTAAGCTTTATAGTCCCTTGGCATACCATTGTCATAATAGCTCACTTCGAAACTGTTGATTTTTATTTCTGCCCCTGATACAGTGACAAGCTGTTGTGTCGGAACCACTGCAATTTTACTATAGCCACAGACCCCACCGATTATGGCGCCCAACAATACTATTAATACTCCAATGTGCGAAAAATGAGCTCCAAATCTACTAATTTGTCCTTTTTGTGCAAATAAATAGCTCAAGTCCGCCGTATTCAATTCTGTGAACTTATACCCCCGTAGTTGCTTTTTAACCTCATCTAAGTCGATCGCTTTAATGGTTGAGTTACACGGAAGTTGCGTTACAAACGCATCACTAACTCCTATCTCAGGTGCCATAACATTCTGCCAAGTAGTCACAACCTTCGTGAAACTGCAACTGATTATTGAAACTGCAAGAAGGCCAAGTAAACTGAAAAAAAAAGGCGAGCTATATACAAAAGTGCCACTCGGCAGAAACGAGCCGATAATAGCTACTGCGATTATAAGCACAATTAGAGCTATTGCGAACTTTACGGACGTGACAAGCCGAAGAAGTGGATTCATGAAATGTGCTGAGGATGAAACAGTTAGATTTAACTCGAATTATTCTGTGATTGCTGAATGACACATTTAATTCAATTTCTTATATAGGTTTGCGTTTAATTGTAGTATTAAAAAGGATCTGATTATTCAGCCACGAGGTTGCTTGTTTCAACATACCTCAGTCTATTTTCCGAATCTTCGCTCTCGCTTTTGATAGTCTCTGATAGCTCTTAGCAGATCCATCTTTCTAAAATCCGCCCAATTTACTTCAGCAAAGTAAAGTTCAGAATATACCGCTTGCCATATTAAAAAATCCGTCAATCTTTGCTCCCCCGCCCTGATCACTAGATCTGGTTCTGATTTGAAAACGAGGTGCGAGCTGATGGTTTCTTCAGTAATTGCGCTTGAATTTAACTGCCCACTTGTAATCTTAGATGCAATTGACCGTATAGCATCACTGAGCTCTTTTTTCCCTCCGTATCCAATAGAGATGTTAAAAGAAGCTTTCCCTCCTTTTCCAATCTTTTTCACTCCATCGGGAGTGAACATAGTAACTTCGTAAGGAGTATTTTCAAGGGCTGCTTCAATTTTTTTAATAGTATTTAAACGTAACGTTTGATTCGCGTTCTCCCCCAAGTCTATTATGCTTATGTACACAGTGACATCCTCAACCCCTACCTCTTTGCACCAGATAACGAAAGATTCGATTTTTTTAAAGCCATCATATGACTCGAGATCCGTCTCTGATATGACGAGCGTAACGTTTTTTGGCACAATTTCTATCTGATCCAACAACCTTTTTTCATAGAGGTTCGAAATCATCATTAAGTCTTACTCGTTTTGTCTATTTAATTTATCGCAATTATAAAGTACTTCAAATTGAAATTACAAAGCGATTTCAGTGTATGTTGTAAATGCGAGAAGATCGATTGCAAGGATATTATTTAGCCTGGCGACGCTTCCACTTCCCTTCTTAGGGGGGCTTGGCACCCTGTTTTGTATGCTAGTATTATGCTTAATGATAGCTCTAATTAACCCCAAAATGCATACCTTCATGATGTTTGCAACTTTTTCAGATAGAAAATCTGAAGTATTAACTAAACCGCTAGCGCTCACCCTTTCGCTAACGGCCCTTTCAGTGTTAACCGTTGTGTCTAGCTTGCCACTATTCATAATACCCCAAATAATCATCATCGTAACTCTGGGTGAAGTCTCTTCAGACGTAATAGGGTCGTATGGCAAGCTAGCTGGCAGCTTAACTTACATCATAATGGGTGGCTGTTTTGCATATTTGACAGGTGCTTTTGCTGTAAGCATCACTGGTACAAATATCTCTTATGATTTAGTACTATTTTTAGCGATGACAGGAGCAACGGTAGGCGCTCTTTTAAAAAGTATCTCTACAGCCATAGAAGAAGATGTAATAGTACCGATTGGAATGGGAATGGTAATGTGGCTCCTAGCTAGCTTTCAGTATTCAATATCAACAGTTCAACTGCTGCTTACTCTGCTCTTCATGATGCTCTTAGGGTACTCACTTGGAAAGATAAAATTAGCTGATCTATCCGGAGTTTTAGGCGGCATCCTAATGGGTCTCCTAATAGTCTCATTCACAGATTTTAGGTGGTTCCTAATTATGCTTTTATTTTTCATACTCGGAGGGGCGTTCACCAAGTACAAGTACGGTTACAAGAGAGCTATAGGAATAGCAGAAGGAGGAGGGGGTGCTAGAGGATACAAAAATGTTTTTGGCAACGGGCTCGCTGCCCTTATCTTCGCCATCGCGTTTGGTATAATTGGAAATCAACTACTTTTAGTTGCTTACCTAGGAGCGGTTGCGACGGCAACTGGCGACACGCTCGCAAGTGAAATTGGACAAACTTATAAAAGACTTCCGCGGTTAATCACGAATTTGACAAAAGTTCCTCACGGAACAGATGGCGGTATAACTATTCTCGGAGAGTTTGCGGCTCTTTGGGGGGCAATAGCAATAGCAATAGCGTCCATTCTGCTCGGTGTAGGAGCTCCAGGCACTCTGATACCGATTATACTTGGAGGATTTTTTGGAGCTAACTTCGATAGTATTTTGGGCGCGACGTTTGAACGAGAGCACTACCTCACAAATAGCTCCGTGAACTTTTTTGCGACCGTTGCGGGCGCAATAGCTTCAGTCATCATATTTCTATTATTGTCATAATCTTTGCTTTTTTATGCAGATCTAACGTTCAATACATGACGTAATGCGCTTGCAAATTTATTTGAAATACGTTAACGTAAAAGAACTGTTAACGTTGTACCCGGGTACCACCAAACATCTAAGAATGACGATCGATGAGTAAAATCCAGTTACAGCTTTTTAAAAGTAAAGTAAAAAGATAGCGCGTTTTGATTATAAACATAATGTTATTTTCAATGAATAACTGGGAATATTATTTTTCTATTCCCAATAGAATTAGAACGGGTCCTAGCAACATGTTTATAAAACCTATTTAACAAGCATAAGAAAAAGTCGCTACTCAAACAGCCCTAATTTAGGTATTTGACGTGCCCTGACGACATTTAAAAAAAAGCAATCTGAGTCAAAATACCCAAATTTATCGACAAAGATAAGACTAGCAGCCCTCTGTACTAAACTACTTCGATTCGGGACGAAGGATGATGTCGAATATCTTTCAAGTAAAGTGTAGTTTCAAACTTTTTTTAAACGTTTAGATACTTAGGCTCTTAAAACTTAATTTTGAGGGAGAGTCGAGGGGGAGCGGGCTTGCAGAAAAAATCAACAGTTGGTGAAGCAACGTTGGGAAAAAACTGTAAGTCTCTAAAATATCGAAAAACTCACAAATGTCAGACAGGATGGTATCTTTTGCTAACGAAATATGTACTAATACTCAAAAAATTAAATTAAAATTAACTCAATTCAGGATAATAATATTCTCCACTGCTTCGCTGCAGCCTATCAAGTTTTGACCCAATTTTGTTAACTCTTGGCCTGTGTGTATCTTCATCACGTCTGAAAGTTATGCCGATCTCTCTTAAGAAACGGTTCATACCCTCTCGCATCTCGAACGGCCCCTCCGCTTTGCCTTGCGATCCTGGTTCACCACTAAAGACCATCAGCCGCTCACTAGCAAGATCAACCATGTAGATATCGTGATCGACAAGGAGCGTACCTACTTTTCTATTATCCGTAAATCGCCTTAGCAAGCTCGTTGCAAGTGCCCTTTGTTCGACATCTAAATGAGCGCTTGGTTCGTCTAACATATAGAGATCCACCTTGCGACTAAGGCAATCAGCAATAGCTACCCTTTGGAGTTCTCCTCCACTTAAATCTTTTAAATATCTGTCTAGTATGTGTTCAAGTTGGAGGGGCTTAATTATCTCAGTACGGTAATAACTTGAGTCGTAATCGTTCGTTATTGATCTTAATAAATCGCTTACCGTCTGACGTTCCCTCTCTGAGACCTTTATGTACTGGGGTTTGTATGAGACCTTCACTGCGAGTGTTACTTCTCCTACGTCTGGCTTAACCACGCCAGCTAACATCTTGATGAATGTCGTCTTACCTATGCCGTTGGCACCCATAATGCCCAATACGCCATTTTTTATCTCTCCGCCACGCGTTTGAAAATTAAAGCCTTCGTAATTTTTTTCAAGATAGCCAATTTTCGTGAGCACCCTCTCCTCCTTGTCGAATCGAGGGGCATGAATTTCAAATTTTATGGCATCACTTCTTACCCGAATATTTTCCTCCTTTAAATATCCTTGAAGATACTCATTTATTCCAACTCTGACGCCTTTAGGATTAGTGATGATGCCGTATGCACTAGGCTCACCATACGCTATATGCACAACATCCGCTAACAGATCGAGTATTGCAAGGTCATGTTCAACAACTAACACTGAACGGTATTTTGAGACTTCTCTGATTAGTTGTGCAACATTTATTCTCTGAAAGATATCTAAGTAAGGTGTTATTTCGTCAAAGAAATAAAAATCAGCATCTTTTGCGATGCTTGCTGCTATAGCGACCCTTTGCAGCTCACCTCCGCTCAAATTCTCAACATCCCGCCTCATCGCTTTTTCGAGCGAGAGCTTTGAGCTAAGATCTCCAATGAGGCCGCGCTCATCCACCCTTTCCAGTAGATCTTTCACCTTTCCCGTAAAAGTCTTAGGGATAAGGTCAACGTATTGCGGTTTAATAGAGGTTTTTATGTTCTCGCTATAAACTTTTTCGAAGTAACTGCATATTTCCGTTCCTGCAAAGTATTCGAGGACTTCGTTTTCAGTAAGAGATTCTTGTCCGAGATTTGGCTTGATAGTTCCAGATAAAATGTTTACGATCGTAGTCTTTCCCGTTCCATTAGGGCCTAATATTCCGGTTACACGACCTGATCTTGGGACTGGAAGGCCGTAAAGTGCAAATCCATTTGCGCCAAAGCGGTGCACTGGCTTTTCTAATTCTGAGGGTAGACCGACTATGACAATCGCGTTAAATGGGCATTTTTTTATGCAAATGCCACACCCAACACAAAGCTCTTCTGAGATTATAGGTTTGCCGTCAGGTCCTATTATCACCGTTTCATCGCCCGTCCTGACGGGCGGGCAAAAACGCTGGCATTCTAAGGCGCATTTTTTACTTTGGCATCGATCTTTTTTAAGCACTGCAATTCTCATGAGTTGCCCCCATGATGAGGTAAATGCGTGTATTTCATGTAGAAAGAAGTATAGTCCAACTGACGAACCAAAACGCAAATGTCATAAAACCTAGATAAAACCAGTCAGTAAATCGAAATTCCTTGACATCAACACCAATGGCGGGTAGTGCTTGTCTCTGCAAATAAACGAGAATTATCAATATGAGGAGTCCTGCTATAATACCATAATTTACCACATTTAAGTAGTATGATACAACTCCCCCGACTATTCCGAAAAGCGATGCCATTACAGTTTTTTTGATGCCCGCTACATGTTGCAGTATCTTTTGGTCTTCCTGCTTCTGTTCAGGCTTCTTTTCAGGCTTCTTTTCAGACTTCTCAATTTTCGCCATAATTCCACTTCAATTAGACTTTTGGATTATTTATACCTTTTATTGTTCGTTGTTTTCCACATTCATTACTTTAAATTGACAATAGTGTCTTGACCACGGTTTCTTTTAACGTAAGTTACATTCAGCATTTACCATTGAAGAAAACATTAAAGGTTATTTTAAGCGATACGCGGTGTAAATAGAGGTATCCTAAAATCCCTAAAATAATATTTAATGTTGTCGATTGTACGCTATGCCTTATTCATAAATATTTAATAAATTAATCACATAATTGTTTCATGAAATGAAAGATGAAATGACTAACGTTGATATAGCAGCTGTTATCAACGAGCTTAATTCTCTCGAAGGTGCAAAACTTGAAAAGGCCTACCAACATTCAGCTGATGAAATTCGGTTGAGACTTCGTGGGCAGGATGGAAAGAAGGATCTTCTTTTACAAGCCGGTCGAAAGGTACATCTTACACAAAATCCAAGCCAAGCCCCAACCATACCTCCAAGCTTTCCGATGTTACTTAGAAAAGAGCTTAAAGGCGCTCGAATCCTTAAATTTAAGCAACACGACTTCGATAGAATCGTCGAAATTACGTTTGAGCGAGGAGATAGCAACAATTTTTTGATTTCAGAGTTTTTTGCGAAGGGAAATATTGTACTAACTGATGGAGATAAGAACATAATTATGCCATTAAGAGCGACAAAAACGCACGCTCGTGACGTTTTAAGGGGCTTACGATACCAATATCCATTGCCTCAAATTAATCCTACCAATATTACTTTCGCAGAATTCCAGAATGTGATAAGACCTTTATCGAGCGATGTCGTGAGAATGCTTGCCACCAAATTCAATATGGGTGGAACGTATGCTGAAGAGATATGTTTGAGAGCTGGAATTGAAAAGAATACAAGAGAACTAAGCGACAACCAGATAACAACTCTTTATAAAGCTTTAAAAGAGGTTTTTGAGCCCATCACATCGGGGATCCTAAAACCGCATATTGTGCTTAATGAATCAGGATCGATAGACGTACTTCCATTTGAACTCCGGTTGTATGCCGGCTACGATAAGGTCTATTACGAAAGTTTTAACGAAGCCCTTGATGTATATTTTCAATCTGACCAACAGGAAAAAATTCAAAGTCCGCTAGAACAAGAACAGAACCAACTTACACGCATATTCGATCAACAAAAAAAAGCAATTGAGCGCTTCAAAAAAAAGGAACAAGATTGTCAGTCAAAAGGAGAGCTAATTTATTCTGAATACCAGAATATCGACAGACTCATCAACGCAATACGAACAGCGAGAAAGACAAAAAGTTGGGATGAAATCGCACGTGAACTCAGTCAGACTCCTTTTGTTACAAGCGTTGACCCACGCTCGAGCACAATTACAACGAACGTGAGAGGCACAAGTCTTGAAATTAATATCACCTATAGTGTTGCACAAAATGCTCAGAATTATTACGAGAAGGCTAAGATCGCCAAGAAAAAAAGAGGGGGGGCTGAGAGAGCTCTACAAAGCACGTTAAAGAAAATCAGTAACGCACGTAGATCTGAGGAAGTCAAAAGAGATTCAGAAAAGCTGTATCCAAAAAAAAGAAAAATTCGATGGTACGAAAAATTTCGGTGGTTTATCTCATCAGATGGATTTCTAGTAATCGGTGGCAGAGATGCTGATACCAATGAAGAGATAGTGAAAAAATATATGGAGCAACGAGATCTAGTCTTTCATGCCCAAATACACGGCGCGCCAATAGTCATCATAAAATCTGAGGGAAGGGAAGTCCCAGAAACGACTTTGCGAGAGGCCGCTCAGTTTGCAGTAGCGTATTCAACAGTGTGGAAAGAGGGACAACATTCGGGTGACTGTTATTGGGTCTATCCAAATCAGGTTTCTAAGACTCCTGAATCTGGGGAATATTTAGCTAAGGGAGCATTCATAATCCGAGGAGAGAGGCATTATTTGGAAGCCCCTTCACAGATTGCTGTGGGAATCGATGAAGAAAAGGTGATAGGTGGTCCCGTCGAGGCTATTTCAGCGAACGCAAGATACTTAGTAGTTCTTGAGCCTGGAAAATACAATCAAAATGATATATCAAAACGCATAGCAAGAGAGCTGTTTGAAATGTCTAGCGCAGCAAATAAGAAAACCATAAAGAGAGCTCTAACTATCGATCAAATAGCTAAGTTCGTGCCCGCTGGAACTTCAGATATAGTGACATGAAAGGACGTTACTTAATTGGTTGGCGGTACAAGAAAGCTAATTCGCGATAGCGAAGCACAAGATTACGTTGCATAACGTTCGCTGAATTAAAAACTACACGGTAATTGAAACAGATAAACATATAAGACAGTGAAGTATACAGTTTATAAGTAAATATACTTTACACGTTCCCAAATTTAGGACTTACGTTTCGAAATTTATTATTTGAAACTGAGTGCAAAATAGTTTCATCAATATCGATGAATGATGAAAGGGTATGTCGGAAATAAACTCAGAGACCAACCCCCGAAAGAGGTATTAACACATGGCTAAACCATTATTCGTAAAATTTGATGTTCCAGATGAACTCGAAAATGTAGCGCTTGAAGTCCTTGAGACTGCACGAGATACTGGGAAGATAAAAAAGGGCACAAACGAAGCTACAAAAGCAATAGAGCGAGGTGTCGCTCTGCTCGTATTTCTTGGAACAGATGTAACTCCTGAAGAGATCGTTGCACATATTCCTCCACTCTGCGATGAACAAGGGATTCCCTACATATATATTAAAAAGCAGAATGACCTTGGAGCTGCCGCAGGTCTTGACGTAGGCTCTGCAGCAGTAGCAATAGTTGATGCAGGAAAGGGCAAAGCAGCTATCGAAGAGCTTATAAAGAAGCTCCAAGCTATTCGGTAGAGGGTATTCAACGAATAAATCAAAGGGTTATTAAAATCGATCCTGGAGCATAGTTATACATGGTAGATTATAAAGAAGTTACGCCGGCCGAAGTAATTGAGATCGTTGGAAACACTGGAATGCACGGCGAGGCAACACAAGTCAAGTGTAGGATCCTTGAAGGACCAAATAAAGGTAGAATTATCACTAGAAACTGTATAGGACCCATTCAGATAGGAGATATCCTAATGCTTCTAGAGACGGCCCACGAAGCTAAAAAGCTAATGACTCGGTGAAGTCTATGGAACAGAAAAAATGTTCATTTTGCGGTGGATTTGTAGAACTTGGTACCGGAAAAATGTATGTAAGACGCGAAGGGACAATTTACTTTTTCTGCTCGTCAAAATGTGAGAACAACCATATGTTAGGTCGTATTCCACGACGAGTTGCTTGGACGGAGCAAGGGAGACTTGCTCGGAAGAAGCTATAACAGGTTGCCCGGCAATGTCTGAAGATCGGATAGAACGCACGTTCATATTGATAAAGCCTGACGGCGTTCAGAGGAGATTAACCGGTGAAATAATAGCTAGGATAGAAAGGAAAGGCCTTACACTTGCAGCTCTTAAACTTATAAACTTAGACCTTGAAACTGCTAAGCAGCACTATATAGAACATCGCGAAAAACCATTTTATGAACATTTAGTGTATTACATTAGTTCGGGCCCAGTTGTAGCTCTGGCGGTCGAAGGGTTTAACGCAGTTAGCGCGGTTCGTCAAATTGTTGGAAGCACGAATCCAGTAGAAGCTATGCCGGGAAGTATTCGTGCAGATTTTTGCCTTGAGACTGTAAGAAATCTGGTCCATGCGGCGGACTCTTTACAGGCCGCACAGCGCGAACTCGAACTTTATTTCAACGATGCGGATTATGTGAGTTATATACGAACGAATGAAGACAAAATTAAGAGTGAATAACAGCTTGAATTTTTAGCGAGGATATTTCCTTAAAAATGACGCGAAGAGGACGTACAAATTACGCATAAATGCCAAAAATTACTATAGACCAAGAGAAATGTAACGGAAGCGGCAAATGTCAGAGAATTTGTCCCAAAGGACCGAGAATTTACGGTATTACAAAAGTTAATGGTAAGTATAAATGCGTTGTTAAAGACCCACATTTTTGTCTAGGCTGCACGACGTGTATAGGAAGTTGTCCTACCGGCGCAATTAAAATTGATTTTCGCGCTAGTGAATCTTGATATTTACTGACGGTCACATTTATCGATAAAGTTCAAAAAAAGTTCATTTCCTTTTTCCGAGTGAGCGACTTCTGGATGCCATTGAACGCCATAGATTGGCTTTGAAGAGTGTTTCATCGCTTCTACGTCACAAATATCAGATCGAGCTAGCGTTTTAAATCCCACGGGCACCAGTGTTACTTCATCAGCGTGGGATGCCCAAGTCTTGATAGTAGGCCCTAACCCTTCCAATATCTCATCTTCTTCAAGTACATCGATATAAACATCAGCATATCCGCCGTGCGTACCTTTTGACACAACGCCGCCGTATGCCTCGGCTATGAGCTGGTGTCCGAGACAAATACCGAGTATAGGCAGATCAACCTCAAGAACATATTGTCTACAGTTTCCTATCCGACTCAAAGTTGGACCCCCACTCAGCACGAGACCGTCAGGATTTTTTTCGAGCAGTTCACTTACTGTAAGGGTATTTTTAACCAATTCACTATTTACTTCTAGATCCCTCAACGTTCGCAATATCAAATGTGCAAACTGTCCGTAATTATTTATCACTAGAATTGTGGTCAAAAAACCTCCAAAGTAAGGTCGCTTTACGTTCTCTATGTTGACTTATTTTTTGCCTTACTGTCAACTCTCCACGTAGTCCCATGAGAGTGGCTCCACCGTTCAATAATGATATCGTCGCACTTGTCCATTATCATTCCTATGTTTGTGCCAACCTCATTTGGGCTTAAGCCGAGATCCCGGGCTATAGACTTAGACTTAAAAAAATGATTCCCCTTTATGATGCCTTTCTTCAAATAATCGATAATCTTTTTTTGCCTATCGTTTGGATCGGGCATTTTTTCCACGATTATATCTCATTTATGTTCATATATAGGCTTTACTATTAAGTTCTACCACGTTGAGATGCTGAGCTGAACAACGTCTAAATTAGAGTTAAGAATGTCAGTAAAAAAAAGTTGCAAGATTACCCCCTTTGTAGATAGAATGAAATATTGGTCTTAATGGCACTGGAGAGCTACGTCCTAGTCTTATATGAGGTAAACTAAAGTTACCAATCCTTGAAGCACATCAGACAAACGTTGTAACTTGAGAGCAAATCCCTAACATGCTCAAACCATAGAATGGTGGCCGATAAATGAAATATAGAACTGTTGCAATTGTGTGGACGAGCAAAAAACGCTGAACCAACGTGCGAAAGTAGATTAATACGCCACGGCCATTAGCATTTAATGCGGACAATATACAATCGCGATTCGTTGTAGCTTCATCACTTCAAAATGAAAATTGAAATGAAGTTTCATAAAACAAAAAATCTGAATAAATAGATTCAGCAGGACGCTAAGAATGCCAATCACAGCGCTACAAAACTATGGAGGGACAATTGTCCCTTTTTCAATGGCATCGCCTCTATACCAAGTTTTTTACGGACACTGCCTGCAAACTGTGTTGAAAATCCGTGACAGGTATAAACCAATTCTGGCTGACAGCCGTCAACAAATTTCAATAAATCATTAAAATCAGCGTGATCTGAAAGTGGAAAAGCATAATCTATCCCCTTGAAATAACCATAGCCACTATTTACGGCCCAGCCTGAAACCGCAATCGTCCGTATTTCACGATTTTTAAATTTGCTCATAGTATCCAACTGAGTTTTACGGCTTGATGTTGTAACTAGGACAAATGGATCATTTGACCTTTTAAGCTCCCTACTTTCAAATTGTCTCTGGTTGAACTTGTATCCGAAACTTCTTAAGTTCTCATTTATATCATAAATTTCTTTAGTGACATACGGATGATAGTCTCTAAGTAAAAACGTTATTTCTTGCGCTTTTCCGAAGGGATACGCCATAATAGCTACAGATCGGCCCCGTGAGAAACAGTCTTCAACACAGTCGAGTATCTCAGACTCGACTTTTTCCGTTTCCGGAAAGATGTACTTTTCATGTCCAAAAGTGCTCTCGACAATTAAGATATCAGTTTTTACTGGCTTAGCTCCCTTTGTAAAGAACTTTTCCCTAGTACAAAAATCTCCAGTGCAAACAACCCGTCTCTCTCCGTCTATTCGAAACATGTGAGATCCGACAACGTGACCAGCGTCGAATAATTGAACGCGATCATGAGCAATTATTTTTGTAGCGACTTTCTTTCTAATTCCAATAAGTAATTGAGTGATTTCAGACATTACAAACTCCCCGCCTTTGCATCGGCTTGGGAGGTGATCTGAATGAGCGTGTGAAATTAAATTTATATCGTTTTCACTGTATCTTTGCGGATCAAACCTGAAATTTGTGCCATCTGAAAAACTGACGAGAATTCCGTTATCTAAATATATCATTGCCATCTCACTCGATGTAATCAAAGACCAAGATTTACGCTCTTAAAACCAGAATCGTATGTCAGGGTAAATTTCCCTCGCCGCTAAGTTCGTGCTGGATATCCTGATTCATTGCGATGAGGATTTCAAAGATTTTTTTAACAGAACCGGCATCGATATTTCGCTCGGTTGCCATATCAACTACTCTGTTTAACACATTTTTATTTTGTTTCTCATCATTGATGTGCGTGACTCCCGCAGCCCGTTTCGCTTTTAAGATCTCAGAAGCAAGCCGGGTTCTTTTCGTGATGAGATCCACGATTTGTCTATCAATTACAGCAATTTCACTCCGCACGTTTTCTATCATCATCCTTCAAGTGGTTGATTTTTATCTATATTAAAACCTTGTTTAGACGTTTATCAACTCACTTTTCGTTGGACGAATACCTAGAAAAATTAGTTCTTTCGATTCTGGCTCCAGTATTCGAGGTGTGGGTGAAGATTATGCTACCCTGTAGTTCACCCCAAACGTCGGCCACATCTTTAGCTCTTTTCTTATCGACTAGCGCCACATACGAAGGGCCGGTCCCCGAAAGAGTGGCGCCTTTTGCCCCCGCTTCGAGTGCCATTAAAATTGGTTCGGGGCTAAAGCCAAGCGCGGAACAATATAACAGTCCATTTAACACCATTGCACTTTCATATTCACCACTGCGTGCCAAGTCAAAAGCTACTTTTATCCACGGTGCAAGAAGTCTTGAACGCGGTACATTAGTTTGGGCTGAATAAGATTTTTCTTTTGGCACATATACAACTACATGTGAATCAATTTCAGTTCTTGCTAATAATTCATCCGTTCCATTGTCTGTAACAACAAGCCCACCGAAAAATGAAGCACAGGCATCGTCAAAGGCACCAGTAATTGTTACTCCGCTCTTCCTTGCTGCAGTAACTCCAAGCCTTACTGCCTCGGTGGGCTCCATTGTAATACCAAGGGTGTCAAGTGCTGCAAGCACCGTAGCATTCGCTGCTGCACTGCTGCTTTTAAGCCCACTCGCAATAGGCACTTCGCTTCTCGTGCGGATACGCAACCCAACGTCGACATTAGTTCTCGCTAAAACCAACTGCGCACATTCATAGATAAGGGAGGTATCGGCCGTAGGATGATCACATATTTCGCAGACAATTTCGCTCTCAAGAATAGCAACTTCTGCATATGTTCTAAGATCAATGCCAAAAGCAGCGCCTTGTAGCGTTGCTATCGCATTTATTATAGTTCCAGCACCTAATGCAGAAGCTATGGACATAGTAAAGAAGTAGCATTCAATGTATCTTATACTCACTGATGAGCGTTTCGCATTGTAGTAAACTAATGACGGATTTCCGTGAAACTTTATTTTGATTTCACCAATTCTTTCGCTTTATTAAATCAAAAATCAATCTAAATGAATTTGTGGCAGCATTTAACCGCTTTTTTCTTTCTGCAGGACCTTTATGCCATATATGCAAGTTGTAGGGTAGTTGCCGGTTTCATCTTTTTCTGCTGACTTTACCATATCCCATATCGTTAACAATGCCACGGTTACGCCTGTTATGGCCTCCATTTCTACTCCCGTCCGTCCAATAGATTTTACTTCGACAACTGCTTCTATGACATGCCCTTCAATGCTAAAATCCACATTGACCGCGGTGAGGGGGATCTGATGACACAGCGGTATTATATCTGAAGTTCGCTTTGACGCCATAATTGCCGCAACTCGGGCGGTATTTAAGACATTACCCTTCTCTACCGTTCCTTCTTTAATTATCTTGATCGTATTAGGTTTAAGTTCAATGAATCCACTTGCTACTGCACGTCGTATCGTGATAGGCTTACCAGTAATATCGACCTGTTGCGCCGCCCCCCCCTTTATATGTGTGAATTCCATTCGTTGAAGCACCGTAACTAATAAGACGCGAGATTATTTAGATTTATCCTGTTTTTACGTCCGCTATGAGGCACCGAATGCAACACCGGCATTCGATCGATGCCCAGCGGTTAATACGTGAAGATTTAAAATAAGATGCAAAATGTTAGCTTTTGGATCACTATTTTGACGAAGTTTTGTGACGCTCTCGTCGTTAAAAAGAGTTCTATTGCCCAGCTTACGTTTGACATTTGAGGATCTCTAAAAAGATTTTAGAAGAGGATTTCGGAAAGCTTTGATCTGTCCATTTATTTCCTTATTCTCAGAAGATTGAGGCGAGTAAGGTAAAACTAGGGTAAAAGTAGGGTGAAAAATCACTTCGTTATGTTGGGACGCGTGGTTACATACTGCAGAGTAGCTCTACCATTTAACGAAAGAGCTAGACATCAGCTTTTAGAATTTGGATCACGGTGATGGTGTCAAACCGTTTGGTCAGTCCTCGGATTACAATAAAGTTGTTCTGCTCTCGTTTCAAGTAACCTATGCTAATATGTTAAATGTGACCATTTCTTCTTTTGCTCAGGATTATGAAGCGCAGCACATGAAGTAATATCATAACGACATTCATTATTGAGAACTTAAACCGCCTCCATGCTAAAACAAGTGTAATCATTTTATCCATAGCCCAATATTACATATTATGCCAATTATTAAGAGATTGGAAGGAAAACGTGTCCTAATTCTCATGGCTTCAGAATATGAAGACTCTGAGTTTAGAGATGTCGCCGGGTCGCTTTCATTAGAGGGCGCACATATTGTGGTCGCAAGCATTACAACGGATAAGCTAGTGGGCAAAAAGGGTGAGGTCACAGTAATACCAGATATCACAGTAGATAAAGCAGATATAAACTCTTTTGATGCGATTTACATACCCGGAGGGAAATCTCCAGCAAAGTTGAGAAATGACTTGATAGTTCAGAATATAATTAAAGAGGCATTTGGAAAAGGATTACGCATTGGAGCTTTATGTCACGGACCACAAGTTTTAATATCTGCAGGAATTGTGAAAAATAGAACTCTTACTTCATACCCAACTGTAGGAGAAGAGTTAGAGCAAGCTGGAGCTAATTACACAGGAAAACCCGTCGAGAGAGACGGTAATATTATTACGGGAACAGACCCGACAGCTATAGCCGAATTCAATACAGTTTTTATTCAAGAAATTGAGTGTTGCGAAGTCTTTTATCCATGAGAGTATATGATGTTTGTGGGAAGCTGACGTCCGACTGGATGCCTTCGAGGGAGAACGGCTTTTTTATGAAAGCTTCTTTAACGCGCTAACTAAGTCTGGCAATACCTTCGTTGGGATGCCCACAATTAACTCATCTTCGCTAACCTTTGCAAATTTCCTCGACCCACTGCAACCGAGCGTGAAGTTGATAGTACCTCTCATCAATGGTGCCGCCACTGCATCTCCGCAAAGCGATTGAATCCCTGAAAAATCAGCCGTGTTTCTTGAGTGAAGTTCATAGACATTTGCTTGGGCAATTAACATAGCTTGCTGCGGATTGCACAACAACACAACTACATCAGGAGTAAAAGAAGCGTCTTCAAGTGGTGCATATATCGTTGCGTAGGTTTTGAGATCCACATATGGGATGTCACTCATAGTTTGTTCAGCGTGTTCTATAGATGAAAATCTACCGAGTTTATAATAAAACTCTCCAGATTTGACATTTTCTGGTATATCAATAATGCCAAGCATCCCAGCACCTCCCATACACGCGTGTTGTTCGACCGTCGCGTAAAACTTAGCACCTCGCCGTGCCTTTTGCACCATTTCACAGTGACGAAGCACTTCATTTAAGTGACGATATCCCAGAGGGACATTAGCCTCAGTCGGTGCCAATTTAACCGCGACCGGAGAGCCATCAAGCTTCAAAAGATCCTTCAATACTCGTGATAATTCGCTACAATTTTGATCCATGCTATTACGCATACTATCACGCCTTCCAAATTTGTGCATTGTTGTATTTACAATTATCCAAACTCCAAAATGACGCCCTGCAATTGATGTCCAAAATCAAAACGAATTTTTCAAATTGCGACATAGCACTTAGACAGGGCGGACGAGCAACTTTAAGTTTCTGACGTATTCAGCCTTGATAGTGCCACCGAACCTATCACCACCAGAACACGCAGCACCTCGTATTCCCACAACATCAGCCCCCAGCTCCGTCAAGGTTGACACATCCTCCTTTTTAATTGACCCTGCTAACGCTACTTGCAAACCGTACGTGTGCCCCCGATCTACAAAGCTCCTACAGGCTTCAATGTCCATAAAATCAAACAAACGTTTTCCATCCTTAATCAGGGTGTCAACCATTATAAGATCACAACCAGCCCGTTCAGCAATGTGAGGAAGAACCATAGGATCTAAGGTATTCGCCCTCTCATGATCGGCATAGCCCGCGACAACCACTTTGATCAACGGATCGTAATCCTTCACTGCTTTGGTGACGTTTTCCATTAAAAAAAGTGCATTGTCAAACGTCTTTGACCCTAACAAGCCGATTTTTATGTAGTTAGTACCAGAAACCGCAGCGCCGAGCGCGGCTAATGAAGCCGAGCCAGGGAGGTGGGGAAAGTCACCTAACGTCGCTGATATGTCGATTGAACGCGGCACAATTTCTCGAATTCTCTTTATAACCCATGGGAAATTAGCTCCCAGAGAACCCTCTGAAGGGTTTTTAACGTCGATGATATCGGCCCCTCCATTTACCGCTTCAACTGCTTCAGCTTCATTTTTAGGGCTGATTAATATCTTCATGCTCACTCGCAAAATGGTATTTTTACATATATACCTTTTGAGGCAGACCGATCAAAATCGTAAGCCTTAAGCTTGAAAGGTAAACCTCTATATAAATAACGTGTTTTGCGTTTTTTATCGTGAAAATAAAATAAAATTAATACGCCGTTTAAATTGAGATATCTCAATATTGTATATAGATATACGTGAAATAATGGAGTGTTTATTTTTGAACAAAAGTTTAATAAAGCATGACCGTGAATTATTAAGTTAACCCGAGGATAACTATGCATTTAAACAAACACAGCTTGCTATCATTAAAAAGATTCGGTTGTGTTCTGCTCTTTTATCAGTGATTATTGCAGCTAGCGCCCAGTATGCCGGTATAGCTGGTCCTCGTGGAGGGATAATATGGCAAAATATGCAGACAAAGTCGATATCTATAACGACATGGGTCAAAAAGTTGGTTCGAACATTCCGATCGAATCGCTTAGCCCTCTCAGGAACGCTGCTATAAAGAGGATTATAAACCTCACCAAGAGGACAGTAGCAGTAAACCTTGCCGGAATTGAACAGGGGCTTAAGACCGGAGCAGTCGGTGGAAAAGGCAGAATGATCTTGGGCCGCGAGCTAAATCTTGACCTCGTGGGCAACGCAGGCGCTATTGCAGACAAGATGAAAGACCTCCTCATGGTAAAAGAGGGCGACGATACCGTCGTAAAGCCTCTGGGCGGAGGGAAGCAGTTAATGTCTCAGGTGCCAACCGCACGCCTCGAAGCGGGAGCTACGTATGTTGCAGGAACGACTGCTACGAGCAGTGCGTTGCAAGAAGCCATCATTTCCATGAACAAGATCAACATGTTCGACGCGCCTATGGTACACGCAGCAATCTGGGGGCAGTACCCGCAGACGCTTGACAATGAGGGCGGTAACGTAAAGTCGATGCTCGAGACTCCGCAGAAGGATGAGGGCTACGGCTATTCGTTGAGAAACGTGGCTGTTAACCACGTCGCTGCGGCTACCGGCAAGCGAACAATGAATGCAGCTGCACTATCGTCGATATTCGAACAGACGGGCGTCGTTGAAATGGGCGATGCAATCGGATGGAACGAGCGACTGCAACTTTGCGGTTTGGCTATGCAAGGATTGAACGCGAACAACCTTACCTATTCTCTTGTCAAGGAGAACGGACAGAACGGTACAATCGGAACAGTTGTTGATTCAATGGTCAAAAAAGCAGAATCTGACGGCGTTATTAAGGTCGATAAGACGATGCCGTCTGGATTTAAGGCATATAAGACGGACGATGTAGCCGCGTGGAACGCTTACTGTGCTTCGGCAACACTCGCTTCAACAATTGTGAATTGTGGCGCGGCACGAGCTGCACAAGGTGTATCATCAACGCTGCTCTACGCCAACGACTTGATCGAACACGTGACGGGATTGCCAGCGTGTGATTTCGGTAAAGTTATGGGTACTGCGGTCGGGTTCTCGTTCTTCAGCCACTCGATTTACGGCGGTGGTGGTCCAGGCGTATTCAATGGTAACCACATCGTGACAAGGCACTCTAAGGGATTTGCAGTCCCGTGCGTCGCTGCTGCTGTAGCAATCGATGCAGGTACCCAGATGTTCTCAATTGAGGCAACATCTGCGATAATTGGTGTAGTATATGGCGAGATACCTGAGTTCAAAGACCCAATAACGGCTGTTGCAAAAGCAGCGGAGATGTGATCCAACTAAGATCATCCAATTAAGCGGGAGGTTTAAGATACATAATGGTTACAACAGTCCCAGATTCAAACAATCCTATCCAAATAGAAATATTTCCACAACGACTATTAAATCCAGAAACGGTTCAGCAGTTAATATTTGAGCTGCAGAGCATCAACGGCATAATGCGCGTACTCTTATACGGTCCGCGTCTTGTGTCTACGGTGCCTTCAGGGCCAGCTAAGGGAACTCCAAATCCACACGAGGCGAGGAAAAGCATCACGTTCGGAGGAGAGGAGATTGAACTGGGAGTACAAGTCGGAAGAATTTGGCTTGAACTGGAAGATGAAGACGTGATTAATCACATCAAAGCCGCTTGTGAAAAAGTTTTGCCTTGTGGCTTCCAGATTAATCAAGGGATGTATATCCGCACGCGTCCGACACAGACCGATTATGCCAAATGGGGCGTAATCAAAGACAAAAAGGTTATCGGCATGGCAGATCCGAAGTCAAAGACTCAGATCTGCTCGTGTTATCCCTTCAAGAGGTGACGACTATAGTTAGCCGTGCGACACACATCGTAGATTGCCGTGAATCAATGGGACTTGGCAGAGGTGGAGGACTTGCCCAACGAGGCACGATCTCCGAAACTGGCATCCCTGACATCATCGCGATCTCGATGTCTCCAGGGCGGAGACATATAACCAAGCCGATATGCGAGATAACCCACGGCCTAAGAAATGAAGGATTTCAGGTAGGCGTACTCGTGTTAAATGCAGGTAGCGGTGTTCCCGCTGATGCCCCTGAAAGCGCGCGAGGGCTTGGGCCAAAGTTCGGCCTTTCAATCAAAGAAGTCGAACAAATAGCTCGCCATAAGCTTGCTATAATCCACCTTGGAGGCGTTAAGACTCACATAATTTACAAAGCGCGGAATATTCTACGATTTGTAGACATCCCTGCCATTGTTGTGAGTCAAGCGCAGGTTGACTATGAAGACTTTGCTCGAATAGGGATAAAAACCCGCGTAGTCATGCCAAAGCCGGAAGAGGTTCAAGCTGCAGGAACAATTGTTGGCATTGTAACCAACGTGACTCGAGGACAGACTATCCCACGGGATAAGCTGAATGAGATCATTAAATGTATCAATAACTTCAAACGCGCCCAAAAAAGGAGTTGAAAAGAATGGCTATAAATTACCCCGGTAATTCAAACGTAGCGGCAAATAGAAGGAAGGCACTAGATCCAACAGTGAAGTTGGAAAAGGTCCGTGATGTGTCAGATAACGACATAGTAGCAATACTTGGACACCGCACACCCGGATCGGCATACCCGTCCACTCACCCACCACTTTCTGAGATAGGTGAGCCAAAGGACCCCATGAGAGAGCTAGTCAAGCCGACAGACGGAGCAGCAGCAGGCGATCGTGTTAGATACGTCCAATTCACTGACTCAATGTACTTCGCGCCGATGGTGCCGTATGTGCGATCGTGGATGGCGTCAGCACGATGGAGAGGTGTAGACCCGGGCACGCTGTCAGGTAGACAGATCATTGAGTGTAGAGAGAGAGATCTCGATAAGATCGCAAAGGAGCTCATAGAATCAGCAGCGTTTGACACAGCTCG
>Ga0187772_10000286_pt1 | contig 22337 bp, 23 predicted proteins | sample 0116_SJ02_MP15_2_FD_133137 | JGI IMG/M metagenome (GOLD analysis project Ga0187772, IMG submission 133137) | Tropical peat soil microbial communities from peatlands in Department of Meta, Colombia - 0116_SJ02_MP15_20_MG | ecosystem: Environmental > Terrestrial > Soil > Wetlands > Peat | place... | reverse complement strand
TGGAAGGACGGCTACGACGAGACCGGCACGTCCTGGGACGACAGCAGCAACAACCGCGCCTTCCTGTCGGGGCAGATCGCAGCCACCTTCAACGGCTCGAGCATCTACTTCGCTGCCAAGAAGGACAAGCCTGAGATCGCCCGGGACATGCACCACATGCTTATCCCAAAGGGGCCGGCTGGCCGGTTCTACTGGCTGGAGACGCGGACCTGGGCCATCCTCAAGAACTCCAAGAACATCGCCGGGGCGAAGGAGTTCTTGAAGTGGTGGTTCGAGGACGAGCAGTACAATGCGTGGTGGCGAATTCAGGAGGGCTACCACCTGCAGCCCATTAAGAAGCTGGCAGATGACCCGATGTGGTTCAAGGACCCGAAGATGGCGCCCTTCCGGCAACAGCCCAAGTACGGCATCAACGCGGGTTACGCCGGGCCTCCGAACGAAAAGGCGGCGCTTGCCTGGTCGAAATACATCGTTGTAGACACCTACGCCAGGGCGATCCAGTCAGGCGACGCCAAGGCGGCGGTGGAGTGGGGTGCCGAGCAGCTCAAACGAATTTACGGTGTCTAAAAGGAGCGGATAACGAACGTACTTCAAATGACACGGACCCAAAAACCGTGTCATCGCCGTATGTCGGTCAGTTTTCTTCAAATACGAAGAGGGCAGCTGCAAATTCAGCGGCTGCCCTTTTTCTGGAAAACCAAATGATCGAAGTCGAACCTTCCAGCAGTAGACGGACTTCCAAAAGGCATAGTCGCTGGTCTTTAAAGCGGCTTCTCGAACGCGAGTCCAGCCTGGGTGTCATCCTCATGCTTCCCGGGGCCTTCCTGCTGATGCTCTTCATGGCCTATCCTTTCTTCCTTGGGATCTGGTTGTCCCTCACGGACAGCATGATCGGCAGGCTGGGCCACTTCGTCGGGTTGCGCAATTTTATCGACCTCCTTCACGATTCCATCTTCCACCAGACCGTTCGCAATACCTTTGTCTATGCCATGGTGACCGTGCCTTTCAAGGCAGTGTTAGGACTCGGGCTTGCATTAATCCTCACAAACCGCATGCGCTTCAGCAACCCGATCCGGGCTGCGGTCATGATGCCCTGGATTGTTCCCACCGCCCTGTCAGCACTCGGTTGGTACATGATCTTTGATCCGGTCTTCAGCCCCATTTCATGGCTCCTGAAGTCTCTGGGACTGATTACAAAGAACGTTAACTTTCTGGGCAATCCCAAGCTGGCCATCGCCTCCGTCTGTCTGGCCAATATCTGGCGCGGCATTCCTTTTTTCGGCATCACGATTCTGGCTGGGCTCCAGGCGGTTCCGCACGAATTGCACGAGGCAGCCGCCATCGACGGCGCAAACGCCTGGCACCGATTCCTCCATATCACGATCCCGGCGATCCGCGGGGTGGTTCTGATCGCCACCCTTCTTTCGATCATCTGGACCTTCGCCGATTTCCAGCTCATCTATATTTTGACGAAGGGCGGGCCCGCCAATATGACGCACATTTTCGGTACCTATGCCTACCAGATCGGCCTCGCTGCCACGGACATCGGCCAGGGGGCTGCGATCGCCCTCTATATGTTCCCCATTCTTTCAGTGTTCGCGATATTGCTTCTAAAGTATCTGCGGAGAGAGTAGCATGGTCGGGAGCAGAACACTCGGACGCCAAATTTTAAATATCTACCTGCCACTGACGTTGTTTGTCGTCTTTCTGCTCTTCCCGTTCTACTGGATGAGCATCGTCTCCCTCAAGCCTACTAACGATCTTTTCGAAATGAAGTTTAACCCCTTCTGGATTCAGCGCTTCACTCTGGAGAACTATCTTTATCTCTTCCAAAACACGGACTTTCCCGAATGGGTGAAGAACACCCTGATCATTTCAGTGATCTCAACAGCCATCTCCCTGCTATGCAGCATCTTGATCGGCTACGCCCTTGCCCGGCTTCGATTTCCTGGAAGCAACTTTCTGGGCGTGGGGATCTTTCTCGCCTACCTCGTACCGCCCACTCTCCTCTTTTTGCCGCTGGCTCAGGTCATCGCCGAACTAAACCTTTACAATACCTATTGGGCACTTATCCTGACCTACCCAACGCAGCTCATCCCCTTTGCGTCATGGCTTCTGATGGGTTATTTCCGGACGATCCCAAAAGAGATTGAAGAGTGTGCCATGGCGGACGGTTGCACCCGGATGGAGGCCCTGCTGAAGATCATCCTGCCTTTGTCGACGCCCGGTCTGATCTCAGCGGGCATCTTCTGTTTTACCCTCTGCTGGAACGAGTTCCTTTATGCCCTAATTTTCATGTCCTCAGGACCGATGAAGACCATTCCTGTCGGGACAGTGAGCGATCTCATCAAGGCCGACGTCCTCTTCTGGGGAGCACTCATGGCCTCAGCCGTTCTGGGTTCTTTCCCTATTGCTTTTCTGTATTCTTTTTTTGTGAAATACTACGTTTCGGGCCTGACGGCTGGTGCAGTCAAACGATGAGCGATTCGATCCCAAGGCACAAAGCGTAATCTCTTGAGGGACAGCAAATTGAAAAATGTGAGTAGAAACAGTAAAAATACAGTTACCTTTTGACACTTCACATCTTGGATTGGAGGTAGGTTATGAAAAACTTTCCAAAAATTTTCAAAATCCATCAGAAGATTGATACACCCCATCTGGACGAAGTGGAGAACTGGGTCCACGAACTCTTAGACCAGTTCGAACTGTCAAAAAAGGTGAAGAGGGGAGAACGGATCGGTCTGACAGCCGGGAGCCGTGGCATTAAAGACAAACCGAGGGTTTTGAAGACGATCGTCGATCGGCTAAAAGACTTGGGAGCCTCTCCCTTCATTGCGCCCTGCATGGGAAGTCATGGAGGGGCAACTGCTGAAGGCCAGATCGAGGTGTTGGAGAGCCTTGGTATCACAGAAAAAAGTGTTGGGGCCCCAATCCTTTCTTCCATGGATGTGGAAGAAATCGGCCGAACCAAGTTTGGAACACCCGTTCTCATTGCTCGGGATCTCTTAAAGGCTGATCGGGTTGTCGTGGTTAACCGGGTCAAACCGCATACGGATTTTCGAGGAGAGATTGAAAGTGGATTGGTGAAGATGATGGTCATCGGCATGGGCAAACAGCAAGGAGCGCTAATGGTTCATCGTCTCACGATTAAACACGGATTTCCTGCCGTCATCGGAGAAGTCGCTTCCATCATTCTCAAGAAAGTCCCCATTTTGTTTGGGATGGGAATGATCGAAAATCAGTACGGCAAAACCGCTTTTATCGACCTGTTAGAATCCGAGAAATTGGTCGAGAAGGAGAAGGCCCTTCTGAAGAAGGCGAGGAGGTTGATCCCTTCGCTTCCGTTTGATCAGATGGATATCCTGATCTTGGATGAGATGGGCAAAAATATCAGTGGTGCGGGGATGGATACCAATGTCATTGGGCGGAGGCTTTTCGTTGGGAGTCCAAAGCCCCGAAAGCCGAAGATTATACGGATTTTCGTTCGTGACATCACTGAAGAGAGCCATGGGAATGCAACCGGAATCGGGATGGCTGACTATATCACCAAACGATTGTTTGATAAGATCGATTATTCCTCCACGGCCGTCAATTGTCTAACAGGAATGGCACCTGAGAATGGTCGCATCCCTATTTTCTTTGAAAGGGATCACGACGCCCTCACTGCGACCCACGATAACTCCGGAGTCCTCCATCCTCAAGATCTCCGGATCCTCTGGGTCAAAAATACGTTGGAGCTCGAATACCTCTACGCGTCCCAGGCCCTTTTGAAGGAAGCTCGATCCAATACACAACTCGAAATCCTCAGCGATCCTTTCAAATTCCCCTTCGATCCGAATGGAAACCTAATCTCAAATTGGAGTTAGTATTACGTTTCAGGCCTCACGGGCGGAACACTCAAACGATAAACGAGGATGAAAAGACGAGGTTAGCACAAGGATTATTGGCGGAAAAGATTGCTTAATTATAATAGTTGGGCCAAGTAATTGTGGAGGTTGAATCATGGCCAGGGTGATTTTGGAGGGTATCTCGAAGACGTTTGGCAATGTGGAGGCGGTGAAGGACTTCGATCTGACAGTGGAGGACAAGGAGTTTGCCATCTTGGTGGGGCCTTCGGGGTGTGGGAAATCGACAGCCCTGCGGATGGTCGCGGGGCTGGAGGAGCCCACCCGAGGGATGATCTACATTGGAGACCGTGCGGTCAATGATCTGCCTCCAAAGGACCGAGACATTGCCATGGTCTTTCAGGAATATGCTCTTTATCCTCACATGTCGGTGTATAAGAACATGGCCTTTGGCCTGAAGTTAAGGAAGTTTTCGAAGGATGAGATTGATCAGAGGGTAAAATGGGCTTCGGAGATTTTGGGGATTCAGAATCTACTGGATCGCAAGCCGAGGCAGCTTTCGGGGGGTCAGCGTCAGAGGGTGGCGGTAGGGAGGGCCATTGTCCGCAAGCCTGCGGTTTTTCTCTTTGATGAGCCTTTGTCGAATCTGGATGCGAAATTGCGGGTACAGATGCGGGCAGAGCTTTCGAAGCTACATGATCGGCTTGAGACGACGATCATCTATGTGACCCATGATCAGGTGGAAGCGATGACGATGGGGACGAAGATTGTGGTGATGAAGGATGGGTTGATTCAGCAGATCGGGGCTCCTTTGGAGGTTTATAATCATCCGGTGAATATGTTTGTGGCGGGGTTTATAGGGAGTCCGGTGATCAACTTCTTTCCTTGCCGGTTGGTATCGAAGGGGGGTCGTCTCTTTATGGATGCAGAGGCCTTTGAGCTTCCCATTCCGGAGAAGAAAGTTTCGTATTATCAATCGTTGGCGGGGTTGGAAGTGATCTTTGGGATCAGGCCCAGTGACATTTATGATCGTCATTATGCACCGGATCGTCTCAGGGAGAAATTTATTCGTGCGGTGGTGGAGGTGATAGAGCCGTTGGGGTCGGAGATTCATTTGAATGTGACATCGGGGAGGCACAGTTTTGTGGCGGTGGTGGATGCGCAGACGTCGGTGCGGGTTCATCAGGAGATTGAGTTGGCCTTGGACCTCGATCAGATGCACCTCTTTGAGAAGGATGGTCCCAACCTCCGGATAAAAACAGACTCCTAATAGATCGATCTTATCCGGCTAATACAAACGTAATACCTTTTCAAAAGCCTACCTAAGCGCTCAGAGTGGGTATTTTCTAAGGCTGATGGCACTCCATACGCCCACATCCAAATCTACAAGCCATTTAAAAAAATCTTGAAGTCTTTGGGCATCGACGACAAGAAATACTCTTGGAAGGAGATCAGGCATACCACCGCCTCTATTATGAACCTCAAGGGGTCGCCGCCGCTGGCGATCCGAGACCAACTTCGCCACAGGAGCGTCAAGACAACGGAAGGGTTTTACATTGGATTGGATATTGAGTATCAACGGCAGCAGGCTGAAAAGTTGACCTTGGATAAGTGGGAGAAAATCGGGAAATCAGATGCAACTGCTTGAAATGTTTGGCGAAGGTTACTCATTGATCATCAGTCTCTCAATTTCTCTTCTCGAAATAGGCGAAGCAGAAATGGACTGAGAGCGGCCTTCACGAGCGCTTTGATAGGTCACTTCTGCGTTTGCTAAATCCTTTGCCTTACTATATTGAGCCGTGACGGCTGCTGCCTTTTCAACTTCTCCTTCACCCAGCTTTCCCCTCAGGAGAGAAAGGGGCCCTGGAACACCGGAGACTTTCAATAAAATATCCCCGTCCCGAGCAAAAGTCCCGATCTTTTGATTCTCCTCCTCGCTCCTGCCGACGACCAATTTCACTCCATCGGAGAGCCGAAAATGTCTCCCCATCTTAAGAAGGTGAACATCGTTCAAGGAAAAAAAAGGGTTATGGAGCATCAAGTCTTTCATGCGTTTTGCAAAGCCCGGATCAGTAAGAAGACATCCCCCCGCAGGGCAGGGGTAGTCACGAATGCCATAATGCTCTGCCAATTTGATCTGAGGCTTTCTCGACCGTCCCTGAAACTTTAACAGCTTTTCCCGATCCACCCATCCTTCTCTTTCCGGAATCGTCATCGGAAGGATGTGGGCGGAGAGGGGGCGCAGAATGAGCCCCTCCAGCCCCGCCTCCTTTTCAATCCGTCGCATCGCATCTTTTCTTTGAGACATCGGCCTTTGTCCCAACACTTCACCCGTGACAATAAAGGCGGCTCCTGAATCCTGCATATAGGCCTTTGCTTTCTTCAGCATGAAGATCCGGCAATCGATGCATGGGTTCATATTTCTTCCGTACCCATGTCTGGGATTCTTCACCACACTGAGGTACTCCTCGGAAACATTGAATACACTTAAAGGAATGCCCAAGGTTTCAACGGCCTTTTGTGACGCCAGACAGGTCTCCCCCCGGTTGGTGCATGTGCAAAATAACGTCATGAAATTGAGGGCCTCGAGTTCGATTCCTTGTTCTACGACCACCTTGGCCGCCAGCGTACTGTCAAGTCCTCCGGATAAGAGCGCGATCGCCTTCACCCTAAAACCTCATTCATCGACCCAGAACGGAAACCTTGAAGATCCAGCGTGACATAGCGATAGCCAATCTCTTTCAAGCGGCCTGTCACTTTCTCTCTTAACGGGCCGTCGATCAGACGTGACATTTCTTCTTTGAGGATTTCGATTCTCGCCAGGTTCCCGTAGTGGCGCACCCGGACCTGTTTGAACCCCAGTCCAAACAGAAACTCCTCTGCTTCATCAACCCTTCTCAATCCCTCTTCATCAATTTCTTCTCCGTAAGGAAATCGCGAGGCAAGGCAGGCGAAAGAAGGTTTATCCCACGTGGGAAGCCTCAACCCTTTGGACAATTCCCTGACCTCCGCTTTTGTGAAGGATGCTTCTTTGAGGGGACTTCTTATCCCCAGCTCCTGAACCGCTATCCTTCCAGGCCTGTGGTCTTTGTCGTCGTCTAAGGTGGAGCCTTCGACGATAAACGAGAGCCCTTCCTCCTTGGCTACCTCCAATAATTCCCCGAAGAGCTTACGTTTACAGTAATAACAACGATTGGGAGGATTCTTAGAAAATCCGGGAATCTCCAGTTCATTCGATTCGATCACGCGGTGTCTCGCCCCTAAGGTTCGAATCAGCTTCTTCACTCCCGCTAATTCGCGCTCCGGATAAAGAGGAGAGCTTGCCGTCACAGCGAGGACATTCCCGTCCCCAAGAGTATCTTGAGCAACCTTCAGGAGGAGCGTGCTATCCACCCCGCCCGAAAAGGCAACCAGTACTTTCCCCATGGATTGAAATATCTCTTTCAATCTTTGAGCCTTAGTTTTTAACTCTAAACTCATCACTCTCAATTCTGAACTCATCACTCTTAACTCAAGATTTTCTTAATCCATCCTCCTCCGAGCACTATATCTCCATCATAAAAAACGGCCGCTTGTCCGGGAGTAATGGCCTTCTGGGGGGACTTGAATCTCACCTCCCATTCACCTTCTCCTTTCGGAGACATCCTGGCCGCAGAACCAGGGTGGTTATATCTGATCTTCACCTGTGCATTTTGGAGAGGAATCCTTTCCTGTGGCACAATCCAGTTGACGGAATCAACAAGGAATGTATCACCATAAACCTCTTCTTCTTCGCCAACAAGAATCGTATTCCTTTCTCGATCGATCCCAACCACATAGAAGGGCTTCCCTTTGGCCAGGCGGAGACCCCTTCGCTGGCCGATGGTGTAGAAAGGGATACCTTTATGTTTTCCCAGGATATTTCCTTCCCTGTCAACAAAGGGACCCGGCTCAAAAGCCTTCTCAAGTCTCTCGGATAAAAAAGGATGATATGACGATCCCTGAATAAAACAGACTTCCTGGCTCTCGGGTTTATCATGGACCCCAAGGCCACGTTGACCCGCCCTCTTCCTCACTTCCTCTTTTCGAAATTCTCCCAACGGAAAGAGCGTGCGGCGAAATTGGTCTTGCGTCAAAGAGAAAAGGACGTAGGACTGATCCTTCTTCTGATCCATCCCTTTTTTTAAGAGATAGCGCCCAATGGTTTCGTCGAAATCCAGCCTTGCATAGTGGCCTGTCGCGATGAAATCGGCCTCGAGCTCCAATGCCTTCTCTAAGAAAGAGCCAAACTTTATCTTTTCATTACAGAGAATGCAAGGATTGGGCGTTTTTCCACTGGCGTAGGCTTCGCAGAAATATTGAATGACATCTTTTTCAAACGCCTCTCTTAGATGGAAAACATAAAAAGGAATGTTGATCTGAAGCGCAACACGTCTGGCATCCTCGATATCGGCAACGCCACAGCATCGGGCCGGTCCTGCACAGGCCCTGTCCGTCATTCCGATGCACATCGTTGCCCCCATCACCTCATAACCCTCCTCCTTGAGAAGGCAGGCCGCCGTGCTCGAATCCACCCCGCCACTCATGGCCACAACGACCCGCTTTTTCATCTCTCTCTTCTTCTCATACCGGCATCACGCCAAATCACAAATCCCGGGTAATCTCCAAATATCAATTTCGAATGGCGAAGCGGATTTTGTTTCGAACAGGGGTGATCGGGATTTGTTCGGGGGTTGGCCTGCCTGCCCTGTCCCCTGCTAGGTTTAGGGGCTGCCGGTAAACGGCGGATTTTAGTGCTTCGATACGACTGTGCCCCCTCCGTTGGGCCCCTTGCTTCTTAAAACAGGATCTCCACAGCCTGGTATGGACAGACCGGGAGACACAGCTCACAGGCAATGCACTTGTCCCGCCTAAAAGATACCTGCATGTTCGACCTTTGGACATCCAATGCCTTCGTGGGACAGACACTGATGCAGGCCGTGCAGTGGGTACAGCGATCCTCGTGCCATTTGACATCTTGAGCCAAAGACTGTGTCTGTACACCGATCTCACTGAGATATTTAAGCCCCGCCTCCATTCCGGTCCTCTTCCCGGTAAGCTCTAAGACGAGCCTTCCCTCTTCCTTGGGTGTAATCCGGGCTCTCATAATATTGACGACCAAATCATAATCCTTAACGAGCTTCGAGATGATGGGTTGGTCGACGAGATGCTGAGGATAGTTGAGAACGATTCTTTTTTTCTGCATGGTCCACCCCTCCCTAATAAGCAAGAAGCCGGGAGCATAGAGTTTTCTTTCTCTTATGCCCTACGCCCTTTGCTCTATGCTGTTCTCCTAATTGGCCGTTCTTTTAACGGCTTGAAGGCGATCCCGGAGTCGGCAGAGGGAAGAAGTTCAACGGGTCGGGTTAAAAAGAACTTTCCCGCTTCGATCCACTCTTTCAAGGTCTGAGCGATCTCCGTAGCCTTCAGGTAACTCGAAAGGCCAGAGGCCGGAATCTCTTTTCCCTGGACCGTAATTCTCCCGCTCTTGAGTTGCTTATAATTCACCTCTCCGATGCTTCCAGGAATACATTGCGGATAGGCATCACTGTAGTCCACCACCTGAGCCAAGATCTCCTCATCCCGAACCGCCGTATACCGAAGTATCTCCTCGTTCAAAATGGGAATAGGAACTCCAACACCTACGGTGAGCGTCACCCCATACCCCGTGTAAGAAGTTCCTCTAAGCCATTTTGGGCTCATCATCTTGAGATCTCCGGTGACGCAAAGCGTGCCGGATGGCGTTTTAGGAATCCCTCCATCCGTCCTCTTCACTCCTGGATTATGCTGGGTCCCATTTCCAACCACGTATCCGATGCCTCCACCAAGGAAAATTCGAGTTCCCACTCCTATCGTCTTGAAATATGGATCGTTAAGAAGCGGACTTAATTGGCCTGCACTGCAATAGTTCGCGTTACTCATCTTGGGTTGAAGAACTCCCATATAGGTATAGATCACCTTCTCTGAAAGATTGACGGCAACATTATAGTTCTGATAAGCGTTCCGGATGTTCAAAAGGACTGCTTCGTTCATATCCTTGAGGGAGATATAAGTCTCCAAGGTCTTTCTGGGATAGCAATCCGTCCCATAAGCGCTTGCCGTTAATCTGACATCTTTTCCTTCGACCAGTTCTTCGATGACGTAGGCTCCCCCGTAAGTGAACTTTCCCGGGAAGATTTTATTCCTGGGATCATCCTCCGGCATCGCCGTTGCACCCAAGAAAAAGTCTACCGCTGCAAAACCCGTATAGACGGGGACATCATTAAGATAAGTCTTTCCCCCTCCCAACTTGATCCGGGGTTTCGTATGTCCCACATTAAAGTATGCTCCCGAAGAACACATCGGTCCAAAGGTCCCAGTGGTCACCACATCCACTTCCTGAGCCGCCCTCTTCACTCCCTTTTCAGCAGCGTAATCGATAATCTCCTCTGCCGTCAACACGACGGCCTTCCCCTTCCTAATCTTTTCATTTATTTCTTCAATGGTCTTGGACATGTCTATCCTCCCGAATAGTTTAATTGCAAATTACGGGTTTCAGAATCGAAATTTCAACGCTCAACTCTGAATTCTTAACTCTTAACTTTAATCCGTCCCCTTTCGGGCCGTCCATGATCCATAGCATGAAATCACCCCCCCCAATTCGATTGTGGATTGTAGATTGCGGAATGCGGAGAAAATAATTCGTAATTAGCTTTGATTTTGTAACGGTTAGCATTCATACTCCGAACTCAATGTTCCGACCTTTTATTTCAGCCCGTTAAACAGCCAGGTGCTGATATATCTTTCTCCTGTATCGGGCAGGATGACGACAATCGTCTTCCCTTCGCTTTCTCGTCTCTTGGCAACCTCAATGGCTGCCCAGGCCGCCGCACCCGAAGAAATGCCCGTCAATACGCCCTCTTCTCTGGCCAGTCTTCTTGCCAACCTCCCGGCATCCTCATCGGATACTTTGATGACCTCATCGACCAAGTCCGCTCGAAACACTTCTGGAACAAAGCCGGCACCGATCCCCTGAATCTTATGGGGCCCGGGTCTGCCTCCAGAAAGAACCGGAGAATTCTCCGGCTCTACGGCGATCGCTTTGAATTCCGGCTTTCTCTTCTTGAGGACTTCAGAAATTCCGCATATCGTTCCCCCTGTTCCCACCCCCGCCACTAAGACATCCGCTTGCCCATCGGTATCCTCCCAGATTTCCAAGGCAGTCGTCTTTCGGTGGATTTCCGGATTGGCAGGATTCTTAAATTGCTGTGGAATAAAATATCGAGCATCCTTTGAAGCCATTTCCTCCGCCGTCTTCACCGCGCCTGTCATCCCATCGTTTCCGGCTGTGAGAATCACCTCTGCTCCGAACATCCTCAGGAGATGGATTCGCTCAGGCGACATGGTATCGGGCATCGTTAGAACCAACGGATAACCCTTCGCGGCGCAGATAAATGCCAGAGCGATTCCAGTATTTCCACTGGTGGGTTCCAAAATAACCGTATCCTTCTTGATCAAACCTGCCTTCTCAGCCGCCTCAATCATTGAACAGCCGATGCGGTCTTTGATACTCCCACAGGGGTTAAAGGACTCGAGCTTCGCTAAAACCTGTCCTCGACACCCTGCCGTGATTCGATTCAATCTCAATAAAGGCGTGTGTCCTATCAATTCGAAAATGAAGTTAGCGACTCTTGCCATTTGTTCTCCTAAAAATGACACTAAGCGCTTAGCGCCATGCGAATATCGTATTTAAATTTGGTACATCGGAAAGTCTCTTCCCTCTTTTTCCTTCCTTCGATTGACCATATCTTCCAAGGTGACCGAATAGAAAACCTTGGAGATCGCATCCGAAACTTCCTTCCAGATATCTCGAGTGACGCACGACGGGATTTTCTGGCAGGCCTTCGGATCATGCAAACATTCAAGCAGATTGAGCGGACCCTCCAGCGTCTCAACCACATCGTACAAACAGATCGCAGAAGGAGGTTTGGCTAAGGCATACCCCCCCTTCGACCCACGAATCGCTTTCACCAAGCCGGCCGCGCGAAGCGGATTGATCACCTGCTCGAGATATTTTAAGGATATATCCTCTTTCCTCGCTATTTCCTTCAATTCGATAGGACCCTCCCCATAACGAGAAGCAAGCTCCAACATCGCCCTTGCGCCATACCTGATTTTCGTTGATATTCTCATTAGTTATAAAATCATACTTTTTCTATAGGAATTAGAATTTATTAACCTAATCCTGCGACGGTTGTCAAGGGGTGGTACGAGCCTACCTTCCCGGCCAATCTTAGCTCCTGACCTGGGGGAATCCCTCTCCGAACCCTCATAAGGCCCATGCTTAATAAGAATGAGTTAAAGACGCATCAAAAAAAGGATAAGGGATTGCAAAGATTGTCAAATGGAATGAGTGGGGGAAAAAGATGCGGCTTTCTAAACTACCTTTACTGTCAATACCTTTCCTGTCTTGTCGGTCACCTTGACCCGTTCATCTATTCTATATCCGACGATCCATACGATCCTCTCTCCCGAAACAAGCAGAGGAACCTTGGGTCTCTCAAACTTTGGGATCTTATGATCGATAAAGAATTCTTTCAATTTCTGGGTTCCTTTCGATCCCAACGGATAGAACCGATCGCCCGGTCTGAAATTCCTCATCCTCAACGGAAACCGTAGGCTTCCGTAATCCATCAGAGCCGTGTCGAGAGGTCCGGAGTAATTTCTAAATCCGTCTCGATCCGTCTCCACAATCACCACCTCTTTCCCGATCTCCGGGATAAAAGTACGGCCCGGCGAAATGAGTTCGACATCAAAGGGCAGGATTGGTTCTACCTTTCCCTTCCCCAGCAAAACCGCATCGTACCGTTTCTCAATCCAGGCTCCCCGGGAGAGCTCTAAGAGAAAACTCGGAGAAGATTGGTATAGCTTCTGGTATACATCGTGAATCTCCGACCGCTTCCCCTCTTCCACCGTCACTCCCCAATCGCAAATTTTCTCTAAGATCTTCCTGATGACTCTCCACTGAATAGCCTGATGAAGGGATTGGTATTCCGAGAATTGGAAGGAAAGGGTCCCTCCGTCCTCCCGGATAATCTTCTGATACGCCGTCTCACTTCCCTTCTCCAGATAATCATCCTCTTCCCTGAGAATATTCGAGGTCCTCATGAGGATCTCCTTGAAATTCGGCTGATACTCTCTTTCCATCAAGGGGATCAGAGCCAGGCGTATTCTATTCCGAAGGTAGTCCTTCTTCAGGTTTGACGAATCCGATAGAAAGGGAATTTTTTTCTCCGCGGCGAAGGATCGGATCTCCTCTTCCCACACCTCAAGAAGGGGTCGAATCACTTTTCCCTCCCGAATGGGAAGCATTCCTTTTAAACCGTGTAACCCGGCTCCTCTGATCAGTCTTAGGAGGAGCGTCTCCACCTGATCATCCGCATGGTGGCCGAGGGCAATCTTCTGGGCTTGATGCTTCTGAAGAAGGTCATAAAAGAAGCGGAAGCGAACCCTTCTGGCAGCATCCTGGAGGGAGAGCCCGCCCTTCTTCTGAAATTCCCTCACCCGGAATTGCTCGTATTCACACGGGAGGCCGAACCGGGCGGCCTCCTTCTGAACCAACTCGGCTTCTTTTTCTGACTCGGCGGGTCGGAGGCCATGATTGACATGGGCGACGATGAGAGAAAGGTCAAACGCTTCGCGGCAAGCATTTAAGAGATGGAGAAGGACCATTGAATCCGCCCCTCCTGACACGCCCACGATCAACCGATCGCCTCTTTGGACTAAATGGTGGCGGTCAATGGCCCTTTTGATCCGATTCAATAACATACTTCACTCTTACATCTTTTTTTCTCCTAACGGACCGACTCGAATCTCCACCACTGTCGTACCGTACCATTTTTCAACAATCTTGATCGTACAGGTCTTAGTCGGTTTTGTATAGTTGAAAAAGGACTCCTTCCCTATAAAACTGTTCACAAGCTTCCAATTATCCTTTTCCATGTTGTATCTAAAATACTCGATTAAAGAGGGCACGTCGAGCCGCCATTTTGAAAAAACCAGGATACCCGCCTTAAGTCCGGGGGTCTCGTAGATAAAGGACTTAGCGGAATCATAATTCAACTCCTCCGGGACACGGACATCGTCAAAATAGTACTTACCCATCTCCTCAACCGCTGGCGTACCCTCCGCCGTTGCTCCTTCTGCAGGCTGACCTTGTTGGCGTTGCTTGACCGTCGTCGAACAGCCCATTCCTGTCAAGCTAAAGACGACCAGTACCCACAAAACAATAATAGATTTCCTTTGAAAGAGAATTTTACCCATGGTTTTCCTCCCTTGTGAAGAAATTAGAGATAGTAATTTTTTTTACCACTACGCGGGGAGAAAAGCAAGAGGAAACAAAAATGGCCCGCGTCGCGGGCCATTGAAGCAGGTTGTCCTGGAAGCCCAACATCAACGAGTCTAATCAGTGCATCCCCAGAACCGCCGTATCCCCCGATCCCAGGATAAAAGAGATCGACCGCGATATAGCCCAGCCTCGGAAGATCCCCTTGATCGAAAGGCGGCGGCAGTTGATACGCATATTCCTTCGGCGTGATCTCGAAACTAAACGGGAAAACCACTTCGTTGCTTTCGTTCGCGGTTTTATCGAATACAGACACCTTCACGGTAATTTCATATAAGAGCTGAAGGGGTGATTATCAAGGAAGTGAAGGGTGATGAATAGGCTGGGTCAGACGTCTAGCGCCGGCGAAAAATGGTAACAATATCAGCACTAAGGGGTTTATCGGGGTTTATTTCTCTTGGGCGTGTGAAGGCCTTCGCTCACCTGTCTGAAATGTGGCGACCGCCCTTCTCGCCTCTTCAAAGATTTCTTTCAGGGGGATTCCCTTTTCCAGTGCCAACCTCTTACAGTCTTCATACTCCGGAGAAAAGTTGACGACTTTCCCTTCCCATCGGGCTAATTTGTAGCGGATTTTTCCATATTTCGTCCGACGGGATATGATTTCTCTATTGGCCTTTGCCCTCTCCTCTTCATGCCACCTCAAGCCGATCGTGGTCGTCTCTCTCAGAAGAAATTTTGTGACGGAGGCCAGTTTTTCAGACGGGCAAATCACGGTGAGCAGATGGCCCGGCCGATTCTTCTTCATCAGAATGGGAGTAATGAACACTTCGAGGACTTTCATTCCCAGAAGTCCATCTATTACATAGTCATAGAATTGAGGGTTCATGTCATCAATATTCGTTTCTACGACCGCGACCCTTTCTCTTCCGGAGGCGGACACCGAAGTCCCAATGATCAGCCTCAGGAGGTTGGGATGGGGGAGCTCGTCCCGGCCCGCCCCGTGACCGACTCGCTCCACATTAATCGGCGGCATCTGGCCAAATGCAGAGCCTAAGGTGGAAAGGATAGCCGCTCCCGTAGGCGTAAATAGCTCTCTCTCCACCCCCGATGAATAGATCGGTTTTCCTTCCATCAACGATAGCGTCGCAGGGGCGGGGACTGGAAGGATTCCATGTTCGCATTTCACAAATCCTCCCCCCACATTCACTTTTGAGACATAAATCTCCTCAATCGCCAATTGTCGAATCCCCCATACCGATCCGACAATGTCGACAACGGAATCCAGACCACCCAATTCGTGAAAGTGGACCTCCTCCGCCGGCTTTCGATGGATCTTCCCTTCGAGCGAGGCGATCCGCTTGAAAATCTCCCTGCTCTTCTCCTTGACTTCGGCCTCTATGCCGCTTCTATCAATAATCCTCAGAATCTCTTTCAGATTGCGATGAGGTTTCTTCTCATTTCTTCCTTCTACGATCACCCGGGTTGCAGCGAGACCTCCTTTTAACACTTTCTTAGCTTTCAATTCGATAGTTGGGATTCGAAGCTTTTTCAACTCCTCTCTCAATCGTTGAGGGCTCAGCCCTGCATCGATCAGGGAGCCGAGAATCATATCCCCGCTTGCTCCGGAGAAACAATCAAAATAGGCGATCCGCATGACTCATCTCCTTACCTTCTCATCACCACGTCACCCTGCCTCGCCGAAGGCTCGCCTCGGGGCGAAGCCACGGGTTCGTCAAGGTCGGCCTGCCTCCGTGTCTCTCCCTACCTCCCCGTCTGATTTGACAGCTCTGTTAAAAATTCATAAGCGGTCAGATAGATCAGTTTGGTCACATCGGCAAGCTTCTCAAAATTGATCGATTCCAGACCATCCCGGGACGTATGGATCTTTTTGTAATCGGACGCAAAAAAATCTAATGCGGGGATCCCCTTTAAATGGAAGGAGTAATGATCGCTGCCCAATTCAAAGGCGTATTGATCAATATTCTTTCCTTCTTTCATCCCTAAAGGCTCCAGGAATCTCCGGCTTATCTGTGCCAGAGAGGGTTGGATTGAACTTCCGACCAAAAAGACCTCCCTTTCCTCCGTTGATCCGCCGAGGCTATCCAAAGAGAACATAGTCTTTACCCGTGCAAGAGGAACGAAGGGTCGACTGACAAAGTGACGGGATCCCAACAATCCCCACTCCTCTCCCCCGAAGAACAGCAACACAACGCTTCTTCTCAAATCTGTATTTCTCTTCATCAAAGATCTTCCGATCTCTAAAAGGGCGGCGACCCCCGAGGCATTATCATCCGCTCCTGAATAGGCCACCCCGCTCTTTTCATCTTTTCCCAGGTGATCATAGTGAGCGCCCATTACCAGAAACTCCTTCTGCTTATTTGGATCATGGCCCTCAATCATTCCTCCGATATTCGCATCCTTAAACCTCATTCTTTTGAACTGAAGGCTGATTTCAAACGAGACATCCTTTTGGTCAAAAATATCCTTCGTCCACCCCCCTTCTACTTGGGTATAGGGAACGAAAAGGATTGGAATACGAATTGAGAAATCCGGCTCCTTGGCCCCTGCCGCCACTTTTGAAGCCTCGAGCAAACGCTGGACAGGACTCCCTCCAAGTTCTTTCTTACGCAGCTTTTCATCCAATTTCGGAGGGAAATAGGAAGGGTAAGTAAGATAAGGTGCCCATTGATCTAAATCCTCTTCCTTCGTAAGAAAAAGAATCGCCTTTGCCCCTCTCCGTTGAAGTTCCTTTACCGCTTTCAAAAGCTGTTCATACCGAAACTCTCTACTGAGATCCAGAAATACCATCGTCCCTTTGCCGGAGAGGTTGTCCGTTTCATCGATCTTATCCTCGCTCAATAATACGAAGGGACCTCTCCATTTTCCTTTTTCAGAGAAAAGGAATGGGACGGCTTTGAGCTTTTCTTCTCTGTTGGGCGTCTTTAAGATCAATGTGGACTCCTTGATATCTTTTACGGTAATGGAGAAAGGTTGAGTGAAGGGAGTCAACCCCATCCCTTCCAGCTCCTTGATCAGGTAGGTCTGGGCTTTTCGATAACCTGGGGTTCCCGGAAATCGTCCGGTCAATTCGGGCGAGGATAAATAGGAAACGTGCTCCTTTAGCCTCTGTGGATCTATTTTAACGAAATCATCTTTGGACAGGAAGTTATGGGAGGCAAAGGAGCCTCTTGGAGGAAAACTCCCCCGCTCTGCAGGCCTTCCGTCCTTGAAGAGAACATAGCTATCCCAGCCATAGAAGAAGACGTACCGGGCTCGGGAAAGAGCACTGGCAGACCGTCCAAAGTAAACAGTCACCCATTTTCCGGGATGAAGAGGCCTCGAAAAGCTGAGCAGGAGGGATTCGTCTCCTTCATCCACCCTTTCTCCCTTCATCGAGAATGTACCTTCTTTGTGATCAAAGGGCTTTGGAGGATGTGAAATGAGTCTAGAGAGAATGGGAGTTTTCCAGCTCTCTCCCAAAAGCATCACGGAAGAATTTCTAAGTTTCTCTTCGGTCACTTCTTTGGCCGATAGAATCTCTCCGCCCTTTCGCTCCTTTACCCCTTTGGCCAGTTCAAGATAGATCTTACGACTCTCCTCGTCTCCCTGATCCGAGATAACAATGATTTTCTCAGGGTCTTGCAACAGGGCATTCAATCCGGGGATAATCTCCTCCGGATACAACCTTCGAAAGAGATGATCGTCAGGGTCCAGAGTAAGTTTCAACGGCATCCCGGGAACTTCTATAGAAAAAGAGGTTCTTCTCTTCGAAACGTCCAGAATGAGGCGTTTCTTTCCCAGGCCATCGTCGACTTCGAGCAGGACAGGAAGCTCGTATATATCTCCTTCCTGAACCGCCTCCCCTGAAACGATGAAGCCGTTGGGGGCGGTATGAGTCTTAACATTCTCCAGCTTTAGCTGAGGCCCGCCGGGCCTGTCTAACCATTCAGAGAAGAAGTGATTCAACCGCTTACCGGTCGCCTCTTCGAAGATCTTCCTAATATCCTCCCAGCTTGCCTGCTTCCCCCCATATTGCATCGCAAATTGCCTCAGGGTCGCGAAGAACAGGTCTTTTCCGACGGTCCTTCTGAGCATATGAAAGACCATGGAACCTTTTCCGTAGCCGATCTGCGCGTCTAACTCCGTCTCTTTACCTTCAAACTTCCTCAGGGGGTAATCTTTTGACGGGGGCACTTCGATGGCGTACTTCTGCATCACATCCTGTCGGTACTTGCGGGGGGCCTCCTTCCCAATTTTCAGCTCTCTATAGTAGTAGTTGGCACAATAAGTGGTTAATGCCTCTACCCAATTCCCTGTCCCAGGCCTCTCACTGACGTAGTGCCCCCACCAGGAGTGGACGATCTCATGATCCAGGGCGCCCGGTCTGAGGAATTCTTTGCCCCGCCGGATGGCTTCCGGTGCGAGCAGCGTGAAGGTGGGAATCCCATAGCCGCTTGAGAAAAAGTTCTGGACAATATCGAACTTCTTGAAAGGGTATGGACCCAACAGGTCTGAATAGATCTTTAAATATTCCTCAGCTCTATTTAGAAATGTTTCCGAAAGCCGGTCATCCTCGGGGAAAAAATAAGTAGAGATCTTGATGCCATTTGTCTTCCGTGATCTAACGGAATATTTTCCGGCGATCAGCGTGAGGCTCTCAGCCGGTAGTTCATTCACCCATTTGCTTCCCCAGGTGGCGTCTTTGAGCTTCTCAGATACCAATTCACCCTGGGTGACGATTCGAAATGGGTCCGTGATCGCTGCCTCTATCTGGAATAGAGCCATTGAATCGGGCTTATCGGGATACCAGTGCGTATCCGATGACAAATAGGCCCCTTCCGAACCGATCAGTCCGGAGGTCCTATCTCCTCTTGCAAACTGAAGCTCCTTCTCCTTAGCGATAGGATCATAGATAGGACCTTCGTAAGAAATCGAGAGGATCAGAGGCTCTTCTTCCTTTTGAAGAGAGATATCGAATCGCCTGGCATGTGCTGAAAAATTGGCCTCAGACCAATGGAGCGGCTCTCCTGTCTTTGGGTCAACGATCCGGGTGATTTTCAGTTGAGGATTAAGGAGAAGTGAAATCACTTTGAACCCTTCCCCATTCATATTTATCTCAAGCCGATCCTCTGCTGTGAGGAGATGCCGGGAGGGATCGATCTGCACGGTCAGGTGATGGGATTGAATACTGAAATCAAAATGGGGGGGTGAAGCAAATGGTTCTACAGGTGCGCAAGGAATGATTGCCAGAGAGATCAGAAGAAAGATCGTGTTTTTCAGACTCTTCCGGTTCATTGGAAAGGATCATAACACAACCCGCACAAAAAAGTCATTTTCTATCATCTTCTGGCAATCTTTCGTGACGGCTACCTCCCCCTCAAATCTGCCATTGGCGGGAAAAGTCGCCAATTCCCCCCTCCCCCCCCCTTTAGCAAAGGAGGGTTGCCTGCCCGCCGGCAGGCATGGGGGATTTGATGAAAGCCTTTTTCTACACAATGCCACCTCTCTCCCCTCGGTTTCGAGCCGAACCCTCTGGCGCCTGCTTGCCCAAAGCCGCTTCTGCAAATCCAGAGGACAGGACCGCTTCCCTCCCCTGATGGGAGGGGATTAAGGGGAGGGATAAAAATATTGACAATTATCAGGGATTCGGTAAAATTTAATAATTCGGCGGTGTAGCTCAGTCGGTCAGAGCATGCGGCTCATATCCGCAGTGTCCGGGGTTCAAATCCCTGCACCGCCACCAATTATTTTCAGTAGTTAGGTTCCCACTCCCACCTTTATTACCCTCTCCCGTGCTAATCTTCGTGCTAATCCCGTCAACCTCATCAAGGATGCTCACAGCTCTCATTCTCCGTTCTTTCAACGAGTAGAGATATCTCTTGGTCGTGTTAAGATTTGTGTGCCCCAACAACTCGCTAACCGTGACGATATCAGGGGTATATTCATCGGTTCCCATAGCAATTGTAGAAGCAAAGTAGTCCCTCAAATCCTTAGCTGTAATCTTTATCCCTGTCGCTCTAAAAACCTTCTTAAACACCTTGTCTCTCCGGAGGATCCGTTCCCCATCTTTATGGTGAAACAGGTATGGAGAATCAGTTTTTAGAGCTTCCAGGGCCTTTAGAGTCTCAAATAACCCCCTACATATTGGAACCTTCCTCAAAGACTCCATCGTCTTCGTACCTCTCAGTATTATTTCAAGATTTGAGTAATCAATATCCTCCCACCTTGCGCCCAAAGCCTCCGATAACCTCGCCCCTGTTAACTTCAGAAACCTGAAAAAAAGTAGCTCTTCACCCTCCAGAGCAGATTCACATCTCCTTATTTCGTCCACCGTGAAACCCTCCTTGATCACTTTATCCGGTCTCACTCTCTTCCGATTTACCTTCCTCATAGGATTCGCTGATAGGATTTCTTCTTTCACAGCCCAGTTAAACAGCGCGTTTAGGTCCGTCACATAATGATTAATTGTGTTCTTACTAATCCGCCTCTTCGACTGCTCGTCAATGAACGATTCGATCTGCAGGTGATTCACATCCTTCAACCTTCGACCCTCCCCAAAGAAAGGAATGATGAAGCTCCCAAAATTACACCTAAGCCCTCTTAATCTCCACTCAGATTTTCCCACCCTTGCCGAGTACAGCAAGAATTGATTTATAGCCTCGACTAAAGGAATGTTCGAATCGACGATCGGGATCTCTCTTTTAAGTCTATCTAGGAACTCCTGATAAGCTTCGACCCCCTCCTCCCGTGTGCTCCACGCGTGTTTTCTGTAATTCTTCCCACGATACCAATGACGATACCCCCATTTTCCCGTGTCTTTCCTTCTGTTGACCGGCATCCTCTATCACCTCCTCTCTTTCCACTCTTGAATTGATATAATCGATAACATCCTGTTTCCTATAGCGCACTTTTCCCCGTCCGTTTGACCTGCCCCCCGAAAATCGGTCCAGGGGATGAGTTAGAATAGGACTGAGAATAAATATAGGGGGTCAGGATGAAGAAGAAAGGGTTTAGTGCGGAGCAAGTCATCGGGAAACTGAGAGAAGCAGAAGTTCTTCTAAGCCAGGGGAGTACGGTGGGTGAGGTGAGCCGCAAGCTCGGGGTTACGGAGCAGACCTACTACCGATGGAGGCGGGAATATGGAGGGATGCGGCTAGATCAGGCCCGCAGGCTCAAGGAGCTAGAGAAGGAGAACGGGAGGCTCAAGAGGCTGGTGGCCGATCTGACTTTGGACAATGCGATTCTCAAGGAGGCAGCCCGGGGAAACTTCTGAGCCCGTCGCGGAGACGGAAGGCGGTGAGTTGGGTTTGCGAAAGCCTTCGGATCTCCCAACGGCGGGCATGCAGGGTGTTAGGGCAGGCTCGGTCAACGCAGCGCCAGGATGGAGTCGTTTCAGGAGAAGAAGAGAGGCTGGTGGCTCGCATAATCGCCTTAGCCACTCGATATGGTCGGTATGGGTATCGGAGGATGACGGTTCTGTTGAGGGCAGAGGGGTGGCGGGTGAATCATAAGCGCGTGGAGAGGATCTGGAGGCAGGAGGGGTTAAAGGTGCCCAAGAAGCAGCCCAAGAGGGGGAGGTTATGGCTCAATGACGGTTCCTGCATCCGGCTGAGGCCCGAGAGGAAAAACCATGTTTGGAGTTATGATCTTATGGCAGCAAGGACCCAGGATGGGAGGGGTTTTCGGATTCTGACCATTTTGGATGAATATACAAGAGAATGTTTAAGTATCACGGTGGCTCGGAGGATTAGGTCTCAAGACGTGATTTATCAGCTGGGGGAGTTATTTCTTGAGAGAGGGATTCCGGAGCATATTCGATCGGACAATGGGCCGGAGTTTACGGCGAGAGCGGTTCGGCAGTGGCTAAGGGATCTTGGGGTCAAGACCCTGTACATTGAGCCTGGGAGCCCATGGGAGAATGGGTACATTGAATCCTTTAACGGGAAGTTAAGGGACGAGCTTCTCAACGTGGAAATCTTCACGACGCTCTTTGAGGCTCAGGTGCTGATTGAGAGCTGGAGGAAGGACTACAATCAGGTCAGACCTCACAGTGCATTGGGTTATCGACCGCCTGCACCTGAGGCCATTCTACTGGGCTACGGTTCAACAAGTCTAACTCTGGGTGTGGTACAATAAACGGGGGCAGATCA
>Ga0187772_10000285_pt1 | contig 22354 bp, 11 predicted proteins | sample 0116_SJ02_MP15_2_FD_133137 | JGI IMG/M metagenome (GOLD analysis project Ga0187772, IMG submission 133137) | Tropical peat soil microbial communities from peatlands in Department of Meta, Colombia - 0116_SJ02_MP15_20_MG | ecosystem: Environmental > Terrestrial > Soil > Wetlands > Peat | place... | reverse complement strand
TTAGCCCTCGCGTTGCCTGTCGCCACCTCTTTCGCGGTCGCAAGAATACTGGCGTGGGTGCTTGTCTTCGAGGGCATCTTTCAGCTCTTCTACGCCTTCAAGTCAGAAGGCGTCGGACGTATCCTCTGGAAAGTGCTCGTTGCCGTGCTCTACCTCGTAGGAGGCTTGTACTTGCTGGCCAATCCTCTTCTTAAGGTGGCCGCGCTCAGTCTGATGCTAGCGATATTTTTTGTTGTCGAAGGGATAATGGATCTATCCACCTACGTGTTTAGCGCGAAAACTGAGGGATCAAATTGGCTGCTGGTTCACAGCGTCGTTGCAATCCTACTCGGCTTCATGATCTGGCGCCGATGGCCTATTAGTTCTCTGTGGGCTGTAGGTATCTTAGCTGGTATTAGCATTTTCCTGAGTGGCTTTACACGCCTTATGCTAGCGCTGGCAATGCGAAGACATGCCGCATAGCTTCTAACGCCGAGTGTAAAGACTATATTTCGGTCGTTGGCAGTAAAACGGACTCGATCGGCGAATGCGAGCATCGAACCAAAACTACAATTGCTTCGTAACTTTGGGAACAGAGGCTATCGTCACGAAAGTGGACTAGTCGTCGACAGTCGCACGAAGGACGTTATTGGAATCCGTCCCTCTCACTCTATTAGCGGAGGTTATTGCGTCCCTGGTCCGAGCACAATCTGCACGAACGCGTCCGGACGAATCCATTTGGCGAATGCGGCACGTACCTGATCTGCAGTCAAGCCAAAATATATTTTTGCCTCGCGCTCCGGTTCGTTAAGCTGCAGGCCAATCTCAGCACGCGCAAGAAGCCCTGAAGCTATGCTGTCTTGGCTCGATTCACTTAAGGGAATCTGCCGCAGCAGCAAGGCTTTGGCCTGCTGTAATTCGGCGGCGGTGACGTTTTCTTCCTTCATGGAGGTGAGATCTCGTTGAATCAGTTCGTGCGCCTTCGCGGTATTTTTTGGATCACTGGCAAAGGTCACGGTGTAAGTGGCACGTGTTTTCTTGGCCGTCAAGCGAACGTCGACGTTGTAAACGTACCCTTTGGTTTGCCTGAGATCATGATAGAGTCGCGTCGCATAGAAACCTCCACCTAGAACGTGGTTACCCAGCTGTAGGGGATAGTAGTCGGGATCGAATCGATTTATGGCGATCATTTGGGAAAGAGTTACCGAATCTTGAAACTGAGTTGTATCCTGAATGCTTGCCGCCGACGGCCCATTGGGTGGAACGGAAGGCAAATCGACATCCGGTTTTGCCCCCATGGCACTCCATGGTCCAAACCATTTTTCGACGACCGCACGAGCCTCGTCGGGAGTCACGTCCCCGATCACGACGATCGTGGTCAAGTCTGGGCGCATCGTTTTCGCATAGTAGCTTCTGACGTCATCGAGTGTCAGCGAGGCGACGGTTTGCTGGGTCGGCTCGCGCAGTCCGGGATCATTCGCCGGCAGAAGGCCAGCAGCCAGTGCCCGTTCCGCGCGATAGCCCGGGCTTTTCCTGCGACCGGCGACGAATTGTGCAAATTGCCCCTGAGTTACGGTGAAAGCGTCAGCAGGTAAAGCAGGGTTCATTTCGTTGTCAGCCAGAAGTTGCATGCCACGCGAGAAGTGTTCTTTTAGTACTTCAAGGGAGAACTCAAAACCACCAGACTCGTCGGCAGCGATGTCGTCCAACGCTTCTTGGAAAGCGATTCGGTCCAGAGACTTGGTTCCATAGGAGAATAGTTCATCGAGCACTTCCGATATGCCTTCTTTGCCTTGCGGCGCTTGCACCTGGCCGTTGTGCCGAACACTACCACGCACGGTGACGGTCGGCGTGATCGTTTCCTGTCGGACTATCAGACGAATGCCGTTGGGTAGCACAGTATCCGCGGGCATGGGAACCGGTGGCGGCAGTTTAAGCTCCAGAAGTTGCGATGCAGCCCACTCGGGAAGCTCCACTGGCTTCGATGGGGTAGAGGTCAACTGTTCGGTTCCTCCGAATCCTTGTTTTGGAACAGCCTCGCTGCTAGGCACAGGTTTTAGTGTCGCCGTAATGGAGTTCGCGTCCGACAAATACTGCTTCGCCATTCGATTCACATCTTCGACGGTGACACGCTTCGCCTTTTCGACGTCCTCATCGGGCGAATGCAGCCCCCGGCCTGCAACCGCTTCCGACCATGCGTCCGCCAGCCCAGGAATCGAATTGTGACGAAACTGCGCTCTCGCGATGACTCTCCGCTGGGCAGCTTCGACCAAATCCGGCCGCACCCCGTTGGCCGCATAAGCGGAAAGTATTTTCCGCATCTCTGCTATCGCAGGGGCCGCGTCAGCTCCCGCGGGTAGCACGGCGGCGCTCAACGCTACACTTGCCTTCCGATATGTCTCCTCGAGATCAAACTCGGTCTCTAGAGCCTTTCCTTGCGGCACCATAGCATACAGGTCCCCACGCTGGCTGCCGAGCACGTCAGCGAGAATACTTGCTGCCGCGAAGTCGGGGCTATCGGTTCCGGGCATACGGTAGGCGATGAACGCCAGCAAGTAAGGGAGATTGCTTTCGAGCGTGAAGCTTTCGGACTTTACCGGAGACAACTTGATTTCCGGGCGCGGTGGCAGTTTTTTGCGGGGAATCGTGCCATAAAGCTCTCTCACTTTTGCAATTACCGCATCTGGCTGGACATCGCCAGCAATGACGAGGACGGCATTGTTCGGCGCATACCAGTTCAAATAGAACTTTTTCAGCAACTCGCCGGTCGTTGCCTCGAAGGATTCCGTAGTGCCCAGCGCATCGTGGGCATAGACAGTGCCAGCGAACATATTTTGGTTCATTCGTGTCAGGAATTTATATGTCGGATTCGAAAGATCGCGCGCCACCTCCTGCTCAATGGCTCCTTTCTCTTGTGCCCATTCCTGTTGTGAATCGTCCATGCCCCGCATACACGCAGAGTCGACGCGGAGTGCAATTTCGAGGTCTGCTGCGGGGATCGTAGAAAAATATTGGGTGATGTTCTGCTGGGTGTCAGCGTTACCGAAACCACCTAACTGTGCAAAAAGGGCCGCGATCTGGTCCGCAGTTAGCCCATAACAACCGCGAAACGCCATGTGTTCCTGGGCATGTGCCATTCCCGGAAAACCCGTCGGCGTTTCGTTTCCCCCGACAATGTAGTTTTGTTCGACGGTTACTACCGGAGCCAGCGGATTTCGTATAACGATCACTCTCATACCATTGTCCAGCGTGGCGCGCTGGACGTCGCCGGTCGGTGCCAAAGATGTAGAAGACCACTGTTGAACGTATTTTGCCGCGACAGAGCGGTGCGATGTCTGCGCAATCAGCTGGCCAGGTCCAACGATAACCACCAACGACGCGACTCCGATTAGCTGCCTCATTCGAACCCGGATTAGCGCTCCACCCATACTTTTAAGGATTCTAATCATCGACTTTTAAGGATTCTAATCATCGAAAAAGTGGGTACCCACTGTTAGAAGTCGCAGGACGTGAAAGCTTCAACTGCAACAGGGTAAAGAAGTGTGAGCTTTTACCGACCTACGAACGGCAGATACTAATCGGCCCAGCTGTTCGACCCAAAGGATACAAGCGCACGCCCGAGGAATCGGAGAAAACCGACAACAGGCAACCCTTTTGGGGCTTCCAGTAGGAAACAGTTCCTAACGCCCGAGACGATCGGTTTGATCGGTTCCCGATCAAGTTATTATGCAGCTCTGATCGGTTTGGAACCTAACTAGATCTCAGCCAGTGGGGGAGGGAACGAAGATGCTCCGGCCCTGCTGGAAGGGGATATTGACGCGAAGCCCAATGGAGTATTTCCGAACCGCGAACTGGCAATCTTGACAGTTGATGGCTCTGGCCAACCTTTATATTCTCCCAGTATCTCTCGGTCGGAATAGCCTTTCGAAGTGGGCGCATAGGTAGGGCTGCCCGATTTATGCAAGGAAGTGCCGGACCTCGGCGTTTTTAAAAGGCAATCCCTCCGCTACATAGATTCTCCGATGGCACCCTGCTCAGCGGACTGTTGGCATTCAAGCAGAAAGCTGGTGGTGAAGGAGGGTTGAATGGACTACCGAACATTCCGATGGAGCGCGTTGCTGTTTTTGACTGCCGTCGTCGCAATGGTTTTGTCGCTGGAGGCGACAGCACCCGCCCCACCCGAGGGCGTGCCCGTGGGCATGGTAGTTACAGCCAGCAGCGTGGGTGACGATCCCCCGCCCGAAGTGAGCATGCGCGACGTGCAGGTTTCGCAGGGTCGTCAAACTGTGCAGGTGACCGGTTGGACACCGGCGCGCGGCAGCCATGCCGGGCTGAACCTGTTCTTGCTGATTGATGACGCAGCAGACCGGAGCTTGGGCTCGCAACTCAATGACCTGCGTAATTTCATTACTGCTCAGGCTGCCACGACCAATGTCGGGGTAGGCTACATGCGCAACGCCACGGTACAAATCGCTCGGGACTTCACCAATGACCACGCGGCAGTGGCCAACGCCGTGCGCATACCTTTGGGTAACACGGGAGCCTTTGGCAGCCCCTATCTTTCGGTAATCGATATGATGAACCGCTGGCCCAATCATCCGAATCGGCGCGTGATCTTGATGGTTACTGATGGTATTGATCGTAGCCGGGGCGGGCCCCGTTCTCGTGGTCTAAGCACCATGCCGGATGTGACGCGGGCTAGCGACGTCGCGCAACGCACCGGCACCCTAATCTACACTCTGTTCTCTCCCGGTGTGGGCTATCGCCGCCGCAATCTCTGGGAAGCTACCAATGGCCAAAACGGTATCGCCCGGCTGTCGGATGAAAGCGGAGCCGAGTCGTTCTTCTTGGGCTTACAAGCACCGGTTAGCTTTCGGCCGTTTCTGGATCGCATCCAGACCGCGTTGAATAACCAATATCTGCTGGAGTTTCGGGCCATCCCCGGCGGGCGCGCCGGCTTGCAGTCGATCTCGGTGGGCACCGAGGTCTCAGGCGTCGAATTGATCTCCGCCGATGGAGTATGGGTGCCGGCTGCCCGGTAAGGACAACCCCAAATTTCTGAGCGAGGTCCGGATCCGTGAAGGCTTAGCGCATTGCACATGACCCTGGGTGTTTGTACTAGCGCAATTTCAGAAGCCCAAGCAGGCGCAAGCGCGGAAGTAGCTCGAGAGTCTGCCGCTTCATGTTGGAGACAGTCATTCACGCAGACCCAATGAATGCCTTGCGAAGTGGCACCCCTCTCCTCTGCCCAAGAAGTTCTCAGGCACCCTGCCAAAGGCTGGTATTTTTCCCAGTTTCCGACCCCACAATTTGTCAGCTTTAATCAGCGTTGTGGTAGTTTCTCGGGAAATATCCTGCGTCGGCATCGCACACAAGCCCAGTGAACGTGCAGCCCCTTTGCGATTAACACGGTTCGTCGGCTGAACCGAACCAGAGGCATGGACCACTCGATGCACCGTTATCCCAGGGACGTCAGGGCATACATGCTTATGGGCAAGCCGTTTTTATGTACAGGAGCAGGTTGTTTAACCGGAAGAACCGCAAAGTTGGCTGCGGCGCCAAGCTGGGGTCAGAAGGCACAGATAAGCTCAGCAAATGGGACGCACCCAGCATTCCCCAAAGAGATCGGGAAGGCGCCTGCGACGAACGGACATAGTGTACGTGATGGCAAGATCACTGTTAGACAGTTCGCTGAAACACAATGGAAACCCCTCAAAGAATCGACGTGGAGACCCTCGAGCAAAACTTCTGCCGATCATATTCTGGGACCCATCTAGGCACGAGCCAGCGTGCTATAGGGCCATAGTAGAGCAGCTTCAGGGGAAGTCTCTTGCATTCCACTGCACTGGTTCACGGAGCGTCGCGACTATTCGAGGTGGGCCATCTCTCAACCGATCCAACACCCGGTCCCGCACCAACCGACAGAAATCAGTCGCTCCTCTACACTCGACCTACTGCTACAGGGGAGGGATGAGTCGCCCACTCCCCCCTTGCATCGCAAGCGAGGGACGTGGTCACTGCTTGCCGTGCTGGTTGTCCTTGGCATCGCGGTTTGGATTGGGTTGCGCGTGTATCAGACGACGCGAGCGGCAAACACAAAACCCCATACGCCGCCCTCTATTCCCGTCATAGCGGCCGTGGCTCACCGAGGTGATATCCCTGTCTACTTCACGGGGTTGGGCGCCGTGACTCCAATCTATACCGTCACCATCAAGACACGCGTTGACGGCGAAATCATGAGGGTCGGCTACACCGAGGGCCAGAAGGTGCAAAAAGGCCAGCCGCTTGTAGACATTGATCCCCGCCCGTACGAAGCACAGTTGATTCAGGCGCAAGGTCAGCTGATCAAGGATCAGGCGACGTTGGATAACGCTCGTGTCGACTTAAAACGGTATCAAGATCTGATCGCCAAGAACGCCGTTGCGGAGCAGATTTATGCGACCCAGAAATCGCTGGTGGTGCAGCTTGAGGGCGCGGTGAAGACCGATGAGGGGAATATCGCCAGCGCCAAGCTCAACATTTTGTACTGTCACATCACGGCATCGATTACGGGTCGCGTAGGGTTGCGGTTGGTTGATCCTGGAAATCTTGTTTATGCGGCAGCCGCGACACCGCTTGTGGTGATCACCCAGACTGAGCCCATCAGCGTCATCTTTACTCTTCCCGAGCAACAGATCCCAGCTGTTCTGAAAAGAGTACGAGCAGGGGAGCATCTGAAAGTGGATTCGTTGGACCGCGACTCCAAGGGGGTGATTGCTCACGGCGAGCTGACAACACTCGACAACCAGATCGACCAAACCACGGGTACGCTCCGGTTCCGCGCAACATTTCCCAATAATGCTGAGACCCTCTTCCCGAATCAATTTGTCAATGCGCGGCTGCTTGTGGAAAAGAGACAAAACGTAACCCTGGTTCCGAATGCCGCTATTCAACGCAACGGCACTGCGACGTTCGTTTACATCATGCAGCCGGACAAAACCGTTCGGGTGAGCAATGTGGTTATCGGCGCGACCGATGCTGAAGAATCCGAGATCAAGTGGGGTATTGCTGCCAACGACGTAGTCATCGTCCAGGGCGTTGACAAGCTGCAAGAAGGCACTCATGTGCAGGCGCAGATTCAGCAATTCGGGAGCCGATCGGGGCAAACCAACTCGACAGTCAACGACATGGCGATCGGTACAACAAGCCAAGGCGCGAGCCCGCCCGCAGGTGTGGGTGGAACCTACGGAAACAGTGCACCGAACACTCCGTCGCAGTCTCGTACAAAACCAAAGCGATGAATCCGTCCCGCATTTTCATTCTGCGCCCGATCGCGACCTCGCTGCTGATGGCAGGAATCTTGCTTGCCGGATTCGTTGCCTTCCGTCAGTTGCCGGTGTCGGCGTTACCCGAAGTCGACTATCCGACGATTCAGGTGGCCACCACGTACCCGGGCGCAAGCCCTGACGTGGTGGCTTCATCCGTGACTGCGCCGCTGGAAAAGCAATTCGGACAAATGCCGGGCTTAAAGCAGATGAGTTCGACGAGCTCCTCAGGAAGCTCCATCATTATTCTGCAATTCGACCTGGCTTTGAGTCTGGACGTAGCCGAGCAGGAGGTGCAGCAATCGATTAATGCCGCCGGCACATATCTACCCGCCGATTTGCCCACCCCTCCGCTGTACAGCAAGGTTAATCCCGCTGACACCCCGATCCTGACCCTGGCCCTTACTTCAGAGACGTTACCTCTATCCCGCGTCGAAGACTTAGCCGACACACGCCTCTCCCCAAAGATTTCTCAATTGCCCGGAGTCGGCCTAGTCACGATTAGCGGTGGGCAGAGGCCAGCCGTGCGTATTCAGGCGAATCCTACCGCGCTTTCGTTCTACGGCCTCAACCTTGAAGACCTGAGAACGGCCATTCAAGCGACGAATGTGAACCAGGCAAAAGGAAACTTCGACGGGCCACAGCAGGCCTATCAGATCGGCTCGAACAGCCAACTGCTGTCCAGCAGCGACTACGCTGCGGTGGTGATCGCCTACCGAAACGGCGCACCAGTCAAGCTGAGCGACGTGGCCACGGCGATCGACGCCCCCGAGGATGTCTTTCAGGCGGCGTGGGTCAACGGGACGCCCGCGGTGATTGTAAGTGTGCAACGCCAGCCCGGCGCCAACATCATCTCCGTGGTCAACCGGATCAAGGCGCTCCTCCCCGCCTTGACGGGCACTCTGCCGCAATCGATTCACGTCCTACCGCTCACGGACCGCACCGTGACCATCCGCGCCTCGGTCAACGACGTTGAATTTGAGTTAGTGCTCACCGTCGTCCTGGTCGTGATGGTCATCTTTCTTTTTCTGCGCACGCTTTCCGCCACCGTGATTCCCAGCATTGCCGTGCCCCTGTCGCTCATTGGCACCTTCGGCGTGATGTATTTGCTTGGATACAGCCTCAACAATCTGTCCTTGATGGCGCTCACGATTTCGACAGGATTTGTGGTGGACGATGCAATCGTCATGATCGAGAACATCGCACGTTTCATCGAGGAAGGTGAGCCAGCCCTGCGCGCCGCGCTGCGAGGCTCTGAACAAATCGCCTTCACAATCATATCGCTCACGATTTCACTCATCGCGGTTCTCATACCACTGTTGTTTATGGGCGATATCGTGGGGCGTCTGTTTCGCGAATTTGCCATCACGTTGGCCGTGACCATCCTGATCTCCGCGGTCGTCTCCCTCACCTTGACACCAATGATGTCGTCCAAGCTGCTGAAGCACCGTCCTCCCGAGGAGCAAGGGCGTTTTTACCGGGCTTCCGAGTGGGCGTTCGAACGCGTCATTGCCTATTACGGAAAGAGTTTGAAGATCGTACTTCAACATCAGACTCTTACCCTGCTGGTGTTCGTGGCAACATTCATCCTTACGATCGGGCTCTATGTGGTGATTCCCAAGGGCTTTTTCCCGATACAGGACACTGGGGTCATTCAAGCCATCTCGGTGGCGGGGCAAACCGTTTCTTTTACCAAGATGTCCAACCTACAGCAGAAGGCCGTGGCTGTGATCCTTAAGGATCCGGCAGTACAGAGCCTGTCGTCGTTCGTCGGCATCGATCAGACGAATCAGACCCTGAACAACGGGCGCATCCTGATCAATCTCAAACCGCTAGATCAGCGGGATCTGGCGGCGGAAAAAGTGATCCGGCGCTTGCAGCCCAATTTGGCGAAGGTTGCCGGTATCACGTTGTACATGCAGCCGGTGCAGGACATTACTGTCGAAGACCGCGTTAGCAGGACTCAGTTTCAATACACGCTCGAGGATCCCAACGTCGATGAGTTGAACTACTGGGCACCAAGAATGCTGGAGAAACTGCAGCAACTACCGGAGCTCCACGACGTTGCCAGCGACCAGCAAGCGCTCGGATTGCGCGCGCAGTTGGTCATCAATCGCGAGGCCGCGTCTCGCCTGGGGATTACGCCGGCCATGATCAATCAGACGTTGTACGACGCCTACGGCCAGAGACAAATCTCGACCATGTTCACACAATTGAACCAGTACCACGTGATCCTTGAAGTGAAGCCCAATTTTCAGCAGACTCCGATCAACTTGAGGGACCTGTTCATCCGCTCGGGAACGGCGGTTTCCTCGACCGCAGGTCTGACTGCCGGGGGAACGGCCACAAACGCTACTTTCGGCACTGTTCCGAATACGGTTCCAAGCGGATCGGCTGCGAGCACGATAACTTCGACTCTGAGCACCGCCAACACCGTAACCGCCTTCAATGGCGCTCCAGTGGCATCCAGTAACGCCTTTCCCAATGGTGATCAAGTTCCCTTAAGCGCCTTCTCTCACCTGGAATTCACAACGGCGCCCATCACAGTGAACCATCAAGGTCAATTTCCGGTGGTGACTTTGTCGTTCAACCTCGCCCCCCATGGGTCCCTGGGCGAAGCAGTGAAGGCGGTCACCCGGGTCAAGAATGCACTGGCGATGCCGGCCAGCATACAGGCGCAATTTCAAGGCTCTGCCGCATCGTTTGAGAACTCTCTGAGCAACGAACCGATCCTGATTCTGGCTGCATTGATAACGGTCTACATCGTCCTGGGCGTTCTCTATGAAAGCTACATTCATCCCTTGACCATACTTTCTACACTGCCCTCTGCGGGCGTCGGCGCGTTGCTTTTCCTCATGCTGACTGGGACGGAGTTCAGCATTATTGCGCTCATCGGAATCGTGTTGCTGATCGGCATTGTGAAGAAGAACGCAATTATGATGATCGATTTCGCGTTGGAAGCGGAACGGAAGGAACATAAGAGCCCCGAAGACTCTATTTACGAGGCAAGCCTGCTGCGCTTTCGACCCATCATGATGACAACGATGGCGGCTTTGCTGGGTGGAGTGCCACTGGCGCTTGGATCGGGAATGGGATCTGAACTGCGCCGGCCCTTAGGCATTTCGATTGTTGGAGGCTTGATTGTGAGCCAACTGCTGACACTCTATACCACGCCAGTCATTTACTTGTGGTTCGCTCATCTGGCGACTCGTTTCTCCCGCCGACGCGGCGAGAGTCCAGTCGCAGACCTTCCGGCGGAGTCATGAATTTATCCGAGGTATTCATCCGCAGACCGGTGGCGACGACGCTGCTGATGATCGCGATCGCCCTAGCGGGAGCAGGAGCATTTCGCCTGCTGCCAGTTTCTCCGCTGCCGCAAGTCGATTTTCCCACCATTTCTGTCTCTGCCCAGTTACCGGGCGCCAGTCCAGACATCATGGCCTCGTCCGTGGCTACGCCTTTGGAGCGCCAGTTCGGTCGCATCGCGTCGGTAACGGAAATGACGTCGTCAAGTTCGCTGGGGGTAACCAGCGTGACGCTGCAGTTTGATCTCAATCGCGACATCAATGCCGCCGCGCGGGACGTCCAGGCCGCCATCAACGCGGCTCGCGGCTATCTGCCCGCCAATCTTCCGGGTAACCCGACTTACCGCAAAGTAAACCCTGCCGATTCCCCCATCATAATCCTGGCGCTCACCTCGAACACCCTTAGCAAAGGTCAGATGTATGACGCGGCTTCCAGCATCATGGCGCAACGACTCTCGCAGATTCCCGGTGTAGGCCAGGTCATTGTCGGCGGCAGCGCACTTCCGGGCATTCGCGTGGAACTGAATCCGGATGCGTTGAACAAATACGGTATTGGCCTCGAACAAGTCCGCACCGCCTTGAGCAGCACCAACTTCATCTTGGCCAAAGGACAGGTGTCCGACGCAGAGCATCGCTGGGACATCGGCGCCAATGACCAGCTTCTCAAGGCGGTGGACTATGAGCCCGTGATCGTGACCTATCGCAATGGTTCGCCCGTTCACATCCGTGACATCGGCCAGGCGCAAGACAGTGTGGAAGACGTCCGTAACGCCGGTTATGCCAATGGCAAGCCGTCTGTGCTGGTCATCGTCTTCCGCCAGCCGGGGGCAAACATCATTGACGCAGTCGACGCCATCCGCGCTGCCATTCCGGAATTGAAAGCTTCGATTCCTGGCGCTATCGACGTCAACGTCGCCTTGGACCAGACCGTGACCATCCGAGCCTCAGTCGAAGGCGTGGAAGAGACACTGCTGATCGCTATCGGCCTGGTGGTCCTTGTCGTGTTCCTGTTCCTGCGAAGCCCACGCACGGCTCTGATCCCGAGCGTCGCCGTCCCGCTCTCGCTGGTGGGAACGTTTGGCGCGATGTACCTGATGGGGTACAGCCTCGACAATCTCTCGTTGATGGCCCTGACCATTTCCACGGGTTTCGTGGTCGATGACGCCATCGTGGTGATTGAGAATATTGCTCGTTATCTGGAACACGACCTGACTCCGTTTCAAGCCGCGATCAAGGGCGTGCGAGAAATCGCGTCCACGGTGGTAACCATAAGTTTGTCGCTGATCGCGGTCTTTATTCCTTTGCTGATGATGGGAGGGGTTGTCGGCAGACTCTTCCGCGAGTTCGCTGTCACGATGTCGGTGGCCATTTTGATCTCGATGGCGGTTTCCCTTACCGGGACGCCGATGATGTGCGCCCACCTGCTGAAAACCCACCACGAACACGGCCGGCTGTATTGGATGAGCGAACGGGCCTTCCAATGGCTCATCGACTTATACGGGCGAACTCTTACCGTAGCGCTGCGGTTTTCCGCTGTCACCCTGGCCATCCTCATTCTGACCATGGCCTTGAATGTCTACCTCTTCATTCACGTCTCTAAGGGCTTCTTCCCCCAGCAAGACAACGGCCGACTCGCGGGCTCCATTCAAGCGGATCAGGACACCTCTTTCCAAGCAATGAACCGGATCCTACTGCAGATGACAGACATCGTCCAAGCTGATCCAGGCGTCGATAACGTTCTGAGTTTCACCGGTGGCGGCGGGGGTACGACCACCAACACCGCGCGGATGTTTATCGCTCTCAAACCGATCGAGCAGCGCAAAGCCACCGCCGATCAGATTATCAACCGCCTGCGTCCGAAGCTTGCGCGAGTGCCGGGAGCGCGTCTCTACCTCCAGGCTTCCCAAGATGTGCGCGTCGGCGGTCGCCAAAGCAACGCACAATACCAGTTCACAATGCAGGGGGATAACCTTGAGGATCTCCTCAGCTACGCACCACCCATGCTGCAACAACTGGGGAAGATTCCGGCCATTGTCGATGTCAGCAGCGATCAACAGAATGACGGCCTGCAATCGATGGTGGAATACAACCGCTCTACCGCCAGCCGTTTTGGTATTTCGCCATCGCTGATCGACAACACGCTTTACGACGCATTTGGGCAGCGGCAAGTCTCAACCATGTACACAACCATCAATCAATACCATGTCGTCATGGAAGCGGCGCCTCAGTTCTGGCAAAATCCCATCACCCTAAACTCGGTCTATGTGCAATCGCCGTCGGGATCTGTCGTGCCGCTAAGCGCCTTTTCACAGTGGGAGCGAACCACAGCTCCCCTTGCTGTAAATCATCAGGGATTGTTTCCGGCGGTTACTATCTCCTTCAACTTAAGACCGGGAGTAGCGCTTGGCACCGCAGTGAACGCCATCCATGCAGCGGCTAGCCGGACGGGACTGCCGCCCACCGTCCATACCATGTTCGCCGGGACCGCAGAAGCCTACCAGGAGTCGCTTGGCAATGAGCCCATGTTGATCGCAACCGCCTTGGCCACAGTCTTCATCGTTCTTGGCATGCTCTATGAAAGCTACATCCATCCCATCACCATCTTGTCAACCCTACCTTCCGCCGGTGTCGGAGCGCTGCTGGCGCTGATGGCCACTGGAACAGAGCTGACTGTAATCGCGATGATCGGCATGATCCTTCTCATTGGCATTGTCAAGAAAAACGCGATCATGATGGTGGATTTTGCCATTGCTGCAGAACGCAACGAGGGTAAGAACTCTTCCGATTCAATTTTTGAAGCCTGCATGCTTCGGTTTCGACCCATTCTAATGACCACGATGGCAGCGATGTTCGGAGCTCTTCCCCTCGCTTTCAGCCATACCATGGGCGCTGAGCTGAGAAGACCGCTGGGGATCACGATCATCGGGGGATTGTTGGTGAGCCAGTTACTGACGCTCTACACCACACCCGTGGTGTATCTCTATTTCGACCGGCTGCAACATTGGTGGCGAAGGTTGCGCAACACCGAGCCCCAGTTCGAACCAACGGGTGGGGAGGCGGCGTGACATGAGGGAACGGCGTGACCGTACCCAGGTTGCTTCGAGCGCTGGTTGGCTGATGCGGATCGCGAGACCATCCTGGGCACGATTAACTACTTGTGCCGCTACCCCATTCCTGCTGATTCTCATGTGTGGGTGTATGGTTGGACCCCGGCACAGCCGTCCTTCGGCGCCGGTGCCAGCCTCCTACAAGGAAGCTCCACCGGATTCGTGGAGGCGGGCGCAGCCCAATGCTGCGGTCCCTCGGGGGAAATGGTGGGAGATCTACAACGATCCTCAATTGAATGCTTTAGAGGAGCAGGTCAGCATATCCAACCAGAACGTGCTTCTGGCAGAGGCACAGTACCGGGAAGCCAGGGATCAGGTGAGGATCGCACGCTCCGCCCTCTTTCCGCTGGTTTCGACTGCGCCAAGCCTTACGTACTCTCGGAATTCCAGTACGGTGGCGACGCAACTGGCCGGGGTTAACGGCCAAACCACTACGGTTGCTGTTGCGGTCCCCCCGACCACCGAATATTCACTGCCCGTGGACGTTTCCTATCAAGCCGACATCTGGGGGAGTATCCGCCGCAGCGTCGTTGCCGCCAAACAGACCGCAGTGAGTTCGGACGCCGACCTTGAGAACGCGCGACTGAGCTTTCAGGCTCAGCTGGCTGAATTCTATTTTGAGCTGCATGGACTGGATGGCGACGCCGCCTTGTTGCAGAAAACCGTGGTCTCGTTCCAACAATACCTGCAGCTCACCAAAGACCGGTTTGCCGCGGGAGTCGCCTCGGCTGGTGACGTTGCACTTGCTCAAACTCAGTTGGACACCACGCGCGCGCAGCTTATCGACATCGGAGTGAGCCGCGCCCAGTTTGAGCACGCAATCGCAATCCTGATCGGCAAGCCACCCGCGCAGCTTACCATTCCTCCCTCCGTCCTCACGACCGCTCCGCCTCCGGTGCCTGTAGGGATACCTTCGGCCTTGCTCGAACGCAGACCCGACATCGCCAGCTCCGAGCGTCTGGTGGCGGCGGCCAACGAACAGATAGGTATCGCGCAATCGGCATTTTTTCCTTCCCTCATCTTGACCGCGACAGGCGGCTTTGAGACCACAGACATTTCCAAGTGGTTTACCTGGCCTAGCCGGTTTTGGTCGCTGGGTCCCGAACTGGCGGAAACAATTTTCGACGCCGGCAAACGGAGAGCACAGGTGGATTTGCAAAATTCCGCTTACAACGCCACGGTTGCGACCTACAGGCAGACGGTCTTGACCGCATTTCAGCAGATCGAGGATCAATTGGCGGCGCTGCGCATCCTCGAGCAGGAGGCTCAGGCCCAAGATGCCGCCGTGCTCGCCGCGGAGAAATCATTGGCAATCACGACCGAACAGTACAAGGCTGGTACCGAAGATTACCTGGCGGTCATTACCACACAAAGCATCGCCCTGGCGGACCAACGCACAGCAGTCGACATCCTTACACGGAGATTGACGGCAAGTGTCTTGCTGATCGAAGCCTTAGGCGGCGGGTGGGATACTTCGCAATTGCCAAAGTTGTAATGGATCGAAGGGGCCGGTCACTTGGGTTGCGTACGATTTGTGTGCCTCTTCAACAGCACCTCGGCCTGGTTTCACTCTGTTGAATATGTCCGGTAGCTCGTGCTGGCGGTAACGATTCACCAGAGTCTCCAAAGGAACGCTCGTGATGAGCGATTTGAAATTTCAACTCTTGGATGACGGTGACATCATGGCGTGGCATCACTTCGCAGGGTACTTAGCAATCGCGCTCGTGCTGGGGGCGATCATTGGAGCAGAACGGCAGTGGCACCAGAGAATTGCCGGCCTAAGGACCAATGCACTCGTGTCCGGAGGCGCAGCCATGTTCGTTAGCATTTCGCATCTCGTGCCGCTAAGTTCCACTTCGTTGCAAGTTGCGGCTCAGGTTGTTTCGGGAATTGGATTCTTAGGGGCCGGGGTCATCATGCGAGAAGGATTAAGCATCCGGGGGCTCAACACTGCTGCGACACTTTGGTGCTCTGCGGCAGTGGGTTCGCTTTGTGGACTGGGGTTCGTTCGCGAGGGCGTAATTGGGGCCGTCGCAGTGCTGGGAGCAAATGTCCTGTTCCGGCCTCTCGCCCGAAAAATTGACCGGCAACCGAGCCCTGCCACCGAAGTGGAGACTCAGTACGTGCTTCGGCTAGTTTGCCGTGGTGATGATGAAGCCAAATTGCGAGTCTTGCTCATGCACCTGTTGCATGCTTTGCCAATCACCTTGCATGCGCTACACAGCGAAGATTTGAATTCCAGCGGAAAGGTGGAAGTGCGGGCAACATTGGTCAGCGCCGAACGCCAAAACGTAATGCTTGAGGAGATTGTGCAGCGACTGAGTCTTGAACCCGGCGTCTCTGCCGTGAGCTGGGAACTTGCTCGACATGAGGCGGAATGATGGACGTTTTGCCAGATCGAGTGTAAAGCCCCCTTGCCTTTAGGCATGGGGATTGTCAATCCTCGTGCAGTTTCACAAAAGTGTATCTTCCGGAAATTTGAAAGCGGGGTGCATTGGCCGTGGCCCCACCCATCTCTTTCACCCATCCATACATAAACTCACCACCAACCGAGAAGCTGCCATAAATATTCCATATGATGTTGGCTGAGGAGTAGCTGCTCTTGTGGTAAGTGTTTTCTGGCTGAAAGGCGGTATTCTGGACTTGCAACCACCCGAAGGTCGCACTGGATCGGAGGGACTTGTTCCAGAAGTGCTGGTAACTGATCCAGGGAGCGAAAGTGGGCAGTGCCTTTAGAGTTAGATCCGTTTGTGTTCGCGGCGCTGCATCGAGGCCGAGGGTTGCCGCGTCGCCGGTGTATCTTGCGATGCCGTTGCCGTAAGCGACCTGATAGTTAATGGTGTCCCTGCCGACGACGCGCCAGGTGCTGGAAAAATTCAGGCCCCAACCCAAGGTAGATTCCTGGGGCCCACCATTTGGCAGATGCACCGCCAGGTCACGAAAAACGGTGGATAAGTAAAGGTGTCCACGATCAGTGTTATAAAGCAGCCTGATCGCCGCATCAGGAGCGGGAGTGATAGGGACAGCCCCTAAGCCATCGACGGTAAACCTGATGTCGGAGAATGGCTGCTCTACCGAGACCCCGCTGCTGAAACCCTTGCCCAGTAGAAAGCTATATCGGAACTGCGGAGGACGCGCGAGAAGACCGGAGGTAGGTCCCTGGAAGTCCAAGATGTCGGGCCACGCATCCGGATCCATGAAGACGGTATTCGTCTGACCCACCAGTACGTTAGCCAACTGAGCGTAAAAATGTCGCAGCCGGGGCGTGGTCGCCCCATTTGCGCCGAAGAAATCGAACTGTACGAACGTTCGCGCCATTCCTATTTTGCTCACCGGAATGCGAAAGTCTGCCGAAAATCTGCTTTCCCGAATTGCCGCATTGAAGCTTTGATTACTAGGTTCTTGGGGAATCGGTATCGAAGATGGAATAAACGCATCGGGAACGCCCGCAGGTCTTGGATCAAATATGGAATCAGCCTTGAGAATCCCATTGAGCCGCAGCATGGTCTGCGTTCCCGGCAAAACAAAGAATCCAGGATAAGTGGGCTCAAGCGGAGCATTGTAGAGACGGGGTACTGGCTCAGAGTCCTCGGAGAATGTTTCATGGTCTGAAGTTTCCAGACTAACCGCTGCTTGCTGCTGTTCAGGAGTGAGTTGTACGGCCGGTGGCAAGGGAGGCATGGTTCTCTTGATCGCGCCGGTCTCGAGAGGTTCCGGTACGGGTTCCTGTGGCGCTTTAGAGAGGTCTTTCACTCCGTGCATTGCATCGATCTCGGCCTGTAGCTGCGTCATCTGAGCCTTTAGTTCATCCATCCTGATTTGCAACTGACGCACTCTGTCGTCCTGCGTGTCTTGTGCGGTGACTTCCGTTGCGCCGGAAAGCAGGAGAAACACTAGCGACGTTGCAATGAGTAGCTTTTTCATTTAGTCCTCCTGTCTCAGGTTCTGGAGGTGCTGTTCGGAGGCGAGAGAGCTACCCACACAACCAGGCCAAAGCAGTTCGGATTTCTAGGGGCTTGACGCCGTTTGTGCCTTCGTTTCGGCGGGCTTGATACGCTCGATCTTGAAACCCGTGAACCCCAACACCATCGAGATAATCGGTGCTGCAATGTTGAAGATGCAAAACGGCAAATACAGCATGGTGGGTATGCCGAGGGTACCGGACATGAATGCGCCGCACGAGTTCCACGGTACGAGTGGCGATGTTACCGTTCCTGCATCCGCACACGCTCGTGACAGGTTTTGCGGCTTTAGGCCACGCTCGTCGAACGGGATACGATACAGTCGCGCGGGCAACACCAGCGCGATGTATTGGTCGGCGGCTACAATATTCAAGCCAATCGCCGTACCGACAACCGCCGCAATCAGTTGCCCCGTGGTTTTTGCGCGTTCAAGAATCGGATCAATTAGTTTTGCAAGCAGTTTGAATTCTTCGAGCAATGTGCCAAAGGCCACTGCGCCGATGATGATCCAAACCGTTGGCAACATGCTGCGCATGCCGCCGCGCGAAAGGAGGCTGTCCACCTCCGGGATGCCCGAATTTGTACGATAGCCATTCGCCATTACCAGCCAAACGGCTCTGATCGGCGCGGACAGCTTTGGACCACTTACAACTTGTAACACGGCCTGTGGTTGCAGAATCACCGCCATGATGCCGGCGAGCAGCGCGGAGGCGAGGATGGCGAGCGAGGCAGCTACTTTTCGAAACGAGAGTACCACCAGCAAAATCAGGGGGATCAGGTTCAACGGCGTGATCCAAAAGAGCTGATCCAATTTGGTTAGTTCGCTCGCCGTGTCGACATTGTGGGCGCCGCCGCCTTCCCGCAGGCTAAGAATCGTGAACACCACGAGCGCAATGATGCAGGCAGGCCCTGAAGTCCAAAGCATCGCGCGGATGTGCGTGTAGACGTTGATTTTCACGAGCTCGGCTGTCAAGACCGTGGTCTCGGAAAGAGGGGACAGCTTGTCGCCCACGTAGGAGCCAGAAACGACGGCTCCGGCAGTGATGACTGGCGACACGCCGACCATGGTTGCCAGTCCAACAAGTCCCACGCCCATCGTCCCCGCCGTCGTCCAGGAACTCCCAATGCCCAGCGATATCACGATACAGATGACAAACGCTGCGACGTAGAAATAAGCCGGATGGAGCAGTTGAATGCCATAGTAGACCAAGGTCGGGATGGTGCCCGACATGTTCCATGTGCCAATGAGCGCGCCCACGCTAAACAAAATGAAAAAGGGTGTGGCGACGGAAGCGAGTGCGGTCCCTCCGCATTTGGAGACTGCATGCCAGGGATGCCCATTCTTAAGAACGATCAGGGCGGTGACCGCGCAGCTGAGAAGCAACGCGACCTGCACGGGACCGTCCGTGGAGGCCACGCCAAACAGAAAGACTCCTCCAGCCACTAGAACTAAAAGGGTAGCCACCGGAATGATGGCATCGGCATACGACGGCTCTCGTATGTTGCTTACTGTGACGGATTCATCATCCACAACGTTGTCTTCCGGAAGGTAGTTTCAGCCCGCCTTCATTTCTCTAGAATCCGCTCAACTTCTTCGAACTGAAGTTATGAAGATGCGCGCCAAAGAAATTTGGTTACCAGGTGATGGTGGGGCACCACATTAAGCCCTGACGTTGTCGATCTTGTGCCGACCCGCAATGAAGGCTACGTTTCTTAAAAAGTTAAATCAGTCGGTACTAGCTGATGTAAAGATGGAGACCAGTCTTTCGGGTCACCAAAGGAAGAAACGGTCAACCGGTTGATTAGTCACCGCCTTGTTGCCGCCTGATGCGAATCCTAATCCTGTCAGTCTTGACAGTTGGCCACTGGCAGTTCTCATGAGAGCGTGAGTTGCACCTGAACGTCTGTTGGGGTGCAGTCTGTTTAGAGATTGATAAAAGGTAAGTAGGTGGGCAAAGCAGTAAAAAAGAATGAGTAACGAGTAAGGATAAGCCTTTCTTAACTCTTCATCACTGAGCCGTACAAAATCAGATCACCATCCTATTTCACGAGGAAAATGGCATGGCGTCGACTGAACAAAAGATGTCGCTCTTGCAACTAACCGCGATGGTCGTGGGCGGAATGGTTGGGGCGGGCATCTTCTCACTCCCGCGCACCTTCGCGAGCGCTACCGGACCGTTTGGCGCGGTCATCGCCTGGCTGATTGCTGGTACCGGAATGTACATGCTGGCTCGCGTTTTCCAATCGCTCGCCGAGCGCAAACCCGATATGGATGCTGGTGTGTTCGCATATGCCAAGGCTGGTTTTGGTGACTATCCCGGTTTTTTGTCCGCCTTTGGTTATTGGATCGGCAGTTGCATCGGCAACGTCTCTTACTGGGTGCTGATCAAGGCGACGCTGGGCACGTTTTTTCCCGTTTTTGGCGATGGCAACACAGTCGTGGCAATTCTCGTCGCCTCAATTGGAATATGGCTGTTCCACTTCATGATTTTGAAAGGCGTCCAACAAGCCGCGTTTGTCAACACCATCGTAACCATCGCGAAAATCATTCCCATCCTGGTATTCATCGTAATCATGCTCTTTTTCTTCAGAGGAGACATGTTCCGCGGCAACTTCTATGGCGGTGGCCTGGAGGGCAACCTGTTCCAACAGGTCAAAGCCACGATGCTGGTGACGGTGTTTGTCTTTATCGGAATTGAAGGCGCGAGCGTGTACTCGCGTTACGCGCGCAAGCGCTCCGATGTAGGAGTGGCCACCATCGCAGGCTTTATCGGTGTGACCGCCCTGATGGTGCTTGTAACCTTAACCCCGTACGGCGCACTGCAACGAGCCAAGGTTGCCGACATGCGCCAACCATCGATGGCGCTTGTGCTGGAGGCGGTTGTCGGACACTGGGGCGCGGTTTTTGTCAGCTTGGGACTGCTCATCTCTGTGCTCGGAGCCTACCTTGCGTGGTCGCTGATCTGCGCCGAGGTCCTCTTTGCTGCGGCGAAAAACAAAGACATGCCGAAACTTTTCGCTACTGAGAATGCGAACGGTGTTCCGGCGGCGGCGCTTTTGTTAACCAACATCGTTGTTCAGCTCATTGTCATGAGCACGTATTTTTCCCGAGACGCGTTTGCGCTGATGCTAAGTCTCACCAGTGCGATGTCGCTCATCCCCTACCTATTCGTTGCAGCTTACGGGTTTCAGGTCTCAAAGCGTGGCGAAACTTATGACGTGCAGCCGGAAGGACGTGGGCGCGATTTGATGATTGCATTCATTGCTGTGGTCTATACAGCGTTCATGATCTACGCAGGTGGAATGAAGTTCATCCTGCTTTCGGCGGTCCTGTACGCACCGGGTACGCTGCTTTACATCTGGGCCAGGCGTGAGCAGAACATCAAAGTCTTCAAGCCTGTAGACATCATCATCTTCGTCATTGCAATCATCGGTGCGTTGGCGGGCGTCTATGGGCTAGCAAGTGGCAAGATCACAATTTAACTAGGAGTTCGGTAATGGCAAAAGAGAATGGAATGAAATTCGGCGTGCATTCGGAGGTCGGCCAGCTCCGTAAGGTGATGGTTTGCGCTCCGGGCAAAGCCCATACCCGCCTGACCCCTTCTAACAGCGACGCATTGTTGTTTGACGACGTGCTGTGGGTTGATGCCGCCAAACGCGACCACTTCGACTTCATCAATAAGATGCGCGACCGCGGTATCGACGTAGTCGAGATGCACAATCTGCTTGCTGAAACAGTTGCCGTTCCGGAGGCAAAGAAATGGATCCTAGATAACCAGGTCGTGCCAGATCAGGTGGGGCTGGGCCTGGTGGACGAAATTCGGAGTTATCTCGAAGGCTTGGAAGCCCGCAAGCTCGCTGAAACGCTGCTCGGCGGACTGTCGACCGAAGAGTTTCCGGAAACTCACGGCGGCGAAATGCTCAAACTGGTCAAGGACGCTGCTGGTGTCACCGAATATTTATTGCCCCCGCTGCCGAACACGTTGTATACGCGGGACACGAGTTGCTGGATCTACGGCGGCGTTACCCTCAACGCTCTCTATTGGCCCGCTCGTCACGAAGAACCGATCCTGACTACCGCAATCTACAAGTTCCATCCGGATTTCGCGGGCAAGGTCAATGTCTGGTGGGGCGACCCAACCAAAGACCATGGACTGGCAACGTTCGAAGGCGGTGACGTAATGCCCATCGGCAAAGGTAATGTCCTAATCGGTATGAGCGAGCGCACATCGCGTCAGGCCATCAGTCAGGTCGCTGCCGCGCTGTTCGCTAAGGGTGCGGCTGAGCGAGTCATCATCGCAGCCATGCCGAAACTACGTGCGGCCATGCACCTGGATACCGTGATAACCTTCGCCGACCGTGATTGCGTTTTGATCTATCCGGACATCGTGAACGGTATCGAGGCCTTTTCATACCGCCCCACCAGTAACAATGGCGGCCTCGAGTTGTCTAAAGACAAGGGGTCACTGGTCGAGGTTATTGCCGGGGCCCTGGGATTGAAGAAACTGCGCGTAGTCGACACTGGCGGTGATCCCTACATGCGCGAGCGCACACAATGGGATAGCGGAGCCAACCTTGTCTGTGCTTCACCGGGTGTCGTCTTTGCCTACGACCGCAACGTCTACACGAACACGCTGTTGCGCAAGGCGGGCATCGAAGTAATCACAATCGTCGGCGCTGAGCTGGGCCGCGGCCGT
>Ga0187772_10000284_pt1 | contig 22366 bp, 18 predicted proteins | sample 0116_SJ02_MP15_2_FD_133137 | JGI IMG/M metagenome (GOLD analysis project Ga0187772, IMG submission 133137) | Tropical peat soil microbial communities from peatlands in Department of Meta, Colombia - 0116_SJ02_MP15_20_MG | ecosystem: Environmental > Terrestrial > Soil > Wetlands > Peat | place... | reverse complement strand
GAAGGATGCGCAGGACGTTATATTGAGCGGGCGTCAGGCCTGCGGTTTTGACGAGCTGCTCGGCCTCATCGGAAAGGGAATCGGCCAACTTGAGCAGGGCGACGAAGATTCGGTCCTCCAGAGGAGTTGCAGGACGTGGGGAATCGGGTTGCATATTCACCGCCTTCAATATAGTCGTGATAACGACTATTGTCAAGAGGAAAAGTGCTCTGGCCTTATGGCTTGGCCACCGGCCGGAGATGCACTTCGCTGATGAAACTCTGCGGTCCTTGCAACACCACCATGGCCACCGCGTGTGCCACATCCTCCGGCGTAAGAACCTTCCTCGGATCCTTCGGCCCGCGGCCGGAGAACTCCGTGGCCACGCTCCCCGGACAAATGACGCTGACGCGAATGCCGTGGCAGCGCAGGTCTTCCGCCATACAACCGGTCAACCCTTGGAGCCCCCACTTGGAGGCACAGTAGAGTCCACCGCCCGCAAACGTATTTTTGCCGGCCAGGGAACTAATATTGATAATGTCTCCGTGGCGCCGTTGGATCATCAACGGAACCACCGCTCGCGAAACCAGAAAGACACTCTTGAGATTGGTGTCGAGAACCAGGTCCCAATCGGCTTCACTTTTGTCCTGCACGGTGCCAAAGCCGGGGTTGCCGATACCTGCATTGTTGACAAGGATGCTGATCGGTCCCAGTTTCTCCTCCGTAGCATGTACAAGGGAGGCAATCTCCTTCGCGTTCGTCACATTTGCTGCGGTAGCAAGCACGCGAGGCGAAAGCTTTTCGATCTCACGCGCCGTGGATTCCACTGCCGCCGAGTCGCGCCCACACAGGGACACTGCCGCGCCAAGCTGCGCCAGTTTCATCGCGATCGCTTTGCCGATCCCGCGGCTGCTCCCGGTGACAAGAGCAACGTGGTCCGCAAGAGCCTTTTCTTGCTGATACGGATTATTTGGGCTGCTTATATTGGTCATTTGAATTCTTCCTCGCCGAAGCAATCCATTTTATGCGAAACTCAGAATACTCCCAGGATGCCGCCCGACTTTGGATGCCTCACGGTGCGCAGGACATGAGGCCGCTGAAGTGGTGGCTGGACTCTTGTACTCAACGAGTAAGTGAGTAATTTAGTCCGTGACTTGCGAATGGACGGCAGCCGCTCATATAATTCGTAAGTTTCCGCGAGAGCCATTAATCTTTGCCGGGATGAGCAGTAGCACTGGTGAGCGCCACGGGTGGTTGCCAGATTGCGTTATTTTAAGATAGCAATGAGAGCGAGGAGATAACGGAATGAATGCGACACGACGGATGGCAAGCCTGGCGGTCCTGATCGCGCTTTGTCTGTTGGGCCTGAAGGCAGCGCCGGCGGCAGCTCAAGCTACGGCGCCAGCCGCGGACCCCTGCACGGGGCCAGGACAGCATTACACGATGGCGGAGTACAACTCGTACACCGCGGCAGCGAATGAGAAAAATGCGGCGACGCAACTTAGTGCGCTCAATGATTTCGTGGGAAAGTACCCTAATTCCTGCCTTCTGAACTATGTGTATCCGCTCTATTACCAGAATTATGCTTCACAAAAGAACTTCCCGAAGGTAACAGAGTACGCCAATAAGGAACTGGCGCTAGGAAACAAGATCTCGCCCACGGAAAAGTATCAGGCCTATCTGGCGCTGGCGTTCGCCTATAACAATACGACGAATCCGGACGCGGCCACGGCGAAGGCCGCATACCAGGCGGCAGTGGACGGCGCGAAGTCCGTAGCCGATCTGCCTCTCCCGCAAGGCTACGACGCCGCGAAGTTCGAAGACGACAAGAAGAAAGCCGTTTTGAGCTTCAATGGCACGGCGGCAGGCGCCGCGATGGCCGGGAAGGATTACCCGAACGCCATCGCGATGTACAAGACCATCCTGGCGAACGATCCGGAAGATTTCATTTCGAATTTCAATATCGGACGCGCCAACCTGGCTCTGACTCCGCCACAGCAATTAGATGCCCTGTGGTACTTCGCGCGCGCGGCCACCTCGAAGAAAGCAACGGATCAGCAAGCCAAACAGGTAAAGGCGTACATGCCGAAGGTAATCGCCTCCTATCAGGGCGGTACCGTGTGCGACGCGGTCTCTACGGCAGAGTTGAATGAGCTTCTGCAGCTTGCGGCGACCACACCGGATCGTCCGGCAAGCTACAAGCTCCCCAGTAGCGCGGACCTGGATACGGCGCGCAAGGATATGACCATCGCCTCTGTAGTGACGGACCTGAAAGCGGGAGGCGACAAGGGGAAGTTGACTTGGACTGCCTCGTGCGGGCTGGAATTTCCCGATGTGCCTGGGAAGATCATCGACGTCGTTGCTGGAGCGGACACCGTCGAGCTGAAGAACGCCTTTGTTACCAGCGACGCCGAATTTGACGCCGCGACCACCCCCAACATGGATGTCATCATCAAGACTGCCGACCAGCCGGATGCCGCCAAGCTGGAGAAGGGCAACGCCGTCCGGTTCACGGGCACGTTGGAATCGTACGATCCCGACCCGGCGTTCATGCTCCACTGGGACAAGGCCAAGGTAAACGAGGAAGACCTACCCAAGCCCGGCAAGAAGCCCACTCCGCCGAAGAAACACTAGACCATAGCTATTTTGAGGGAGGTCGACAGCGGCCCTGGCAAACCCAGGGCCGCTTCTTTTTGAGTGCGGCAGCCCAGTTTCCGCACTCCTAAAAGTCGTCATTCCGAGCGGAGCGAGGAATCACTCTTCAATCGCCTGCGAGCGAGCCTACCGTGCCCTCCCCCGCCGGTGGTCCAGCTTATACTGCACCACCTTCCGGCTTAGCGTATTCCGGTGGATCCCCAGCAATTCCGCCGCTCGCGACTGATTCCCGTTCGTGCGGTCCAGCATCCGCTTGATGAACCGTTTTTCGAATTCGCAGACTGCCTCGTCAAAAAGAATTCCGCGCTCCACCATCTGCGTTACTAAGCCTTCCAGTTGGTCTCTCACGTCGGCACTCCCCGCTGTGTAGTGTACGAACTGGGCTGACGGCTAATCCAGATCGCGGCCCACCAGAATACGGTAGGCTTCGCGATATTTGGCGCGTGTATCCGCCACCACATCCGGCGGCAATTCGGGGCCAGGTGGAGTCTTCGGCCACTGGATGCGTTCCAGGTAATCGCGAACAAACTGTTTATCAAAGGAAGGCTGAGGGCCTCCGGGCTTGTATTGGTCAGCGGGCCAGAAGCGAGAGGAGTCTGGCGTTAGGGCCTCGTCGATCCAGAGCAGTTCGCCGTTCAATTGCCCAAATTCAAATTTGGTGTCGGCCAACAGGATGCGGCGAGGTTCGGCGTACGCCGCGGCGCGGTGATAAATGTCGAGGGTGACGTTGCGGACTTTCTCAGCGAGAGGCCGGCCAAGAATCTCCACGGTGCGTTCGAAGGAAATGTTTTCGTCGTGGCCGCTCGTGGCTTTCGTGGCCGGAGTAAAAATAGGCTGCGGCAGTTTGTCCGATTCCTTCAGCCCCGGCGGCAAAGGGATGCCGCAGATCGTCCCCGTGGCGCGGTATTCCTTCCAGCCGGAGCCGGAAAGGTAACCGCGCGCCACGCACTCAATGGGAAGCGGTTGCGTTTTGCGGACTACCATGGAACGGCCGGCGAGGTCCTCCGAAAAGCGATCGAACGGCGGCGGAAATTCCGTTGCGCTCAGAACGTGATTGGGAATGACATCGTGGAGCAGGTTGAACCAGAAAAGGGAGATCTGGGTCAGGATGCGGCCCTTGTCCGGGATCGGCGTGGCCATGACAACGTCGAAGGCGGAAAGGCGGTCGGTGGCGACAATCAGAAGACGATCGCCGAGGTCATAGATGTCACGGACTTTGCCGCGAGCTGCGGGTTGGATGCCCGCAAAATGCGTTTCGCGGATAACTTTTGCTGCTGAAGTTGTGCTCACTGCGCTTGCCCCTGAGGAAGCGCTGCACATTCTAGCGCAGCGCACGGCGAAGTCAATGTGACTTGTGGACAAGTCCTCTGTGGATTTTCTTATCGCGCCTATTGCGATTTCTCATGACAGATCTTCGTGTATTGAATCGCAGAGGATCAAAAACGGCGAGCCTTTTCCTTGCTTTCGGAGTTCAAACTTCAGACTTCTAACTAATGACCCACTTCCAACTTCCCTACCTCCTTACTTCCTTGCCTCATTTTCTTCTCATGCCGCAGTCGCGGCGCGCTCTTTGCGAGGCCGGGCTTCTTCGCCTTCCCAGCGCACGCTGACAATCTTGGAAACCCCGGGCTCCTGCATAGTGACCCCGTAGAGCACGCTGCCGGTCTCCATAGTCTTGCGGTTGTGGGTGACAACGATGAACTGGGTCTGCGCGCTCATATCTCCAATCAGACGCGTGAACCGGCCCACGTTGGCTTCGTCGAGCGGCGCGTCGACTTCGTCCAGGATGCAGAACGGGCTCGGCTGATATCGAAAGATCGCAATCAGCAGCGCAAGAGCAGTCATCGCCTTTTCGCCGCCGGAAAGCAGCAGCACGTTCTGCAGGCGCTTGCCGGGGGGTGAAGCAACGATGTCGATCCCGGCATCGCCGGAGCTGTCCGGTTCAGTCAAACGCATTTCCGCCGTGCCGCCGCCGAAAATGGTGTGGAACGCGGAAGTAAAGTTTGCGTTGATGGAAGCGAAAGCCTGCTCGAATTTTTCCTTGGTGATCTGGTCGAGTTCTTTGATTGCTTGCTGCGTGTCAGCGATGGACTGAATAAGATCGTCGCGCTCGCGAGAAAGGAAAGTGAAGCGCTGTTCGCACTCGTTGTACTCCTCGAGTGCCATCATGTTCACCGCGCCCATGTTCTCGATGCGCTGTTTCATTTCGCGATAACTGGCCTCGGCCGCTGCTAGCTCCTCGCCAGTCATGAATGCAGTCTCGGAGGCGATCAGATCCTCAGGCTGGGCATTCACCTCCGTCAGGCAGGTTTCACGCAGGTGTTGGCGATCGGAATCGTTGCGGGCCTTCTCAATTTCGAATTTGCCGCGTTCTTCACGCATCTCCTGAAGCGTCTGGCGAGCCATGCGTAGATGATCCTCAAGCTGGGTGATGCGAGTGCGTGCTTCATCCCATTCGACTTCGAGCTCCTTCTGGAGGTCGGCAAGGCGGGCTTTTTCCACGCGCAAGGATTCGAGCTGAATCGTCAATTCTTCGGACTGGCGCGCCATCGCTGCGGCTTCTTCGTTGATGGAGACTTCCTGCTGGCGCAGCGCCGCTTCGCGTCGTTCGAGGTCCGCACGCTCTTCTAGGAGCCGGTTGGCAATGCCTTCCGCAGAAGCCAGGCGCTCATTCATGGTGGCCAGTTCGGCTTTGGCGTTTGCCAATTCATCGCGCTCAGATTGCACCGCGTTGCGGAGTTGCGCGACTTCCTCTGTCAGACGGGTGGTTTCCGCTTCGGCTTCGGCGCGGCTCGAGGCGGCAACTTGGTGCTGAGTTTGGGCGAGAAGCGCCCGCTGCTGAACGGCCTCGATCTCCTTGCGGACCCGCGCCAAGTCGTTCTGGCAGGCTCCGAGGTCCAGGCCCAGACGGGCGAGGTCGCTCTGCGTCTGCTCATGGCGGTGCTTCGCTGCAAAATGCGTACGCTCCGCCTCGCGCTGCTTGGCGGTCACTTCTTCCTGAGTGCGCTCCGTCGCCTGCAATTCCGCCGCGATTGTTTCGAGTTCGGCTTGAACCGAATTGCACCGGTCTTCCAGGTGCATCAACTCGGCGTTCACGGCTCGGAGTTCGCGCTTCATGCCGAGCGGGCCAGCCTCATCCGGGCGTCCACCCGTGACCATGCGACCCTGATAGCAGGTGCCTTCGGGCGTAACGAACGCGTACTGCGGATATTCGCGAGCCAGCTTTTCTGCCGCGGTCATTTCCGTCAAGTAGCCATTGCGGAGGCGGGGCAAAAACTGTTTTGCGGCTGGTCCCAGTGGATCGCGGAACTCCACGAGCTTGTCGAGACGCGAAATTACACCGTCTTCGGAGCGGAAATGAATGATGGGCTCGTATTCGTCGAGCTTTAGGTTGCGGAGGGAGTCGACGAAGAAGGTCGCTCGCCCGCCGACTTCCTCACGAAGCATGCTGACGCCGGCGCGGGCGTGGTCGTAGGTTTCAACGACGACGTATTCCAGTTCCTCGCGCAAATACTGTTCGATGGCAGCTTCGTGCTGCTCCTGAACTTCCGCGTAGTCCGCTAGGACGCCAACGGCACGAAAGTCCTCGCCGCCATGGCGTTCATTGGCCGCAAAAAGCTTCTGCACCGCTTCGCCGGTGTAGGAGTGATCGTTCAGGATGCGCGTCAAAGTCGAATGGCGCGCGCGAATCCCAGAGAGCGAATCGCGCAGGGCATCGGCTTCCTTCGAAGTCCGTTCGCGATTCTGGCGCAGTTCCACAAGGCGCACCTGCAGTTGCACGGCCTGGTGCTGGAGCTGATCCAGCTCACTCATGGCAGCCTGCAGATTCTGCGCGGCCTGCTCCGCATCGTCACGGACACGGATGGAAGACTCAAGCAGTTCGGTTTCGCGCGATTCCAGCCGCTGCAGCGAATCCCTCTGGTGTACCAGCGCTTCTTCTGCCTGCTTCTGTTCGCCGTGAAGCCGCAGGACGTTCTCGCTGGCTTGCGTGGCGGCGCGCCGCAACGCTTCCATGCGGGCTTCCCCTTCGGCGATCTGCGATGCGCGAATGGCCGCGCGTGCCGCAAGCTCTTCCACCCGGGCGTTTACGGTGACGGATTCTGTGCGAGCGGCTTCGACCGCCTGTTGTTGCGCGGAATTGCGGAACTCCCATTCCAGATGTTGCGCAGTGACGGCCTGCCGTTCCGTTGCCAGTTGCTCGTTGCGGCCGGCGAGCTCCGCGTTGCGCGTGCGGTTAAAGGTGATGCGGTTCTCGCAGCGGTCCACTTCGAGCGCCGTCTGGTTCAACAGGTTCTGGTTCTGGCGTAGTTCTGCGTCCAGCGAATAGATGCGCTGGCTTAGTCGGTCCTGATCCGCCTCCTGCTCATGGATGGCCTGGGCGTGTTGCGTTTCTGCCGCGGTCAATTCATTCAGGCGCTGGCCGACGCGCTCGGCCTCCGCATCCAGTTCGCGCGCCTTGCCAGCAAGCATCTGCCTGACGATTCCGCGCATCTGCTCGCGAATCTCCGAATAACGGCGAGCTTTGGCGGCTTGGCGCTTCAGCGTGCCGAGCTGTTTTTCGACTTCGACGACAATGTCATTCACGCGAGAGAGATTCAGCTTGGAGGATTCGAGCTTGGCTTCGCTCAGCCGCTTCTTGGTCTTGAACTTGGTGACGCCCGCGGCTTCTTCGATAATTGCGCGGCGCTCCATGGGCTTGGTGGCAAGGATCTGCCCGATGCGTCCCTGCTCGATGATAGCGTAGGAATCCGGGCCAAGCCCGACACCCATGAACATTTCCTGAATGTCGCGGAGGCGGGCGACACGGCCGTTGATCAGGTATTCGCTTTGACCGCTGCGGTACAGCCGCCGGCTCACGACAACCTCGCCCGGCTTCGTGACCATCCCTGCCTTTTCCGCCTTCTTTTTCTTCTTCGCAAGGAAGCCGGACTCGGCGGGTGAAGCGGGCTGCTCAATCGGATCGGCCTGTTCGGCGCCGGCCTCATTCGTCTCCGCTGGTTGCTCGCAAGATAAGGTCTCCGTAACAGCCGTTTCGGCTTCTGCGGCGGAAGGAGTTTCTGGAGAAGCGCCGTCATTCTCTGCTGCGCTGGCGCCTTCAATCACGAACCGGGCCGCTTCGGCAAGCTCCGGGTCTTCCATCGTGATGGTTACCTCGGCCAAACCCATGGGGGGCCGCTTGGCGGTACCGTTGAAGATACAGTCAGCCATGCGTTCTGCGCGCAGAGACTTATGGCTCTGCTCTCCGAGCACCCAGCTAATAGCGTCAACGACGTTCGATTTTCCGCAGCCGTTCGGTCCCACGATACAGGTGGTGCCGTTGCCGCTGAAGGTGACGACGGTGCGTTCGCAGAATGACTTGAATCCAACAATTTCCACTTTGCGCAACTTAAGCAAGGTGTCCCCTTTTGTCGTGATCATCCACTTCGCGATGCACTACCGCACAAGCTTCTCCTCTAAGACGCTCGGAAGGGGCCAGGGAGCTAACGCGCGAAGAGAGACGACTTTCCTTTCCTCGAGGGGAGGTTCTTCGGCGCGACGTTTCTGCCCGTAAATGGCAGAAACCACACACGTTTGGCAGGTTCTCGGTCAGAGCCCAGCCGCCTGGCGCTAAGATGGCGGTACGGGAAGCAAGCGTAGCATGCACGCCCAAGCCTGTAAAGGCCTACTCAATCTATTGGGTTCGTTTTTCCACAGCCACAAGGACCTCTGCGTTTTTCAAGCGAATTCTGCGGGTGTTGTGGAAAAAGATGGCTGGACAAGCGGCGTAGTTAATGACGACACTGGCGCCATCGGCCAGCCGCCTTGCGTTGCCTTGCCTGTTAAGTCAGCCATGACGGGTCTGCTCTGATTTCCCTTTCTTACTTTATTAGATTCCTTCAACCAATGTGACCCGGTAAATTGCCGCCTTGAAACGATGCTCCCGGGCCTTGCGATAAGCCGGGCTGTTATACCAGGCCATCGCCGCCTGCCTGTTGGGGAACTCGAAAATCACGGTTCCATCGGTCGTAGGCCCTTCCAGGTCTTCGTGCGCGCCGTAGAAGGCAAGCACCTTTAGTGGATGCCCTGCGACGGTCGCCTTTGCTTCCTCCGAGTAGACAGCAAACTCTTTCTCGTCGAGCATCTTGTCGCGCGTGAAGACCAGGTACGTGCCCATCTTTCTCTCCCCTCAAGTTGAAACCGCTGGCTCTTTGGATGCCTGCCCAGGCAAGACGGCTAGAGATTTTCCACTGTCTTTCACGGGTTCTCTTCGCGTGCCCCACATGCCGCCTTAGCATGTGGGATCTTGGGGGCGCTGTTCCGTAGGAGTTGTGCCCTAGTCACCTTTCAGGCCACAAGCTTCCGCGCCACGACCCGCAATCGCCGGTAATCCATGACCCAGTGTCCATCGCGAAAAAGGCTGGGCCGGGCTTCGCGCTCCAAGGTTGCCAGCGCTGCTTCTCGTTGCTCCGCGGGCAGGCTGTCCGTGAACGCGCCGCCGAACATCTTCAGCCAATTGTGCAGCCCGTGTTCGCCATCTTCCAGCGGTGTCGGCCGGTCGAACAGCATCGCATAAGTGACTTCCAGGCCGTGTTTTTCCAGCAGCGTGGAATATTCCGCGACTCCCGGGTAATACCACGGCTTCGGCGCAGGTCCTGGCAAGCCGGCTTTGCTCCACGCCCGCTCCACCGCCTTCAACAGTTCGTTTGTATTGCCTTTGCCGCCAAATTCCGCCACAAATCGGCCGCCCGGGCGCAGGATTTTCGCGATCCCGGTGATCGCTCTTTCAGGCTCCTTGATCCAGTGAAGCGTGGCATTCGAGAAGACGGCGTCAAACAGCTCCTCGAACTCAAGCTCGCGAGCATCCATCACTTCAAACCGAATCCCGGGGTATTTCTCACGTGCTTGTTCGATCATCTCGGGAGACCGGTCAACACCAATGACTGTCGCCCCGGTGCCCGCGATCTTGTCGGTCAAGTGGCCGGTGCCGCAGCCAAGGTCCAGAATGCGCTCGCCCGGTCTTGCCTCAAGAAGATCCAGCAGCGCCTCGGCCATCTTCCAAACAAACGAGTGCTTCTCATCGTAGAGTTCCGCGTTCCACTTTGATCCTTGTGCCATTCTTAGGCACCTCCCAGCTCGAGTACCGCCCCGCCGATGGTCTCCAGAGTCTCGCTGTCCTTCTTCCCAAAACGTACCAACGCATTCGCGAAGCTGGCGTTGGATACCGGAAACGTCCCGGAGCAATCGGTTTTGACATACGGAAGCACGTGAACGCCCGGCGCCTCGGCATCTATGGTTGCTTCGAAGGGAGAACCATCAGGACCTTCCGCACGGAACTTCCATTGGAGGCGCCCGGATTCGCGAGCCACTTCGAGCTCTCGGAAGCGCTTCAATGAGATCGGGCTGCCGCCATGCCACCAGACGGCTTTGCGGAAGATCATGCCGAATGGCATATCGTAAACAAGCGCTTCTAGTGTGCTCGCACCGCCTTGCGCACTGAGAAAATAAGCATGCATCCACCGCCAGTAGGTGCGATGGCGATAGCCGCAGTTGTGGCCCTGGACACCAAAACCTACAGGATCGCCGGCGAACCTCACTCCGTCAAAAACAACCTCGCCGGAAAAATGGGCGTTCGAATGCGGCGATTTCGAAAAACCGATCCAGCCTTTGTCGCTGAGGACGACGCCAAAATCCGAGCGGTTACGTAGTTTCCAGGAAACGGCATGGCCGTCGACGTGGATGTCTCCCCAGCAAGTGTTCTCCTCGATGCCGTTCTCCGCGATGCGCAAGTAAAAAGGAAGCTTGCTGCGCTCACTCAACTCCAACGCTTCCGATGGATAACCCTGGATGAAGGTTTGCGGCTTGCCCCCGTGAGGAAACCATGTCGCCCAAACCTGCACCGGCATGCGGCTGGATTCGGCGTTACATCCGCTTCTTCCCAGATTCATCAGCAGGTAGCGGAACCACCATGCGCCTCGGCCATCCGCCAGGCCAAAGCGCAAAAACCACACCTCATATCGCCGCTTCATCGACCGTGTGGAATACACCACGTTCATCTTTCTTGGATCCAAGGCATTCGCCCCCGCTCAAAGTGTCTCAAAGCACGGGCGCTTGGGACAATTCCAGGTGGGCAAGCAATTGCGGGTTGTGCGAAGCGTCGGATACAATCGAACGTTTGCAGGCTAGGCGAAGGGACAATAGAAGGTACATGCACGAAATCCAGGTCCACAACACACTGTCAGGAAAAGTCGAACCGTTTGCACCCCTGAAGCCAGGTGTGGTGCACATGTACACTTGTGGTCCGACGGTCTACGACTATGCGCACATTGGGAATTACCGCACCTTCGTCTTCCAGGACATTCTCCGCCGATTCCTGAAGTTGCGCGGCTTTCAGTTGACTCACGTCATGAACCTGACCGACGTCGACGACCGCATCATCGCAAACGCTGCCGCTGCGGGCGTCGGCCTCCGGGACTACACCGAGAAGTATGTGCAGGCGTTTTTCGCCGATTGCAAGACGTTGAGCATCGAGTCGCCCGAGCACTGGATTCGGGCAACCGATAACATCGACTCCATGGTCCGGCTCATTCAGACGCTTCAGAACAAGACCTACACTTACAACTCCGAAGGCTCCATCTATTACCGCATCGCGAAGTTCAAAGACTATGGAAAGCTTTCGAAGATCGACCTGAGCGGCATTCAGGCCGGCGCGCGCGTGGACAACGACCGCTACGAGAAAGAAAGCGCCCGCGATTTTGCTCTTTGGAAGGCGCCAAAACCGGGTGAGCATTTCTGGGAAACCCCCATTGGTCCGGGGCGCCCCGGATGGCACATCGAATGCTCCGCCATGGCCATGAAGTTTCTCGGCGAAACTATCGACATTCACACCGGCGGCATCGACCTGGCCTTCCCTCACCACGAAAACGAAATCGCGCAGAGCGAAGCCGCTACGGGCAAGCCGTTCGTGCGCTACTGGCTCCACGCGGAGCATCTGCTGGTAGAAGGCGAAAAGATGTCTAAATCCCTGGGTAATTTCTTCACTCTCCGCGACCTCTTCGCCAAAGGCTATAAACCCTCCGCATTGCGCTTTGCGCTAGCGAGCGTACCCTATCGTCGGCAATTGAACTTCACCTTCGATGGATTGCAGCAGGCGACCAGCTCCGTGGAGCGATTGCGCAACTTTGCCGTGCGCCTGAAGAACGAAAGGTTTCCCGCCGGAAAACAAGCCCCCATGGCCGAACGCATCGCGAAAGGAGCCAGCGATTTTGACGCGGGCCTCTCCGACGACTTGAACACGGCCCAAGCGCTCGCAGCCGTGTACGATTTTGTGCGCGAAGCCAACATCGCCATGGACAAGGGTGAGTTCCGCCAGGGTGAAGTCAAAGCCGCGCAGGAATTTTTGGCTACGTTTGACAAGGTGTTCGCGGTCCTCGAGGACAACGACGCCGAGAAATTGAAAGCGTTGGGCTACAGCGCCAGCGAAGGGCCCGACGACGCGGAAATCGAAAAACTGGTCGCCGAACGCCAGGCCGCGCGCAAAAGGAAAGACTTCGCCGAGTCCGATCGCATCCGAAATGAGCTGCTCAAGCGTGGTATACTTCTAGAAGATACGAAAGACGGTAGTGTTCGCTGGAAACGGAAATGAAATATCTCCACTTTTTGAAGCATGATCGTGTCGCCGTAGGGCCTCGTGTGCCGCGGCGGTTCCGTCCGTCTACCCTTCGCCCCAACCTCTTTGGTGTGGATTAAGTACCATCCTTTCAGTTGGTTAAGCTGGTCACGCGAAAGCGGCTAGCCCTGACTCTCTCCTTGCTGTAGCTAACGGTCAACGCGAACTTACGGTACGAATTTTGGAGGAATCTATGCTTACGGCCATGGAAACGAAACTGCCACAGATCAAGACTGCTCTGCCCGGCCCGAAAGCCAAACAGGTTATCGAATACGACTCGAAATACATTTCGCCTTCTCTCTCTCGCGTTTACCCGATGGTCGCCGAGCGCGCCAGCGGCGCCATCGTCGAAGATCCCGACGGAAATACCTTCCTGGACTTCTGCGCCGGGATTGCCGTGTGCTCTACGGGCCATTGCCATCCGAAAGTGGTGGAAGCTATCCAGAAGCAGACCGCGGAACTGATCCACATTGCGGGGACGGATTTTTATCACCGCCACATGCCGCAATTGGCCGAACGGCTGGTCGCCACGATGCCGAAATCCCACCAGTGGAAAGTGTTCTTCGGTAATTCCGGCACAGAAGCGGTGGAAGGAGCCATCAAACTGGCGCGCTACGCCACCAAGCGCGACAAGCTGATTGCGTTTTACGGCTGCTTCCACGGTCGCACACTCGGCTCGCTTTCGCTGACCGCTTCGAAAAACACCCAGCGCAAGTATTTCGGGACGCTGCTCGGTGGCGTCGAGCATATCCCTTATCCATACTCCTATCGCTGCGCGCTCGGTCACGGCCCCGAGGAATGCGGCGGCGAAATCATTGATCTGCTCGAGCAGCAAATCTTCAAGCGCCTCTTCGCGCCGGAAGAAGTGGCAGCAATCATTGTCGAGCCGATTCAGGGTGAAGGCGGTTTCATTCCTGCGCCTCTGCGGTTCCTGCAGGAGTTGCAGCACATCTGCAACAAACACGGCATCATCATGATCATGGACGAAGTCCAGGCAGGCATGGGCCGCACGGGCAAGATGTGGGCCTACGATCATGCCGGAGTCACGCCGGACATCGTACTGACCGCAAAGGGTATCGCCAGCGGTATGCCGATTAGCGCGTTCATCGCCAAAGAAAGCGTGATGCAGTGGAAAGCCGGCTCGCATGGCACGACCTATGGAGGAAATCCCGTTTGCGTTGCGGCGGCGCTAGCCACTCTGGACCTCATCGAGGGTGGTCTGATGGCCAACGCAAAGAAAGTCGGCGACTACATCTTCAACAAGATCAGCGACTGGCCCAAGCGCTTCAGGATTGTCGGCGACGTGCGCGGCAAGGGCCTGATGATCGGCCTGGAAATTGTCCGCGACCAGAAAACAAAAGAAAGAGCCAAGGACCTGCGCGACAAAGTCGTGAACAACGCCTTCTACAGGGGCCTCCTCACGCTCGACTCCGGCGAAAACTCCATTCGCATGTCGCCGCCGCTCATCATCGACGAGGAACAGGCCGACTGCGCTATCCGCATCATGGAAGACGCAATCCGCGAAACCGAACAATCTCTGTAATCCGACGGAGTGCCGTACGGCGCACTATTTTAGGCTGCTCTCAGCCCCCAACTGCCGCATTGACCCGAAGCCGATCCTCGCCGACATGAATATGTGCTGAGATTCGGGGTAGTGGCCGATCTTCAGACCGGCTCTTTTCCGGGGCAGCTCATCCTGCTGTTTTGCATGGGTAACCCCAGCTGCTCACTTCCATTGAGGGCGGGGAAGAGTACAATACAAAGTTAAACGCGCTTCACTTAGGCGGGTGAGCGCTAGTCTGGAGGCAAAGCATTGCCGGAACTACGCAAGGATCCCATTACCGGCCGCTGGGTCATCATTTCTACGGATCGTGGAAAACGGCCAATGGACTTTCTACGAGAAAGCGTTTTCCCAGGACCGCCGCGGAATTGTCCCTTCTGTCCCGGAAACGAAGGAAAGACGCCGCCGGAAATCCTGGCCTATGGCCGCAACGGCGCGGGAGCCAACTCCGCCGGCTGGAGCATCCGTGTCGTGCCAAATCGATTTCCTGCTCTCGGAATCGAGGGTGAACTCGACCGCGAGGGTGAAGGCCTGTTCGACAAAATGAACGGCATCGGCGCCCATGAGGTCATCATCGAAACGCCTCAGCATCAAACCACCTTGGCGCAATTGCCACAGAAATCTGTCGAAGACGTTCTTTGGGCCTATCGTGACCGCATGCTGGATCTGAAGAACGACAAGCGCTTCCGCTATGTGCTGATTTTCAAGAACCACGGCGAAGCGGCCGGTGCTTCCGTCGAGCACCCCCACTCGCAATTGATCGCGCTGCCTATCGTCCCGCGGCGCGTACGCGAGGAAGTCGACAACTGCTGGCACTACTACGACGAAAAAGAGCGCTGTATCTTCTGCGATATCATCCGCCAGGAACGAGACACAGGCGAGCGCGTAATCGGCGAGAACGATCATTTCATCACCCTCGCTCCCTATGCGCCGCGCTTTCCCTTCGAGATGTGGCTTTTGCCCAAAGTCCACGGCTCGGCCTATGAGAACAACCAAAGTTCGATGTATGCCAGCCTGGCGCAGATGCTGAAAGACACGCTGATGCGCATGGACGCCGTACTGGACCGCCCCGCGTTCAACTTCATGATTCACACTTCCCCCATCGGGGAAGAAATCAACGACCACTATCACTGGCATATGGAGATTATTCCCAAGCTGACAAAGGTGGCCGGCTTCGAATGGGGAACTGGCTTCTACATCAATCCCACGCCGCCGGAAGAGTCGGCGCGCTTTCTGCGCGAGGCACAAATCGAGGAACCAGCAAAGAAGTAAGCCCGGCGTGCGTTTGCCGCGATCTGGCTTGACCGAAACCGTCTCTGTGGTCTAAAAGGAACTCCCGGTACGCTGACACAGGTGCGGCAAGTCCGTTATAATACGAATATTGAGGCGCGGTACCCAAGTGGTAAGGGAGAGGTCTGCAAAACCTTTATGCGTGAGTTCGATTCTCACCCGCGCCTCCAACAAAATCTCCAGGAAGCAGCTCAAACCCCCTGACCTTGAGCAAAGAAGAAGGTGGGTGCCCCAGCTTCGAACTATGGGCTTGGCTCGGTTTTGGGTGTCCCAAGTTCGGTTTGGGAACCTGGGTCTTGGCGGCGTTGACCCGGGAAAATCCGTCGCGTCTTGTTCTATTTGATTGGATTATGCCGGCAAAGGACGGAATCGAAGTCTGCCGAGAGATGCGCCGCTTCCACGAGGGGCCCTACACCTACATGATTCTGCTCTCCTCGAAGGAGACGAAAAAAGAAATCGTGGAGGGGCTGGAAGCAGGCGCGGACGATTACCTCACACCGTACGACGACGAGGAATTGAAAGCGCGGCTGCGCGCCGGCGAACGCATCCTGGAACTTGAGGACCGTCTTGTCGAAGCGCGCGAACACTTGAGGTTCCAGGCCACGCACAACCCGCTTACGTCGCTGTGGAATCGCGGCGTTATCGAAGAGATGGATGCTGTCCCCCGAAATTAATCGCCCCCGCCGCGAGAGGACCTGCAGCGCCATCATGCTCTGTGACGTCGACCACTTCAAGCAGGGTGAATGACCAACATGGTCACAACGTGGGAGACGATGTCCTTCGAGAACTGGCCAGGCACCTGCAGAACTCTGTGCCGTCCTACGATATGGTTGGCCGCTTCGGCGGTGAGGAATTTCTGGTCATTCTGAATCGGTGCGATCGAGCGAGGGCCCTGGCATGGGCAGAGAACATCCGTGACGTGGTTGCCAGAAAGCCATTTCTCACGCGCTCGAAGCCATTGGAAGGAATTGTGTGCGCTGCGCTTCTGCCCGGAAGACGGTAGAGGGGAAAGCGGCACGGCAAGGAGAGACTGCGAGCCTGACGAATTCCTGACCAGGCCGATGGTGCCGGGCCACCCTGCGGCGCCAGCTACTTAAACTTCGTGCGGCTCTGCTCCATCATCTGGCGCATGGCAGCGGTCGAGCCGGGGGCCCGCTTCTCCCGCCAAACTTCCAGGCGCTTGCAGGTTTCCTCAATTCCCGCGAAGAGAGTGGGGTTTTTGAAAGCGGCGCGCCAGGTGGGAACAATGGTGCGCATGCGGTCCCACACCACCCAGATTTCGCCGTTGCTCTCAAAGAAGAGCTCATCGTTGATCAGTCCCCGATTGACGATACTGGCCACCATTTCCCAATAGCTGATGACCATCCGGATGTAGGTGTTTTCCTGGCTGCCCTGGGGATACTTAGTCATGAGTTCTTCGGGTGTCCCGGCGTGGAAATGCTCCACAAACCACGCGCGGGCTTCCCGCAACCGCGCCTCACGCCGGAGGTCGTAGAGTCGCAGCATGAGGTTTACTTCTTCGTAGTTGACCTGCGCCATAGGGGATTCTCCTTCGTCACATCAGGCGGAGTGTACTGGCGCTTCCGGTGGGGGCGCTCCGGAAGGATTGACCAGCTCGACTCGTTGCACGTTCGACAGCGGAATACCCTGCCGTTGAAACTCAAGTTGAATCCGGCGCCGCAATTCCCGCGAAACATCTTCGTGGCGTGCCGGTGCGGTGCGCACCTGCAGCCGCACGGTGGAACTGCTCTGATCGTAGCATTGCAATCCGAGGATGCGCGGACCATCCACCAGGGCCTGCGACCAGGAAGGATCGTTGCGCAACTCCGTCGCTGCCGTATCCAGTGCTTGTAGTGCCCGCTCCTGCGGCACTTGCGGCGAAAGAGCCACGTCCACAAACGCCTGCGACCAATCGCGACTCAGATTCCCGACGGTCCGAATATCTCCATTCGAGAGAGTCACCAACGCTCCCTGGGCATCGCGGACCACCGTGCGCCTTAATGTTAGATGCTCGACGCGGCCGATAGTGTCAACAACCTGAATGGTGTCGCCGACGGAATACTGATCTTCCAGAATGATGTAAAAACCTGCAATCACGTCCCGCACTAGGTTCTGCGCGCCAAAACCGACCGCCAGGCTGGCGAGTCCGGCAATCGCCGCGACCGGCGTGATGTTGACGCCAAACTCCTGCGCCGCCATCAACAACGCCAATGCCCAGACCACCTTGCTTCCGCCGCTGTAGACCACGCCTGCCAGCGTTCTCGTTTGCTGTTCACGCGTTTGGGCCGCCCGCGTCTGCGAGCTGGCGGGCTTCACAATCAGCCGGGTAATTAGCCGGAGCAGACGGTTGATCAGAATTGCGCCGACGATAATGCCGAGGAGATGGAGAAGGTTTGAGACAGAGAGCGTCGGAATTTCCGAGAGGAGACTGGACATAGTGTTGTCGGGAGGCGAGTATAACATTGGTAGGGACATGGTGCAGCTTTGGCGGGACTTTGGCGGGACCGCCAACGAGGAGGGCCCATGGAAACGCGACGAACCTTTCTGACGAGTCTGGTCCTGATGGGAGCCTGTTCCGGTCTAACTGGTGACCTCGCGCGGGGGCAGAGCCCCGTGATTCACCCGCCGCAGAATCCCTCATCCACCCAACAGTCACCGGATGCCGACGTCCCTTCAACGGCGGAAGTGGACAAGAAGCTTCTCGAAAATAATGACAAGGATATGAAGAAGAAAGTCGAGCAGCTTTACAAGCTGGCTTCTGAACTAAAAGCGGAAGTGGAAAAAACGGATTCGAGCAAGGTGCTCAGCCTGGACCTGATGAAAAAGGCCGAAGAGATTGAGAAGCTGGCCCACGACATCAAGAATCGTTCCAAGGGATGATTTTCCTGGCGGCATCTTCCCTTTGTTCTCGAGTGCGGCAGCCAAGTCGCCCCTTTTGTACCCTTAGCACCGGCAGCCGTCACAAAGGCGGGAACCCGGCTCCCCCATTCCAAGCTGTACCGCGAACACCCTCTAGCGGCAAACCCCCAGAAACGCTAAACTGAACAGAGCTGCAAACCCTCTTGTGCGCCCGTAGCTCAGCTGGATAGAGCGCTTGCCTCCGGAGCAAGAGGTCGCGTGTTCGAATCACGCCGGGCGCGCCATTTAACTTTGACCTGTATAAAGGGCTAGTTAGTTGTTTCTGCAGGATAGCTTCGAGAGCCCAATATGGCTAGGTGTGATAAAAGTGTGATAAACGTCAGCAGGTTTGAACCTAAAATTGCTCCTGCCGTGAATGCGGTGGACCTTTGTCCCTGTTCCCCAGTTGTAGTTACAAACCTCTGTTTTTCGCATCTCGATTAGCTTCCGAATTGCGCTCGTTCGCTGACGAAATTCTCCTCTGGGGTCTCCCCTTTAGAGTCGCATGCGATCGGCGAAGTGCCAAAGCCACACGTCTACGAGTCGCCGGGCTATTCGATAAGTACTCACGGACGATACCTTCCGAGTAGCCGCATGTTTCAAAAGGACACTACGCTGGCCCAAAGACTCTTACTCACATACTCCGCCGAGAATGCCGTACGCGAGTCCAGCCTGGAATGACAACGTGCAGCCGGAACCGCTTTGCAAATGGATGGTGGCTAAATACCACGCATAAGGCTGGTCAGGATGGAAAGTGGTGCCTCTTGAGTTCCCTCCGCAGCAGTATGGACCAGGATGAGGCTTGTCGGGAGCAACAGTGATGCGCGCGTTGCGCAGCCAGCGTTGTGTATGTTCTGAGAGGGGGGCAACCTTGACCAGGTCTTCCACCGTGAGTTGCAGCGGATGTGCTTCATCCAGGTTCGCCGTGCCGGGCTGGATCTTCTCAATTGCATCGTGCGTCTCCCGGAACATGCTCCACATCTGTTCCTTTGCGCTGGACACGCAACTATAGAACGCCATCCAGCAAAAAACGCTCAGGCATGTCACCGCGGCAAGCGGCAGCAAACGCCGGACGACAATCAGATTGCTGTCCTGTAGTAGTTTCCGAAAAAGACGGTAGCTTTGCACCACCGCCAAAAGCAACGTGGGGGTCAGCAGAAGCAGCCCCAACCTCATCGGTGATGAACCTGTGTTGCCCAACTCGAGATTTGAAACGCGGTTCGTGAATCCGAAATTTGCGAACAGATCGAGCTTTGAAACGGCCAGCCCTACCACTTTAGGAGCCAGCCATGCACCGAATCCTCCGGCAAGACCGAGCGCGATCAGCCCCGGAAAAACCCACAGCGCCGCGCGCACGGTTCCATTCACTGCGCACACGCACCAGAAAGACGCAAAAATCAGAAGTGACAACCAAACTGCCCCCGCCGTCACCTGCTTGAAATCCACGACCAAGGAAGGCGATTTGAAAACATACGCCCCCGCCAGCACCGTCAACGCCGGAAGTACCACCGCGCACACCAATCCTGTGAACATCGCCATCACCAGCTTGATGAACCACTGCTGCCCGGCCGCCACCGGCTGCGTCAGGTGCCACGCGTGCGTTCCTGACGTTCTCTCTTCCCCCACGGACAGGCTTCCGGCCAATACTGCGATCAACGGAGTGATCGCCGCCACCAGGAAGGCTGCCACCATCGATCTGCGTTCGCCTGTGTACCCAAAAATGGACAAGCCGATCCAGCCCACCAGGCCCAGCAAGCTGACCAACCACACCGGCCGCAGCAATCGAAATTCCTTGCGCACCAGGTTCAGCACCGCTCCCGTCGGACGGCTCCGGAACCATTCCGTCATCACTCCTGGCATCATGTCCGGCCCGGCCACCAGCAGATCTTCCCCGGCCGGTCCTCCCGTCACTTGAAATCGTGCCAGCGCTCGCCGGCCCAGCCATAGCATCACGCCCGCGTAGCAAAGAAAAACGCACGCCGCCGCCGAACGCCCTGCCATCGTTTCTGGAATCCAGTCTCGCCGGATCGAAAAAACAAGTGGGATGAAGCTATTAACGCCATTCAAGGTCAGTCCGCCCAGCATCGACCTTGCCACCAGCGTCCAAAACATTGCCGAAGCCACCATCGCGACGATCAACGGCCCGGCAAACACCCAAATCCTCAGGTCCTCCGCAATCGCTGACCTCCACGCATACACGTAGACCAAAACCGCCGAGCCTACGGCCGCTACCGTCACGCTCATCTTCTCGCCCCAGATTTCCATCCTTCGAACGGGTTGGCTCAGCAGCACCCCAATCGTCCGGTGTTGGAATTCATTCCCCAACGCTAGCGTCGCCAGTAGCGGGATGCCCAGGACAAACCCCAGAAAACTGATCGGCTCGATGAATTGGTGAAGTCCCCCAATCCCGCCTCCACTCTGGGTGGCTTGGGCCGGCTCGATCAGCCGCAGCGCCCCCGCCAGCATCACCGCGCACCACGGCCAGAACACCGCGCGCGCTTCTTTGACCATTCTCGTGGCTTTCGCGCTCATTTTGGTCTCCTACGATTTCAACTTCGCGAAAAATATCTCTTCCAGCGTCAGCGATTCTGTCGAGAGTGCCTCGGGATTATGTTGTTGGAGGTGCTCCAGCAAGTCACCGCCTCCACCATTGACGATTAACTCCAGTTCGCGGCCTTCGCGCTTTACTCGCAACGCCGCTTTCAGGTCCAACTCCGGTGGCGCTTGCGCAAAGCGCGCGCGAATTTTCCGGTAACGTTCGCGAGCCTGGTCGGAATCCATCGTGAGCACCGCTCGCCCGCGATCGATGATCGTAAATTCATCGATCAGTCCCTCGAACTCGTTAATGAGGTGGGTAGAAACCAGAATCGTCCGCTTGCCGGGAATCCCTTCCTGGTATGCGCCGATCACTGCCTCGATGAACTCCCGCCGAACAATGGGGTCCAGCCCCGACGTCGGCTCGTCCAGCACCAGCAAGTCCGTCTCTGGGCAGACCGCTGCAATCAACGCCACCTGCGTTCGTTGGCCTTTTGACAAGTTCCCTGTCCGTTGCCCCGGATCAAGCCCGAAGTGCTCGAACAAGTCCTGCTCCGTTTTCCGGTTCCACTGCGGACGGAACGATGTTAGGTAATCCAGCGTCTCGCGTACAGTCATCCACGGATAGAACGCCACCTGGTCAGGAACGTATGACAACAGACGCTTCACGGCCACTTCCTCCTTTGCCGGATCGCGGCCGAATACCCGCACCTTACCGCGTTCCGGGCGCAGCAGATTGAGCAGGCATTTCATCGTCGTCGTCTTTCCCGCTCCGTTGCGCCCGAAGAGTCCGTAACAGCGCCCTGGTTGCACTGTCAGACTCAAATCATGCACCGCCTCTGTGTGCCCGTAGGCGTAGGAGAGGTTTTCAATTTGGATGGCAGGAGTTGCAGAGTTCATGGCCGGTTATGCCTCCTTCTTGTGGTCTTCATTGGCGCGCCGCTTGTCTTCCAGCACATCCATTCGTTCATGGATCAATTCCAGGAATTCACTCCGGGGTACTTGCAAATGGTGTGCCTGCACGATGGCCTGGTCGATCTCCACGATCAACAGCTTGCGCCGGACTTCCTTGCGCAATGCCGAGTGATTCTCTCTCAGGAAACAGCCACGTCCCGGCAGCGTCTCGATCACACCCAGGCTTTCCAGTTCGGAATAAGCTTTGGCGATGGTGTTGCGGTTGACGCGAAGTTCCTCAGCCAGCGGGCGGATGGAAGGGAGCACCTCGCCGGGCCGCAGCACCCCCGATGCGGCCGCGGCCTTGATCTGATCCACTACCTGAAGGTAAATCGGCATGCCGGACTTGAAATTGATCAGCAGTCTCATAAGCGTCTCACTGTCATAGAACTATGGGACAGTAAACCAATTCTGTCAATAGTACTTTGCCCGCTCGCCGGGGGTGGCTTGAATTAAGGCGCCTTGCGCACGGCGGCGTGCACTTTTCCCGGAATCGGTGGCGAATTCGCGGCGCATCCAAGCTCACTTAGATGTATAGCTGGCTAACCGTGGGTGTGGTGCGCCTGATCAGACTAGTGATTGTGCCCGACTCACGGGCCAACAGGAAGTAACTGGATTGGGTAAGAGTTGCCGACTAAGTAGTCGCATCTGCTCCTCTGTTGCTGATTACTTACGATGGGCAGCCGTTAACCGTCTCTTCTTGCTCTCGCAGCTCTTCAACTTTCGGCGCTCGTGACCGACAAGCCAGGACCGAATTTGCTGGTGCACGGCTGCATCACTTAACAGATCGAAGTGATTTATGCCGGTGACAACCACTTGATGGTTGGGCAGGAATGCCAATGTTTTTG
>Ga0187772_10000282_pt1 | contig 22378 bp, 23 predicted proteins | sample 0116_SJ02_MP15_2_FD_133137 | JGI IMG/M metagenome (GOLD analysis project Ga0187772, IMG submission 133137) | Tropical peat soil microbial communities from peatlands in Department of Meta, Colombia - 0116_SJ02_MP15_20_MG | ecosystem: Environmental > Terrestrial > Soil > Wetlands > Peat | place... | reverse complement strand
CCATCCGAACTCTGCAATCAGCGGATTCCCCGGATCGTTGAGTCCCAGCGCCTCGGCGGTCGCCCTCTGTACGTCTTCACTCGTAGGGAGGAGCGCGTTGACGTGGTTGTCCACGAGCGTGGTCACCTGGACCCAGTCTGCGGCCATCATTCCAACTGGCGAGGCGAAGCTCTATCGAGATAAACATACCCGCGCCGGGAGCGAATGCCCGCGCATCCGAACTTCCGCGGTGTGGGCGTGGATGGAGCGGAGGTAGGGATATAGCCATCCAGCGAATCGGGAGACGGTTTGGCGGAAGACAGGAGCCGGTGCGATTGGGCCTCGTTGGGGGACAGTCTTTACAGGGAATACCATGACAAAGAGTGGGGCACTCCTGTCCACGACGACAGGACCCAGTTCGAGTTCCTGATCCTGGAGGGCGCCCAAGCGGGGCTAAGCTGGGGAACCATTCTGAGGAAGCGCGACAACTTCAGGAGGGCCTTCGACGGCTTCGACCCGAAGAAGATGGCACGATACGACGAACCGAAGTTGAGGCGTCTCCTTTCCGACCCCGGCATTGTCAGGAACGAGCTGAAAGTGCGCTCAGCCGTCCAGAACGCAAAGGCCTTCTTGGCCGTTCAGAAGGAATTCGGAAGTTTCGACGCCTACGTCTGGCGGTTCGTCGGTGGCAGACCGAAGGTAAACGGACGGCGGACACTCAGGGACATTCCGGCCAAGACCGGAGAGTCTGAGGCGATGAGCAACGACCTCATTCGTCGGGGCTTCAGATTCGTTGGCCCCACTATATGCTACGCCCATATGCAGGCCGTGGGAATGGTCAACGACCACTTGGTCTCCTGCTTCAGATACAGCGAGCTGACGGGGCTGTAAGGCCCGGCCGCGCCGTGTGGCCTACAGTTTCATGAGGAAGCTCTGGGAGCCTTCGAGCGCCTTGGTCCGGTGCCTGTGCTGCGAACCGCAGCGCTTCAGATGGCGAGCGTATTTCTTCTCGCTAATCAGTTTCCCGCACTTCGGGCATATCGGCATTGCCAGAACAGACCCCGGCCAGCGATATACGCATTTTTCTAGGAGCTCCGGCAAAGCTGTAAAAGCCGCGCTGAGACTGTGTCCACGTTGGCGCGGGACCTTCTGATAGACGAGATTGTGGAGAAGTACAGACCCGTGTGGGCATTGGGCCACTCGATGGCCGTATTGAGATGGGACATGGAGACGCAAATGCCCGATACTGGGGTTAGCTCAAGGGGAATGGCCCTAGGGGAGCTCTCGATGATGGCACAGAGAGCCACACTGGGGCTGGAGGAACTGGTGGAGAGAGCGGAGAGGGCCAGGGACGTCGACGACAGGGAAAGGGGATACTCCGAATGCTCAGAAGGAGCCTGCACTACTACCAGAAGGTCCCGCCAGCACTCGTAAACGAGCTTAGGCGGACCACCGCTGAGGCGACAGTCGAGTGGAGGAGGGCCCGGAAGAGGTCGGACTTCAGGCTCTTCAGGCCCCACTTGGACAGGATACTGAGCCTCGAGAGAGACCTCGCCGAGAAGCTTGGCTACGAGAGACACCGGTACAACGCGCTCATGGACCTGTTTGAGGAGGGATTTACTGTACGCGACGCTGATTCGGTGTTTTCGAAGCTGATTCCCGGCACAAGGAAGATTCTGGCCAAGGTAGAGCCCGATGGCGGCCGCCGAGCCAAGCACCCGCTCGAGTCTAGAAAGTATGACGTCGCAGCCATGGAACGGGTCAACGAGGGAGTCCTGAGGCTGCTGAACATGCCGAGAGATAGCTTCAGGATGAGTGTCTCCACTCACCCATTCACCACCATGATCGCTCCCCTGGACGTCAGGATTACTACGAGGTACGAGGGAGTGAACTTCAAGTCCTCCCTGTTCTCGACCGTGCACGAGAGCGGGCACGCGCTCTACAGCCTAGGCGTCGGCGAGAACCTCGCTTACACTCCCATAGGAGGGGGCGCTTCATCCGGCATCCATGAGTCGCAGTCCAGGTTCTGGGAGAACGTAGTAGGGCGCAGCAGGGAGTTCGAGGCACTTCTGGACCCTATCCTGAGGAAGAACATCCCGTTCTTGGCTCCCTATGACGAGGGGCAGCTCTACTCGTACTTTAACACGGTAAGGAAGAGCTTCATCAGGGTCGACGCGGACGAGCTCACCTACAACCTCCACATCGCGCTGCGGTACGAAGTGGAGAAGAAGATGATCGCCGGCGAGGTGAAGGTCGCAGAGGTGCCCGAACTTTGGAACGATACCTTCGAGGAGTACCTGGGAACTAGGCCACGAAACGACGCCGAAGGGGTTCTGCAGGACATCCACTGGAGCAACGGCTCGTTCGGCTATTTCCCGTCCTACTCGCTCGGAAATGTCGTCGTCGGGATGATATGGCACGAGATGAGGGACGGCGAATTGGTACGCGAAGCTGTGGGACGAGGCGACCTCGCGGCTCTGAGAGACTGGCTGAAGACCAATCTGCACAGATACGGGGCGACCTATTCCCCGAAGGATCTCCAAGAGAAGGTCTTCGGGGAGGCGTACAACTCGGCAAGGCTGATCGCTTACCTGGGCCAGAAGTTCGCAGGTTGAACTCGTCGGGCCGACCGGCATAGGAGCCTAGCCCGTCTTCAGCGTTTTCTTCAGGACATAGTCGAAGTAGCGTTCAGTGATCCCTCCGCAGGTCCACTCTGACCTCAGTCTGGTCTTCTTCTCAACCCTCCGGAGTCGGGACAGCAGCGTGCGGTTGAGCTCCTTGGAAGTGACCCCCTCCATCTCTGCGACAACGATGAACTCGTCCTTTTGACGACTGACTGTTCCCCTTCCCACGGCCGAACGGAGCGCCGCTTCGACCGCGTCAGGGTTCGAGGTGCTGACCCTCGCGCAAAGTTTGAACGTCTTGTCTTGCACGACTGACGGTCGCCTGAATCGAGTAATAATCACGACTCCGGGCGGGGGCGTCCGCTTCCATGAACCTCCTAGTATATTCGGAGGCCGTTCACAGGAGTGTGGATCAGCGGCTTATGACGCTGTGGAGACATTCGTCCTTGGACCGCTGGCAGCGAGCGCGTCCGGGGGAGTCGGGGTCCCGCCCGGGTACATCTCGAACAGCTGGCGATACAGCAGGGCCACGCCGATGTCCGCGATGACGACTATGTCCACCGGGAACTGGCTAATCAGCCCGAAGGGCATCAGCAGCACCACGGCGCCCAACGAGAAGGCCAGGAGGTGCCTTGCGTTTCCCGGGAATACGAGGTGACGAGAAACCCACCAGACGTAGGTGGCTTCATAGGCGAGGACCAACGCGAACGTAAGGACGGCGAAGGTCTTGCCGGTCGCGCCCTCTATCAGGAGTATCCCAACGTACGCGAACGCCCCCACGACGGCCGTGGGGACAAGCCCGAATGGAGGCGACTGGGACCCTCCGATTGGAGAGTTGAGGGGTGCCCTCCTCGCGAGGAAGACGAGCGCGCAAATCGCGACGAGGGCGCCCGCCAAGACCGCGTCTCCCATGAAGAACTTCTGGCCGAGGTAGACCAGACCGAAGAGCGAGACCACGTCCACGCAGAGGATTGCGATGACTCCCGTCAGCTTGTGGCCGCCGAGGAAGGGGCTCGCCTTGGTGTTGGGCATCGCGAGGTCGAGGAGGAGAATCGGTAGGGAGATGCTGAAGAGTACGTGCACGAGTATTATGCCCTCGACCCAGATCCACGATACGCCCAGCCAGTGCCCGTAGGTTCCCAGCCCAGACGAGACGACGACGCGAGAATTGGGGTTGAACATGGTACTCAGAGAGATGCCCTCCTCCAAAATGGCATACGCGACCCCCAGCAGGATTACGGTCGGCCAGCCCTTCCGCCAGCGGACCCTCGCCTCCCGGGTCAACAACACTCCCGGACCGTACAGACCGAGGTTCAGCACGAGCTGGAGGACGAATTGGGCGGGGTTGGTCACGATGACCGAAAGGGGAGAGGAACCGGAGAGGTACTCTGGAATCCCTGGAGAGAGCATGAGCAAGAACAGTATCGGATGCTTGCGGAGGAAACCGAGAAGCCCTCGCTCCCACGGCGGAGATTGGGAAGGCGCAGTGGCAGCCTGCGATGAGATCTTATCCCACCCTTGCTGCTCACACCATTCGTCTCTACTTAAATGAAGACGGGGAGCTCCGGCAATTCAGGGCCCGTGTGCCGCTTACCAAAGAACCAGCTCCGGCGTCGCTTCCTAATAGAAGCCGAACCCCGCAAAGACCATCAACGCAAGGACTATGATTAGGAGGAATACTCCGATCAGCGAGCCCAATCTCGCTCTCTCGCTGTACTTCAACAATTCCGGAGGTGGCGCCTGCTGTCCGCCCTGGAGAAGGTCGTTCGACATGCGGATTACCTTCCTGAAGGTGGGAAAGATTATGGCGTTGGCCAGCACCGCATCCCCCAGGGCGAGGATTATACCTGAAGAGAGTTCCAGCCCCTGCGCCGTGCCCGAGAGGAACGTGAAGTTCCCGTTGAAGTAGACGTACAGAAGAAGCAGACCGAACAGGAAGGTCGTCCCGATCGTCACCTCCACAAATCGGATCACTCTAGGGAGAATCTTGGCGTTGAATTCCAGCCTGGCAGCCGGAGCTAGTCTGACCAGATTAGGCCCGAGCACGAATGTAATCAGGAGCCCGCCGCCGAGCCACCCTACGGCAGAGAGAACATGACCGAAGGCCAGAATCGCGAGAAGCGCGGCTGAAACCAATCTCGTGTTTTCTGACTTCCTGCTTATTTAAGCCCGTGCCGAAATGAGTGCGGCTGGACGCAAACTTAGCTGAGGGCCATCTTGAACGACAATCGACGGGGAGTGGATCGATTGGTCACTCAGAGTTTGCTGCCATCCAGGCCTTCTCTTCCTTCGTCGGTTTGAGCGGATAACCTATGGACCAGAGGAACATCCTCGCCGAGGAGGGGCCCATGTGTTCGAACTTGACCTGCAGGTCCTTCTGCAGCCTACCCTCCTCCCTCCCGAAAGAGTCGACGTACTGCTTCATTGACCCGTATTCCTTCTTCAGGGTGAGGACCGCCTTCGCGTTCTGGATGGTGGCCCGTATCTTCTTCTCGTTCCGCACGATACCGGCGTCGTTCATGAGCGTCTTGAAGTCGGCCTCAGAAAGCCGGGCCACCCTGGCAGGTTCGAAACCGGCGAACGCCTTCCGGAAGTTGGGCCATTTCTTGTCCACCACTGTCCATTTGAGCCCGGCAGTGAATATGACCTTCATCATTCGGTCGAGGTAGTCGGCGTCCGACTTCGGGGGCGTGACCTTCCAAGAGGGGGCCATGAGCAAACGAAAGGAAGCTCGATATATATTCCGTTGGGCTTACCAATCGACCTATCGGGCGGGGCAGAACTAGCTTCTGCGGTTGGCCTAGTGTTAAATATGGAACGGGTCTGCGGGGCCCCAATGACCGCGAAAGAGTACCCGGGAGCGGCTTTCGGCCTTTCCCTTGCCGGAGGCATCATAATCATTCTGGTGGGACTTGCCGTCGCGGTTGTCGGAGCGATACTCACATTCTTCGTCGCAGGAATGGGAGGGATCTTCGGCCTCGTGGGAGTGTTCTGGGGGATTCTGATCGTGATCTTTGCTAACCTGCTCAGGACCAGGCCGGAGCAGCATGCTGTTTGGGGGATACTGATCATCGTCTTCTCGCTGTTCAGCTGGGTCGGCTCCTTCGGCGGCGCGGTTCTGGGATTCCTCCTAGCCCTGGTGGGTGGAATACTGGCCATAATCTGGAGGCCTTCGGTCTCAACTCAGGCAACCACGGTCATGCAGCCCCCTCCCTCGACTACGACGCCCGGCGCTACTGTCGGAACCGCTGGGGGATCGGATTTCTGTCCCAACTGCGGCGCGGCGGTCGAACCGGAATCCAAATTCTGCCGTGCCTGCGGCAAACCCCTCTAGACGACTCTCGCTCGAAGCAGTCCGCCGAGATGTCACTGGTCGAGCATCAGTTCAAACTGCTGGCGAATAGTGCGGTCGCACCATCGGTCGTCGCTTGGGCCAATCAGAAACCGCCGCTGCGAGCCATCGCGCGAGTCTAGATCACTTTAGGGGTCCGCTGACCCATGTCTTCCAGTCGCCGTCCCGCGCGCCGTGGGTCTTGACTATGTGCGACTTCAGCTCCTCCTCGGCCTCGCACTCGAAGCCGCAGTAGCACTTCAGTGCTATCGCCAACGGACTGACGCTGTGGTCCTAAAAGAAGGCTACTACCTCGCCCTTTTGGCCGACGCTGACGCGTGCTTGGAGCTAACCGCGACATCGAGAATCCAACAGGAGGCACCCGCAATGTGAGACACTCGGCCGCAGCGTCCCTCTGCGTTTTCCCTAGACTGGCGGCAGCTACTTCACATGTGCTGGCCTATAGACGAAGGCCTCGACCAGCAGTCTCAGGTCCTTGCCCTCCTTCCTTGACTGCTTCGATAACTCATCGCGTCTTGCGGGAGCCATCTTGTTCCAGTACCTAGCCACATCGTCATTGACTTCGAACACGTAGAACTCGCCCTGCTTGAATGGTGCCTCGCGACCCTTCGCCACAATCGGTGGTGCACCGTCGTCCTTTACCCTGATTGAAGCCATGGGTAGACCCTTCAATTCGCCCCGCTAAAAGTGATGGTTGGACCCTCGTGACCCTCATCTGCCGACGCGAAGAGGCCGCTTCTTGTTGGCGCTCGGACCAGAAGCCCCGCTCCGCGTTTTGAGAATCATTTGGGTCGCGAGCCCGCGTGCGACAGTCCTCCCCTCGCCGTCCCTTACCACCACCTCGGCGAGAGCGATCGTTCCTCCCCGGTGAAGGACTGCCCCGTCCGCTGTTATTCTGCCCGAGCGGACAGGTCGGAGGAAGTTCATCTTCAGCTCGAGCGTAGTGAAGGTCTCCCCTTCGGAGAGCGTAGTCATGGTGGCGATGCCCATGGCCGCGTCGGCCAGGTCTGTAATAATTCCTCCGTGCAGCGTCCCGAGTGGGTTGTGAAATTTCTTCCCGACCACCATCGTCATGGTGGCCTTTCCCCCGCTGAACTTCGCCAGCCGCATCCCGAGAGTGACGGCAATCGGGGGAGGCGGGGCCCGCCCGTTCATGACGGCACTCAACCTCTTCTGAATGCCCGACACGAGCTACTGCCCGGCTGTATCCCGATTTAAGGGTGGAACATGGCAGTCGTTTGGGCCGCTACGCTCGTTCCGTGTCGCCCTGTCAACGTCTCTGCAACCCTCACCTTTACTGAACTGGTTCGCCTGGTCTAGTGGTTATTCCCGGCCCCGGCACAGCTCGGCATAGGCGAATGACCAGAAGAACGCCACCCACGACTCATTGCCGCGGTATGAGTTCGACTGCCTCGGCAGGGAGCAGATGCCTTGCTTGTCTCTCCTTCGCAGCTCGTCCATAATCGAGAAGTATGCACCGAGGAAAGTTGAATTGCCAGTGGTGTTGAACGCGGACGCCATCGAGGCGGCCATGTGGGCATTCCATGGATTCTCGTCGACGTGCCGATTGACGAAACCGTCAGGAATCATCCGCAAGGAACCATCCTCCAGCCATCGACGTGCCTCTCTTGTGGTGGATGACTCGCTAAACGCCAGAATCTTGTTGGCGTTGCTCGAGAAGAAGTCGTGGCCTCCCGGTCCTATGTGCCTGGGCTCCCGATTGAACGGGGTAACTCGGAAGGCCCCAGCCCTCTGCCACCTTTCGCGAATCCGCCTGACGAAGCGCAGAGCGTTGGTGTCGCTGCAGGACTTGCCGTAGCGACAGAGTGCGAAGAGCAACCAGAAGGGGTCGTGATACTCCCGTCCGTCGTATACCTCGAGCCCGGAGAGGTATTCCTCGATGCTCTCGACGGCTCGGATTCTGAGGGCATGCACCCTGCCGGCAGGGGGGACCCGGTCAGGCTCACACGAGGCCAGGAGAACGTGGCTCGCGTCGTAGGGCTCCAGCGAAGGGAATCGGTGGTGATTGTTGAGGACGTACGCCCAGGCCTCTTTCAAGCTCGCGTCGAAGTCTGGACTTCCGGTGAGCGTCCGGTGGTGAGACCAGACCCAGATGGCTTCGAGGGTGTCGTGGAAGTCTTCCAGGACCGGGGAAGTCGCCGGCGAGGCTCCCTCAATCTCCCAAGGACAGACCACTCCCCTCAGCAGGCCCTCCCTGACGTACGGTGACAGGACCTGGCATCGTGTCAGGAAAGTCGATGCCAGTCTGAAGTGGGCCGGCTCGCCATTCCTGTGGTTCTTCATGAGCGTCGCCAAAGCAGGCTGCTTGTCCAACGCGATGCCTTCCGGCGCCTCAGTTTCTTAAACCCCGCAGCGGGGTCCGCGACGGCCCCCCAAATCCCCTAGAAGAGGCTCTTCGAAATCAGGTTGCACGCCGCGTTCTGGCACTGCGGACTGTTTGGAAGGGTCACGTTCAAAACGCCCATGCTGCCCGTTCCAACGACCGTTGACGGGACAGTGCTCTCAGCCGTCTCAATCACTCCGGTGTATGCCCACGTTGAAAGCGTCGTTAGGTTCAGGTTATTCGGATCAGCGCCGACGGCCAGGGCCGGATAGACTCCCGCGTAGTATGGTGGCAGCAGAGCGTAGTACCCCTCGGAGTCGTTCGAGGCAGTGACCGTGTACCGGTAGATTACAACCGTCGTGCTCTGGAATACCTCCTGGCCTTTCGAGAACGTGACAAGCATGCCTAGCTTTCCGGTTGGGACGGACATCCATAGCGGGACGTTGGTGGACTCGACAGTAGCCTTTGGCCCTATGTGGCCCTGACTCTCGCTACCCACGACGTAGAGGATCTCCATCGTCGTCGACGAGCCCGGCTTCATGAACATGACAGGGACCGTAACCTCAGACGAGTTTGAAGGTGGAACAGATATCTTCACCGACTCCAGACATAGTTCCTTCGCGGCTGTCCCGAGCTGGGAGGTGAGCTGGGCGTCGCACGTCGGGGTGTGAATGGCGTAGGGAGCCGTCTGAGTTCCGGCCGCCGCCTCAGCGGCGAAGAGGGCGCCGATGGCAACCACGATTGCGACGAAGGTCGCTTCTGCCCGGGAGGAGCCATTTCTATGACTCGGCGCTCGCCGTCTCGTTTTGGCTCGCGGCGCCCTGCTGAATCGCTTCGAGCATCCGTAAGTGGCCCGCCCGTGGAAGCTCCCTGTGCCGCCACGCAACCCAGCAGAGCCCCGCTTCACAGATGGTAGACTCCCGTTCCGCCTAAAAACAATTCTTTCTGCTCCCGACCGCGGTCCGAGGCTCGATAGCTGGCGTGCGACACCTACCGCACGATGGTGGGAGCGTTTCTGACTGCGCCTGGGCTTCCTGCGTTTGCGCCACTCGAGATATGATTTTAAGCCAGCGAACTGGGACGGGACATGAAACGATGAGCGGATCAAGCCTCCTTCCGGAGCGCGGGGACAGGGCCCAGGCGCCGACCCTCCTGCTGGCCGACACGGCGAAGATCTTCGTCAGCGTGGTGAATGTGAGGAAGACCCCCGGCGACGTGGGGGAGCTGATGCAGTCCATCAAGGAGAAGGGATACTGGAACCCTTGCTGGTGAGGCCCGTTGAAGGTCGCTACGAGCTCATAGTCGGGTCGAGGAGGTTCGAGGCGGCGAAACGGCTCGGCATGAAGAAGGTCCCGGTCGTGGTAAGGCCCATGCCGGACGAAGAGGCGCTCATAGTATCGCTGGTCGAGAATATTCAGCGGAGGGATATCGAGCCGGAAGAGGAGTACGACGCGCTCATGAAGCTCAGGAAGCTGAACCCCGTGCTGTACTCCGGAAACGACCAGCTGGCCAGGGCAATCGGCAAGTCGAGGCAGTACGTCGAGGATCACATAGCGGCGGTACAGACAGTCAGAGCCATCAGAAAGACGGCGAAGTCCGACATAGCGGTCAAGCAGGCGCCGACCCGCGAAGAGAGGAAGGAAGGTGTCCTCCCCATCAAGCACGCGACCTATCTGCACAGGGCCGAGGAGGCTCCCACTGTGCAGCGGCTACCAGAGGAGAAGAGGGCCAAGAAGCTTTCGGACCTGGCGGAGACGATCGCTGAGCTTCCGAGGCCTGAGGCTCAGAAGGTGGTGGAGCACTTCGTAATGGCCCCCCAGAGGCCCATAGAGGAGATCAAGAGGGAGACCGAAACGCTCCGCGCGGTCAAAATCGAGGTCGTCCTGGATCCGAGGGTCGCCGACGGTCTCAGAAAGGCGGCCGAAGAGAGGGCGACTACAATGGAAGCCATGGCCTCTCTGGCAATCCACACCTGGCTCAGGCAGAACAAGTACTACTAGCGCAGAGCTGAGGACCGACAGGCGTCCTACGCCGTCGGGCTGCTGATGAAGCCAGATAACTCTTCCAAGCCAGCCCTGAGGACTTCTTCCTCGGCGGTGAAGCAGAGCCGGAAGGCCCTTTGGGCGCCGAAAAACTCCCCGGGCGAGACGAGGACGCCGGTCTTCTTGAGCAGGGCATTTGCGAACGCGAGCGAACCCGGCCCCTTCCGGTAGCGGACGAGGCAGAAGGGAGCCGCACCGATTTCCACAGAGACCCCCTGGGTCTCTTCGATGAACCCCCTGACGAGCCCCAAGTTCCTTGAGCGGATGGTCCGCGCTCGTTCAACGAACCTCTGCCGTCTCCTGAGCACCTGAGTGGCTATCCATAGGGAGTACTCCGAGTCGTGGCCGCTGACCGCCCACTTCCCGTAAAGCAGCTTGCGGGCCGTGCCCCTGTCCGCCATGACCCATCCGACTCGAAGCCTGCCCAGGCCGTAAAACTTGGTCATGGTGTTGCAGACTACTACCCTAGCCGCGCGGCCGAAGTGTGTACGGGGCGTCCCAGGGAAGGTGAACTCCCTGTAGGTCTCGTTGATGAAGACCGTTCTGTCCCTGCGCGGTGGCGCTACGAGGGTGTCAACCGCTTCCTCGTCCAAGCTCCGGCCCGTCGGGTTGTTGGGGTCGGTGAGCCCGAAGATGGTCCTGCTGGTCGTCCTTGAAGTCGAGAGCGAATTCCGCACGTGCATGCCTAGCGCTCGGGGCACCGAGAACATTGGCCCGTAGTTGGGGAGCGAGACCAGCGCTGTCCGCCCCTCCCCTAGGACAGAGTAGACCAGGAAGATTGCCTCAGAGGCGCCGCTCGTGACGACCACATTGTCGGGTTCGACCTTGTAAAGCGAGGCCACCTCCTCGACGAAGAGGCGTTCGTGCTCCTTCTCCGCCGCGAACTTCTCAAAGGACGTGTCGATGCCCATGGCCGAAAGGTCCGGTTCGCTCAGGCCGCTCGATGTCAGGTTGTACCTGGCCTTGGGACCGAGACCCAGTATCCAGCTGAAGAGCCTGTCTTCTGTGGGATGCAAGAGAAACTCGTTCTTTCCGAGAGGCCTTTGCTAGTTAAAGTAGGCGACGGCTGGCAGGAGCTGTGTCTTTAGGGGGATAGTCCAACGTCTGCATTCTTGCGACGACGCTGCCTCCCTGCTCTATGGCACTCGCCCGTGTTGCCACCCGGTCCCCCTTCAGGTACCTGTGAGCGAACCTGAGGGCCCCGTCTGTCAGGCGGTACGACCTCCCGTCACTGCCAGCAATGGTTTCGACAAAGCCGGTCGATTTCAGGCGCCTTATCTGCCAGGACACGGCCTGCGAAGTTATTCCCAGCATGGAAGCCAGCTGCATGTGCGATACCGACCGGCCTTCAGCCAGCCTTGCGACGATCCTACCTGCGGTTCCCTGTCTCAGGGCGGATATTACCTTCTGTTCCATCTCGCCGTAGCTGCCCGTTCCGAAGAAGCGCCTGTAGCGCCCGTCCCGCCGGTCGACAATCAGCCCGTCTCTCATCAGAATCCAGATGTGGTACTGGACGTCCCCCAGCGCCAGCCCCATTCCTTCGCTCACGTCCCTCAGGTAGACGCCCGGGTTGCTGGTGATGAAGCCAAGGATCTCGTCCCTTGTCGAAAAGTTGGCGGTGGCAGGTGAAGGCTCCGACGTCCCATTCCAATAAGCAGAAAATGCGAGCAGAACGAGGTTCCCGCCAGCGGAGCGTATGGGATTCTTAGTGGCGGATCGATCTATCGTCTGGGCCGCAGGGCAGATGCTGAAGATCAGCACTATGAGGACGAGCAGGGTGGCCTCGAATGCAGTGTGCCTCGTGTCCGACCGCGACCTCAAAAGGCCTCTCACGTTATTTATCGTTATTCGTAAAGGATCGTACTAAACGTAAACGTTCGTACCATAATCATTAAACAAATTGGGGGTGTGTTTTCTTCCGGTGCTGTCTTCCTTTGGTGGAGTTGGCTGGCGGAACTCGTTCGGGGCTGAGCTTCAGAGTCGTTCTTGCGTTGTCAGCCGCGGCCCTGGCATGCAAGCTGGTGGTCTTCCTGTTCAGCATAAGGACCTCCATGAGCATCTCGCTCCCTTCTGCTGAGAACTGGCAGGATTTCAACCTCGCTTATGTCCCTGCTGCGAAGGCATTCAGGAACGGGTTCGTCCCCTACAGAGATTTCTACTACCCGTACCCGCCGCTCTTCCTCTATGCTCTGACGATCCCATCTTTCCTGCCGCTCCCTTCCTGGTCCAGCGCGCTTCCCCTCGTTGTAGCCGATGCGCTCACGGTAATCCCGGTCTATCTGATTGCAAGAGAGCTTGTCGGCGAACGGTTCAGCACGGCCATAGCCGCTGCGTTCGTGCTGGCTCCGACCAGCCTGTACTACGCGGACTACCTTTGGCTCAATCCCTCCCTGACGACGCTCTTTCTCATGGTCTCGGTCTACTTTCTTATCAAGGGGCGTTACGACCTTTCTGCAGTTTCGCTGGCCGTGTCGATAGGGTTCAAACAGACAGCCCTTCTCGCCCTTCCGGTGATGATGCTGATTGTGTGGAGAGCGCGAGGGCGAGGGACTGCGGCAGTCAGGTTCTTCGCAATCGCGGCTGCTATATGTGCCGTGGTTTCCATCCCCTTCATCTTCTACAGCCCATCGAACTACCTCGGCTCAGTGTTTTCTGTCCCCTCCAGTCTGTGGAGCGGAGTCTCGCTTCCCGCAAACTACTGGAGCCTGGCGGTAGGAACAGGGACGCCGGTCTCTTTCAACACTCTGAACTGGCTGACGTCCAAGTGGCAGGCGCTCGCAGGCGCGATCAACGCCCCCGTCAGCCTCGGCCTTCCAGTATTCATCTTCCTCCTGCCTGCCAGCCTGACCTGGGTATACGGGTCCTACTACTCTGGCATTCTGTTGGTTGCGCTCTTCGGGGCCTATCTGGTCCTTCTTTTCCGCATCAGGAGGAATCGAGGAGTGCAGGCCGTGGACACGGTAAGGTACACCCTGTATGCTCTGCTTCTCCTTTTGGTCCTCTATCCAGTCTACAAGTACTACGTGGTCGGTGTAATTCCCATTTTCGCGTTGCTCATGCGAAGCAAGAAGGACATGCTCGGATTCGAAGCGCTGAACCTGTGTCTGATGTTTGTTCCGCGCTACTTCGCCTCTTGGGCCCTTTTGGTTTCGCTCCTCTGGCTGCTCAGACGGCCGATGGCGCGCTCGCTTTCGTCGCTCGGAAGCCTACTGCCGCGCCTCCGGGGAGTTGCTTCTCCTCAACGTCGGAGAACCCACTCTCCGAGAGGATTTTCCTGAAGCCGGCGTCCCAGCGCCTGCCCGAGATGATCCCGGGAAGCTCCGAGAATGTGCGCGCGCTGTCGGCACGACACATCTGCATGAGCTTCCCGATTACAGGCAGGCCACCGTAGATGTAAATGGCGTTCAACGGCCATAGAGCCCCCCTGGGCACCACGAAGTCGTAGAGAACGAGGCTGCCGCCTGGCTTCAGCACGCGCGCCATTTCAGAAACCAGGACTCTCGAATCGCAGTACTTCACCAAGTAGCAAGACACAGCGGCGTCGAAGCAGCTTTCCCTGAACGGAAGCTTCTCCCCGTCCGAAAGCAGCAGCGAGTCCACGTTTTGCAGGGGTTTCCCTCGCGCTCTCCTCAGCATCTCTTCTGTGATGTCCACTCCGATTACGCGGCAGTGGTCTGGGAGACGCTCTTCGAGCACGCATGTCCCGCAGCCGAGGTCCAACACCTCCGACCCGTTCTTAAGGCCAGCCTCCGCGACGACCCACTCCTTCCACCTCCTGTCCTGCAGGAGTGTGGCGTAGTCCAGCACCGAGTCGTAGGATTCGGAGAGCCCCCTGAATATCCTCAGCGCCGTACTTTTGATCGGGGCGGGCTCACCGGACATGCGCGTGATTCGGGACCACTGATTAATAACGAAGAGCACCAATCAAGGAGCGCTTGCAGGACAGGCGCCAGACCTGGTACTTTGTGTCGACAGGGTCCAAGCTGGCCGATGTGTACAACATGCTTCACCTACCCTATACCGCCATGGTACTGGGCTTCGTGGTTTCAGGCGCGGCGATTGCCCCGCAGGTTCACCTCGACAGGCTAGCGGGCGCACTGTTGGCCTACTTCGTAGGGCTCGGAATAGGCGTACACGCCCTGGACCAACTCGAGCCGGGCGGAAGCAGCTATGTCGAAAGGCTCAGCGAGAGCGAGCTAACCGCTATGGCCCTGCTCGGCCTTGCGGTCGCCGCCGGCATCGGATTCTACTTTGCCATTACAGTGACGGACTGGATGATTCCTCTGATTATCGCAAGCCTGTTCTTCGCGGTCGCGTATCCCCTTCCTTCCCGAGTCGGAGGCGGGCTGTTCCACACCCCCCTGAGCTTCTCCTTTGCGTGGGGGTTCCTTCCACTCATAACCAGCTACATCGTGGAATCGGTGTCCCTTACGCCCCTTGCGGTCGTCGCAGGGGGGGTCGCGGCCCTGGCGGCCGCCGTCGAGCTCAGGCTGAGCAGACGGGCGAGGGCGGCGCGGAAGAGAGGCGTTTCCGATGAGTTCAAACGCCATGAGAGAGGGCTCAAGGTCCTAGTGGTGTCGACCTGCTCGGTAGCCATCCTCCTGATGGCCGTGAGGCTGCTGTAGGACACAGCTGGGTTTCAGAGCGATGCTAGCCCGTGACCGATGAGCCTGCCAGCTGGATGGTGCCCAGGGTCGAGAAGGACGTGAGGTCGCTGATCATCACTTCACCCTGCGAAATCGTGTAGAGGTCGTTCCCGATGATCACACTCCTATCGATCTGGAGGTTGCTGTTGGCGGAGTCGCCGAAGTTCCCTTCGTTGGTGTACTGGGAGACCCTCCCAAGCAGGGTGAAGCCCGAGGAAGTCACCCTGAAGACGTAGGCGCCCTGCCAGACGTCGTCCCCGAAGGGAGGAGGCGTGCCAGGAGGATACGTCTGGTTTCCGCTCACAAGGGCGAGCGTTACCGGAATCACCGTGATGTTTGAAGACGGGTCGAATGTCAGGGCGAGGTGGTCGGTCAGGACCGGGGAGTCCGTGCCCCTGTCGCCTATGAAGTAGTTCGCCACGTCGGACGAGGTGCCGTTCGGGAGCACGTGGAAGAGCGAGAGCTTCAATCCCAAGTAGTATGAGTAGGTGCCGCTGGAAGCCTGGACCGTGTCCTTCCCGACTCCCAGCAGATACCCGTTGAACAGCTGCTGGAGATAGTCGGAGTAGCCGTTGACCTTCAACGCGCTCTCTATGACGGGGTTGGCTGGGTTCTTGAACGATATCGCGAAGAGCGGATCAACCTGCTCGTACGTTACCACGTAGCCCATGTCTCCCTCGAACCTCACAGCGTAGATGTTCTCGCCTGGAGCTATGTTCTGCAACGCCGCAACTTGGCTCATGTTCATGTCCAAGACGTATACGTCGTCGCTCATCGTCGTCGAGTTTGCGATCGACGCGAACCGGCTGGTCGCCACCATGAAGTAGCCTCCATACTCGTTCATCGAGAACTGGTTGAGGACGGTCCCCGGCACCTGGCCGGCGGCCTGGGCGCCCAGGCTCCCGTTCGCATAGGCGACCCGCAGTACGGTGCTTTCGTCGCCGCTCTGGAAGCTGACGGCTGAAATCACCCCTCCTGTGAAGACGTCGCCGGGGATCTCGTCGGCGTACGAGTCCTGGTAGTCGGTGTAGACCACATAGATGTTCGACGTGGAAACGTAGATCGTCGAGGAGGGCCCGGTGAGGACAGAGACAGTGCTCTCGCTCCCGTCGGCCATGCCGATGCTGATTATCATTGTGTAGTAGCTAATCTGCGCCTTGTTTGGTGCGAAGTAGACCGAGCCCGCCGGGAGGGTCTCCGTCTTGCCGTCCAGCGAAGCCGTCGGCAGCACGCCCGTGGCGTTGCCGCCGCTGTTGAACTGGTAGGACGGCTGCTGGACAATCGCGTAGAAGTAGCCTTGGGTCATCCTCGATCCCACGTAGGTCCCAGCGACGCTCATGTTGGTCATGAGGGTGGGAGAAGCGAGGCTCGTCGTGTTGTACAGTAAGAACTCCATGGAGCTGCCGAAGTCAGGCTGGTCTATCACCATCAGGCGGCCCTGTGACATCTCTATTCCGACGATGCTGCTTCCCTGGAGGACTATGGTCGAGAGGGTCTTGGCGGAGCTGGGCGGGTAGGCGCTGATGATCGTCACCGCGTCGCCTGACGCTACGAAGAGGTGGGTCCCGTCGGTCTTGACCCAGTCCGATTCGTCTACCCCCTGGACTTGGACGTTTGACCCAGTAAAGCTGGTGGCGGCGGGTACCGCCATCGTTGTGGTCGCCATCACCGTGGTCAAGGCCGTCGTCGTGCCAAGCTGCACGCCTTCGCGAGGGAGCGCAATGCCGCCGAGCCAAGAGCCCTGGACTTCTTCCTGCTGAGCGCTCTTCGCGTTCGCGGCCATGAACGCCTCCAACTGGGAGTAGTTTCTGAATGTCCCGAGCCCTTCGGAGATTACCTTGGGCTGGGGTCCGACGCTAACAGACACGGCCGCCGGAGAGGGCCGGTACAGAGCGACGGCCGCGAGCATGGCGGCCATGCACAGAACGACTATCACGAAGACGGCAGATTCCTTTCGACCGACGGCGGAGTTCGCCTGCATGGGCATAGGGTAACAGGCTGGCGGACAAAAGACCAAGCCGGCGAACGGATGTTCGCGTGATTAGAACAGCGCCATTGGGCGGCTCTCATCACAAGAGGTGCGTTTTGGTGGTCGCCGCGCTCCATTTAGCCCGCCTGCAGGGCAGTCGCGAGCAGGTGAGCCTGGGTACGGTCGGCATTGGCTCAGATGACCCATTCCTCTTTCTCGACATCCCTGCTTCTGAAGCCGAGCTTTGATACCTTGTAGGGGAGGTCGCCGTAGAGGAGAGCCTCCTCTTCTCCCCTATAGAGCGCGTCGACGATCCTCCCGAGGGAGTCGCCCTTCATTATTCCGCTCCCGCTGTCCCCGCCGACCACGATGAGGTTCCGCTCTCTGAAGGCGAACGGAAGGTTGTCGATTGTGTTGTAGGCGTAGAGGCCGGCCCACATGGACTTCATTTTGGAGTTCCTGAAGGCTGGGAAGTAGGAGGAGAGGATAGGGTAGACGCTCTTCCCGTAATATTCGCTCTCCGCCCTGTAGGAGTCCAGATCGTGCTCCGGGAGGCTGATGAAAGGCCGATTTGCTTCGTCCTCGCAGGCTATCCAGAAGTCGTTCTCCTCGCTCACGGGTTTGAAGTGGACCCCGGCCTTGGGCAATATAACCAGGGGCAGGAGGCCTAGCGGGTTGAATCCCCTCGCGTGCAAGAGCTGGTCGAGCTCGGCGCCGCCGGCCTGGATGCTGAACAGTTGTCTCTTCTTCGCCTTTACGTGGCAATCTATCCCCAGAGGGTCCAACAGCTCGTTCTCCCACGCTCCGCCCGCAAGGACGACGGTTTCGGCTGTCAAGGCCCGCCAATCCGGGCCGCGGATGGACACACCCTCAATCCTGAAGTCCTGCCAGACGAACGGCTCCCCGTCGATGCCTAACCGCACGGCGGGTCCCACCAGCAGCGCTCCCGCGTCGACGTTGAAAGCGAATTCCCCGCCCGCCTTGGTGAACTCCGATGCGTAGAACCTCACAAGCTTGTCCGGGTCGAGCCTTCCGCACTTCGGCCCGAAGATGCCACCGATGACAGACCGGAGCCCCATCAGGGCCGCCTCGTCGCTCGAACCGAAATCCGTCACCATTCCCGGGAGAAGCCGCTCGAGCTCCCCCTTCGTGTACCCATGGATATCGATCCCGTTCCTCTCCATGCCTCTGAGGTAGGGTTCGCTCTGAGAGAGTTGCGCGTCGTCCATAAGCCAGAGGTAGCCGATCTTCTGGAGGCCTATGTCGACTTTGAGGTCCTCCTGGGCGTGGATGTAGAAGTCAATCGAACTGTCGGAGAGCTTCTGATTGTCTGCTGAGGAGAAAGTGTTCCTGAACATGGCGTTGCTCCTTCCCGTGTTGCCTTGGCCCGGGGCGCCGTACCTGTCGAGGAGCAGAATTCGCTTCTGGGGGCTGTTCTTCTTGAGGTGGTAGGCGGAAGCCACGCCCATGATGCCAGCCCCGATCACTATGATGTCGTAGCTGGTGGCCAAGCTGACTATAACCGCCGCTGCTGTTGAATTAATCCTTTGCAGCGTGGAGGATTTCGAACGGAGGGGCTGCATCCGGTCTCGCTCGCATCCCCTGGCTCCTCCGGAGAACTATTGACTGTCTTCGATGCGCTTCAGAACCCGCAATCCCGTGAGTGTAATCCACTTGCTGGGCTTGCCGGCGGGCTCGAGGGAGAATGGACGCGCCTTCTTCCGCAGACTGTACTGTGCACCTGGAGCGATGTCGGGGTGCACTGCCTCCATCAGCCACCTGCCGTCGCCCTGGCGTTTCTCCTTCAGGATTTCCAGAGCCGGCCTCAGCCTGCGGTCGCCGCCGTACCCCAGCCTCGTCAGCGCGTCGAGTCCGACCAGGATGTCATAGTAGTAGTGGTTTGGATAGTGGAGGCGTAGCCAGGGGGAATACCTCTTCTGGCCGTCGTCGAAGAGCTTCCTCTCCAGGTAGAACTCTGCCCCGTTCTCGATTGAACGCTTGATCTCCCTTGTCCGCTTCGACTCTGGTAGCGCCGCGTAGGCGGTTAGGGCCTCCCAACAATCCAGGGTTCCGGTCGCAGACTCGAAACAATGCCACCCCCCGTCGCTCTTCTGGTCCTCGACCAGCCTGTCGAAGAGCATCCTTACTCTCGGGTCGTCTGCGTACCCGAAGCGCGTCAGCATGCGGGAGGCGTTCCCGACTATGCATACCTCGTCTTTGAAGATATTGTCGGTGGAATCAAGGGACATCCATTCCTTGAAGAAGAGTTCGGCAGCCCTCCTTACCTTGGGGTTAGCCTTGGTCAACCCCAGGTCCGACAGGATGAGCGACATCCAGTTAGTGGCGGTGTACTTCGGCCCGTAGAGCGACCCGCGAGGGCGGGATTGCCAGCGACCGTCGGGCCGCTGCGCCTTCAGGATGTCGTACGCCCAGCCCCTCTTCGCAATGCTCGAATAGGCGTCCTCGACCTCGGGATCCGTTGACCTGCGCCCGAGCAGTTCGGTGAGGGCAAAGTATCGAACTGCCGGCTGGTCATCTTCGAGAAGCCAGGCCATTGCTCCACTGTCCGCGGCGGGACCTTCTCGCAACTCAGCGAAGACGACGGGCGCGGGTTTAAGAAATGTTCGGGTGTGAGGCCACAAGGCCTCGCCGCTTCGACCGATTGCGACCGGAAGCGCTCAGCCCTGGTTTCCGCCGACGAGAAGCCTCCCAGACTTGATGACGTACAGCACGTTCTCGGGCGCCAGGGCGCGGATGTTCTCGATGGGGTTACCCTTCACCACGACGACGTCGGCCTGCATTCCCTTCTCGAGCATTCCGCGACCTAGGCCGAGGCACTCAGCGGCCCTGGAAGTGGCCGTTACAAGTGCCTCCTTGTTGCCGAGGAATTCCGCTTCGGCCACGACTTCTTCGTAGTTTCTCCCGTGCGGTCTGGCCGTGTCCCCGACTATGTCGGACCCTGCGACCACCTTCAGCCCCGCCTCCCTTGCTATCAATAGGTCCTCTGAGAGGTGCTTCCTTACCAGCTCGTTGTTCCTGTTTTTGTACGCCCTGTTAGCGTAGGCCGTGAGGGTGGGGACGTAGAAGATCTTCTTCCTTTTGATTTCGTTGGCGAGTGCCGGCGTAAGTCCGAGACCGTGCTCGATGGAGTCCACGCCGCCCTCGATGACGTTGGCGAGGGCGTCCTCCCCGTACGCGTGAGCAGCCACCCTGAGACCCTGGCGGTGCGACTCGTCTACCATTGCCCTGATCTCCTCTGGAGTAAAGTTGAGCTTGATTCTGCCTCCTCTTGAGAACGCCCCTGAAGCGTAGAACTTGACCACCTTCCCCCCGTCCCTGACCACCTTCCTCACGGCCTTGCGGCACTCCCATGGGCCGTCGCAGAAGTAGGTGTAGGACGCGAGCTGCTGAGCTATGTCGAGAGGGAAAGCCGGCGGGTCGTCGTTCCCGCCAGTCTGCGCAAGGGCTCTCGAGCAGGAGATAACTTCCGGCCCCTCAAAGGCGCCCTCCGCCACAGCCTGGGCGAGGTGCACCCCGCCTTTGCTGCCGAGTTCGCGAACGGTCGTGAACCCGGCGTGCAGCAACTTCTTCAGATCGCCCACGGCACGCAGAACCGCAAGGGTATCCGGAACCGTGGCCCAGGCATTCACCCCTTCGCCGACTGTGGAGTAGAAGTGAAGGTGGGCATCGATGAGCCCAGGAAGAATTGTCGCGTCTTCGATCCGGATTTTCTTGGCGTTCCTCTGGACGTCCACGCCTCCCCTCTCGCCGAAATGGAGGATCAGCCCCTTCTCGATGTCGATTTCCAGCACCGCGTCCTTGTGCAGCTCCTTACCATCGAAAGCCCTGCCTCTGAGGACGAGACTCTGCAAGTTTCTTATCAGCGGCCGAGTGTGGTTGGAATTACTATTTCTCCGTGAACTTCGAGACCCCATCTCGCATGAAACGCGCCCCAACGGATATGAGCCACCTTCGTAGCTGTATCCAGGCAGACGCCCATGGTGGATGAGTATCTCGACGTCGTCGACCAAGAAGATCGAGTCGTTGGAAAGCGTACCGTGGCCGAATGCATCCGCTTGGGCCTGCTCCATCGGGGAATAGTAATCTTCCTCAAGAATGAACGAGGCGAGACCTACCTGCAGAAGCGGTCGGCCCTAATGGCTTGGTACCCGAGCCACTGGTCAGCCTCCTGCACCGGGCATGTTTCCTCTGGGGAGAGCTACCTTGAAGGTGCGGTGCGTGAGCTCAGGGAGGAGCTGAACGCGGTCTGCAAGCTAGTAAGGGTCGCGAAGGTTCAGACGCCAAAGTGGCCGTGCAAAGGTGGTACAGAGTGGGAGTTCAACGTGGTCTTCGAAGGGGAACCGCAGGACACGGAGTTCAAACTGAATGAAGAGGTGGAGACTGGGAAGTGGGTCGGCTACCGGAAAGCGAAGAGGATGATTGAGGAAAGGCCTGATGACTTCACTCCAGACACCGTCTTGGCGTTCGGAGAGTACGCGAGATTCCTCGGCTCCGCAGCACCCTGACAGCGCAGCTGCTCAGAACTTCGTGCCGAGCCACGCCAGGAGGGGACCCCAGGAGTCCTTCGGGAAGACCGCGTGCTTCGCGCCCGGGATGACGAAGAACTCCTTGTCGTCGCAGTCGATCCCCTCATAGAACTCCTTCACATACTCAACGGCGAAAAGCTCGTCGTGCTCGCCAACGCAGACCAGCAACGGAATCTTCAGCTTGTTCCTGAACTTGATGTTGGGCGAGTCGATTAGGCCCGAGCTGAACATCCTCGAGACGGCGAGGCCGCTGACCCCGTACATCACCGAGTGGAACCGAGAGGAATACTTGAGATTGATGAGCGGGTCGTCCAACCCCACCATTCCTTCCCTGTGGTACTCGATTACCCGGCTTCCGGGCAGCAGCGTCACTCCCAACAGTATCTTCAGAAGCGCACCGGTGCTCGGTCTGGCGTACACGCCGGTCCTTACCCTCTTCGCAGCGCTGACCAATACCAGTCCATCGATGCCCTCAGGGGCGCTGTTGGTGGCGATAATGGCCGAGAGCACCCCGAGGCTGTGACCTAGAACAACGAGCTTCTTCGACTTGGACTTTACCAGGGCGACCGTCTCAGTGAGGTCCTTGACCAGGCGTTCAGGGCTCGGGTAGTCCCCCCTCGTTCCGTCGGAGAGCCCGTGGCCCCTGAGATCCATGCCGAAGACATTGTAGCCTGCATCGGAGAGCTGCTCAGCCACGATGGGTGGGTAGGCACCGCTGTGGGCCGTTATCCCGTGAAAGATCAGGACCGATACCGGAGATTCCGCCTTCGGGCCCCATCGTCTAACGAACAGGGTCTTGCCGTCCGATGCTTGGACAAGCTCATGGGGTTCAGTGAAACCAGCCCTGAGAGCAGCGACGTCGAGTTTAGCCATTG
>Ga0187772_10000280_pt1 | contig 22412 bp, 22 predicted proteins | sample 0116_SJ02_MP15_2_FD_133137 | JGI IMG/M metagenome (GOLD analysis project Ga0187772, IMG submission 133137) | Tropical peat soil microbial communities from peatlands in Department of Meta, Colombia - 0116_SJ02_MP15_20_MG | ecosystem: Environmental > Terrestrial > Soil > Wetlands > Peat | place... | reverse complement strand
CTTCGCGATTCACAGCCACTCCAATTGACGCTCCGACAGTTTTGCGAGACTCTCTCTGCATGCTTCAGAACTGACCTGCAGTTGCTTTGGCCGCTGCGACAAGAAGCGTTGCCAAAAAACTGGCCGTGTGCTACAAATTAGCGCATGGCGAAGATAAAGCGAATATAAAGGAACACCTAACTAAGGAATCTCCGCCCACCATGCCTGCAGATGCCACTCTCGAGCGCCCGCTGCCGAGCAATCTCGACGCGGAGCGCTCCATTCTCGGCGCCATCCTCCTGGATAACAACGCGCTGAACACCGCCATCGAGTCCCTGAAGGCCGAGGATTTCTTCCTCCCGCAGCATCGCCACGTTTTCCAGCAGATGATAGCGCTTGGAGAAGCGCAACAGGCCATTGACCTGGTGACGCTGACGGAAGAGCTGCATCGCCGGGGCGAGCTCGAAGCCGCCGGCGGCGCGCCGTATCTGGCCAGCCTGACTGATGGAGTCCCGCGCGTTTCGAACGTCGAGCACTATGCGCGCATCGTCAAGGAAAAGGCGATGCTGCGCAACCTGATTCACGCCACGCATAACATCCAGCAGCGCGCTTTCGAAGGGGAAGACGGCGCGGACGCCATTCTCGACGGCGCAGAGTCTAGCATCTTTGCGCTCGCCGAAGACCGCGTCAAAGCGGGATTGATCTCCATCAAGGACATCGTTCACGAAAGCTTCGACCGCCTGGAGAAGATCTTTCGCGAAGGCAAGAGCATCACCGGAATCTCCACCGGCTACGGCGAACTGGACAAGCTGCTCTCTGGCTTGCAGCCTTCGGAGTTGATCATCCTTGCGGCGCGTCCTTCACAGGGAAAAACGGCGCTGGCGCTGAACCTGGCGGAGAACATCGCCATTCGCGGCGGACTGCCAGTGGCCGTCTTCAGCCTGGAAATGTCGAAGGAATCGCTGCTGCAGCGCCTTGTGGCTTCGGTGGCCCAAGTGGACGCTCACAAGTTCCGCTCCGGCCACCTGAGCCGGGAGGACTGGAAGCGCATGACGGAAGCGCTCAGCACGATTTCCTCCGCGCCGCTTTGGGTGGATGATGCCGGTTCTACCAGCGTGCTCGAAATCGGCGCCAAGGCGCGGCGCCTGAAGCGCGATAAAGGGTTGGCGCTGCTGGTCGTGGACTACCTTCAGCTCATCACCGGCCGCGGGCGTTTCAATTCGCGCCAGGAAGAAGTGGCCAGCATCTCCCGCGGGCTGAAGGGCCTCGCCAAGGAACTGCAGATTCCCGTGCTCGTGCTCAGCCAGTTGACCCGCGCACCAGAGCGCGACGAGCGCGGCCCGCAGCTTTCCGACCTGCGCGAGTCCGGCGCCATCGAGCAGGATGCAGACGTGGTGATCTTCATCTACCGGCCGAACTTCTTCAACTTGAACGCCACGCCGGAAGAGCGCGATATGGCGGACATCCTCATCGCCAAGCAGCGCAACGGTCCGACCGACAAGGTAAAGTTCGTCTTCCGCAGCCGCCTGACCCGCTTCGAAGAAGCCGCCCCGGATGCGTTCTCGCAGTTCGCCGGCGGCGACGAAATGTAGCATCAACCTGAACGCCCGACTCATGACCCCGGATGAAGCGCGCCACTTAGTCATCGAAGGAATCAACTACGCCGCCTATCGAAAGACCGATTCTTCGCTCCACGACTCTGACAAGAACCGTCTTTTTGGTTCGGAGCGATATAAATCTGACCGTACTGCTTATCAGCGGAGTCCGAGGGTCGAGGGTGATTTCGAGGAGCAGATGGCGGTACTGCTGACTCAGGCAAACGTGTTGAACTGCTCAGTACCTGCTTTTGCGGAGGCACAGCGTCTGCTGGAGAACGAGGAATCCGTCCTCGGCCGTATGATTCGACGTGCTAGGCAATAGAAGACCTGAGTTCGTAGAACGCCGAGTGGATTCCGACACACTGCGTCTCTCCCGGTACATTCGGCGCGCCGCAAGCCGCCTATGAATGCCTGCCGCCCCAGGGCTATTTGCGTGGCGCGCAACAACTCCAGCAGATTCAATGGGCTGTAGCTTGAGCCTCCGCTCCCTCCCTCATTCCACCTCTGGAACGTCTCCTCCGATTTTGGCCCCGTGCTTGCCTCTTTGCTGTTGTCATTCTCGCGGCGCGTGCGCTGGACTTTTTGCCGCCCTGCGGGAATGCCGTAAACTAATATCTGTTCCAACAAAATGGAGTCATCATGGGAACGAAAGTTGTCACCGCGCCCACTATGGAAGCGCCCAAAAAAGTTGGAACGCCTCTGGAAGCGTTGAGGAATTCCATGGCCCGCCGCACAAGCAAGCCTATCCAGTTTGTCGGCCGTCCCGTATGGGCGGAAGTTTCGCTCAACGCGCTTCGGCAGAATCTTGAAGCGATTCGCGACTACGTGAATCTTCCGTCCGAAAAACGGGACACGCCGCGCAAGGTGCTGTGCATCGTCAAAGGGAACGGTTACGGACACGGTGGCCCCGACGTCTCTATGGCCCTGGAAAAATTCGGCGCCGACTGGTTCGGCGTTGCCTCCGCCGGCGAAGGCATGGAGCTGCGCAAGGCGGGCGTGCGCAAGCCGATTCTGGTTCTCGGCGGCTTCTGGCCGGGTGAAGAGCAGAATCTCATCCAACACAATCTCACGCCGGCGATTCACCGCCCCGAGCACCTGGAACTGTTCGAAGCAGCCGCCGCCAAAGCGCGCAAGAAGCACGTGCCGATTCACTTGAAAGTTGATACGGGCATGAACCGCCTGGGCATCGCCGCCGGCGAAATGGATTGCTTCGCCAGCCAGTTTGGCAAGTGCAAGCGGCTGGAGTTGACTGGAACTTTCACGCATCTGGCGTCTTCGGAAGTTTTTACGGACACGCCCACGGGCCGGGAGACAGGCGAACAACTGAAGCTGTTTTTCGGCGCGCTCGACAGGCTTCGAACGCTCGGCGTCTCTCCGGGAATCGTTCACATCGCCAACAGTGCGGCCATTGCTGCTCGCCCGGAAACCTGGGCGGATATGGTTCGTCCCGGCGCCATTCTGTATGGCTACCATCCGGGATTCGATCCTATGGACCTACGCACGATCTACGAAGCCAAGCTTGCTCTCCGTCCGGTCATGAGCCTGCGCGCGCGGCTCATCAATGTTCGCTCCATTCCGGAAGGCGCGGGCGTCGGCTATAACGCCAGCTGGGTGTCGAAGCGGCCTTCGCGCGTCGCCGTGCTGGCTGCAGGTTATGGTGACGGCGTTCACCGCTCGCTCGGCAATCATGGCTGCGTCTATGTTCGCGGATACAAGGCCCCGATTATCGGAATTGTCTCCATGGACGTGAGCATGCTCGACGTGACTGACGTCCCCGATGCAGCGATCGGAGATATCGCCACGTTGTACGGAACGGACGGCGAGAATGTCTATCCGGCGAACGTAATCGCGCGCAGCATCCGCACTGTCACTTCGGACTTGATCTCCGGCGTCAGCCGCCGCGTGCCGCGCTTTTACATTCCCTAATTACTTTCTTCTCTCAAGAAAAAGAATTTGACGTTCTTTCCCTTGACGAAGTCCATGCCCGAAGTATGAATTTCACCACATCAACTGCTCCGACAACCTTGGGCCATTCGGCCTGCACGGTCTATCGGCGGCTGGGCTGGGCCTTATGGTCGCCATGGTGATCCTGCTGGCGGAATTGCGGCTGCGTCGCGCGGAAATCAGCGGACTGGTGGGTGGAATTTGCGGTGTGTGCCTCGGTCTGCTGGCGTCCCTCCTGATTTCTCTCGTGGTTTCCCGCACGGCTTTACCCGAACCGACAAAGACCTTCCTTCAGTTTGCCGCAGGTCAAGAGCCTCAATAGCTACGCTCCATCCGTGGGCGCGGGTACAGGGCCCTTGCATTTCTCTTCCGGCCTCGCCTTGAGGTAAACTCTCCTTTCTGCAACCCGACTTAAGCAGCCAGGTTCACCGCTTCAGCCGGACTGCGTTCATCCGATGAGTCACATAGCCGCCATTTTGCCCGCTGCAGGTCTCGGCACGCGCATGGGCCATGAGACGCCGAAGCAGTTTCTGGAGCTCGATGGCGTGCCCATCGTTATTTTCACCTTAAGGCGCATTGCGGCTTGCCCACTGATTACACACATTATTGTTGCCACGCGGGGAGAAGTTGTGGAACGTCTCGATGCGCGTATCCGCGAGGAAAAGTTCAAGCAGCATGTACTTGTCGTAAAGGGCGGAGACTCGCGGCAGGGTTCCGTCAGCCAGGCACTGAAGCATATTCCGGAAGATACGGAACTGGTCGTTGTGCATGACGCCGTGCGGCCGCTTGTTACCGTTGAGCAAATTACACGCGTGATTGAAGAAGCCCGCCGGTGCCAAGCAGCGATTCTAGCGATACCAGCGATGGACACCGTGAAGGAAGTGAAGCGCGCCAGCCTGCCGGAAGATGTGGCCCTAATTACGGCGACGATTCCGCGCGAGCGTGTCGTGCTGGCGCAAACCCCGCAGGTTTTCGAAACGCAGCTCCTGAAGCAGGCGTTCGCGGATGCCGAGGTCGATGGGGTGAATGCCTCCGATGAAGCCGGGCTGATTGAAAGATTCGGCCACGAAGTGCACGTCGTGCAGGGCTCCGAGCGCAACATTAAAATCACCAAGCCTTCGGATATGGATCTCGCCCGCTTTTATCTCCGTACTGAGAACAAAAAATCATGAGCGTGCGCTGCGGGATTGGCTACGATCTGCACCGGCTTGCCGATGGCCGCAAGCTGATGATTGGCGGGATTGAGGTGCCGTTCGACAAGGGACCTGTCGGCCATTCGGATGGTGATGTTCTCGCGCACGCGCTCGTGGATGCGCTGCTTGGCGGGGCGGGGCTGGGCGATATTGGCACACACTTCCCAGACAGCGATCCGAAGTGGAAAGGCGCAAACAGCCTGCTGTTCCTCGAGCACGCTCGCAAGCTCCTCGAAGAGAAACACTTTTCCATCGAACATATCGACGCGGTTGTCATTCTCGAGCGGCCGAGGCTCGGGCCACATTTTCCGAAAATGCGCGAAGCCCTTGCCAAATCCCTTCGTGTGCCCACAGAGAGGATCCATCTGAAAGCCAAGACGAATGAAGGCGTCGATGCCGTCGGCCGTGGTGAAGCCATCGCCTGTCACGTTGTCGCCACGCTGTCCCTGTAGCGCAGGGCGGCGACGCGTATTAAGCGTCGCGCCTCAGAAATTCTTGGCATTTCTCTTTAGGAGGTGGCGGCTTCAGCCGCCACGTAAATCCTCTCGAATGAATCGGGCTTTAGCCCCTGAAGCGTCAGCGGTTGGGGTAGTTAGTTCCGGGACACCACACTAGGCTAAACTGCCTCTATGTCCGCTTCCGAGCACATCCAAGAGCACCCATCCCGAGAGAATCTTTTCTCCGCAAAAGATGTGCTCGCCATTCTGCAGCAACGCGGCTGGCTGTCGGGTGATCCCTCTCCGGAGCAATCGGCGTTTTGCCAACGCGCGGCGGGGCTGCTAGGTCCGCACGCCGCCGACGCCAGGGGGCTCGCGGAACTTCTCACACTCATCTTCCATTACGACGCGGCACAGATCCTGCAAACCGTGGAAGCGCATGCTGTCCTGGCGCGATACGGAGCGCGCGACGTGGTGCGCCAACTCGCGTTGTTCCTCCTCGACTCCTTGCCCTTCGATTCTGACCGCTTCAAGGAGGCGGTCACGCTGTTGAAGGAAAAGCTCGAACTGCGTGGCCGCGACCTGTTTCATCCGTTGCGCCTGTCGCTCGCCGGCCGTGCCGGGGAAGGAGTACTGGACCGCGTGATTCTGCTTCTTGATGAAGGCGCCGGGCTTCCTTTTGTTGTTCCGGTCAAGTCGACACGCGCGCGCATCGTCGAATTCTGCGCCGCCCTCGATTGACCGGCTGTGCCCTGCTTGGGCGGTCCCTGCAAAAGCGCTGCGCCTCTATTCCCGCGCACGTTTGTCATCCTGAGCGAAGCGAAGGACCTCAACCGGTCCCATGCCACAAACCTCCTGTGCTCGTCAGACTTTCAACTTTGAACTTTCAACTATAGACTTCTTTTCTATGGATCGACTCACCGGCATCCACGCGGTCCGCGAAGCCCTCGAAGCGGGCAGCGCCTTCGATCGCATTGTGATTGCCAAGGGGCGCCAGGACACGCGGATCGAAGAAATCGTACAACTCGCGCGAGGGCGCGGCATCGCCGTGCGCTTCGAAGACCGCGGCCAGCTCGATCGCCTGGCCAACACGCGCGACCACCAGGGCGTTGTGGCGGTGGCAGCTGCGCGTGCCGCTTCTACATTGGAGGACATTCTCGAGCACGCCAACCAATCGAAAAACCAGCGGGGGCTCATCGTCCTCCTCGACGGAGTCGAAGATCCGCACAATCTGGGCGCCATCATTCGCACCGCTTTGGCCGCCGGCGCGCACGGCGTGGTGATTCCAGAGCGCCGCGCCGCAGGTCTGACCGATACGGTGGCGCGTGCCTCAGCTGGTGCGCTGGCGCATCTTCCCGTGGCCAAGGTCACGAATCTGGGGCGCGCTATGGAGGAATTGAAGGAAGCGGGCTACTGGCTTGTCGGACTCGATGAAACTGGGGAGAAAAACTACACCGAAGTGGATTACACGTCGTCCACCGGCATCATCATGGGAGGCGAAGGGAGCGGCTTGCACGAGCTCACGCGCAAACGCTGCGATTTTGTTGTTTCGCTTCCCACCACCGGCCCCGTGAAGTCTTTGAACGTCTCCGTTGCCACCGGCGTCGTGCTCTTCGAGGCCCTGCGCCAGCGCCATATGCGCCGCTAAGGGCTACATTTTGTTTTTGTCACCAACGGTGAAGTCGTTCTTTCCAGACCAAGAGATTACACGCGCAGTCTGGCCCAGTCGCAATTCAGGTTGCTCTCCTCGGCTAATTAACGTGGTTTCTATCCACTCGTCATTTTGCGTGACTACGATTTCGAGCATTTCTGCTTCGTCGTCGATGGGATAGCAGGCAAGGGGTGGATTGAAGCGAACCCACAAATCCTTGCCGCCTGATGTGAAGATAACAAGATGCCACGCGCTTGACCCTGGAGGAGCCGGAACGGCCACCTCAAGGTCACCCTCGTCATCGAAAGTGACGCAGCTACTCCAGTGAGGGTACTTCGCGCTGAGAGTACTCTAGGCTCGACCGGCTAACGGGTTCGGAGAATAGGCGTTGTTCGTGGGCATGTCTAGGCTTGACCTACAGACTACCAATTTCCGACTGCTGACTACCAACTTCTGGCTTCTGACTTCCGACTGCTCTCCGCGCTACTTGTCATACTTCACCAGCGAAAACACGTCCAGGCCGGGCAGCTTGGTTCGTCCATTCAGAAAAGTCAGTTCCACAGCGAAAGCGGCTCCGTCAACGACGCCACCAAGCGAGCGGATCAACTGTACCGCCGCGGCCGCCGTCCCGCCGGTCGCCAACAAATCGTCGCAAAGCAGGACACGCTGTCCCTTCTGCACCGCATCTTCATGGATTTCCAGCGAGTCTGTGCCGTATTCCAGCGCGTAGGAGACTTTCGCAGCTTTCGCGGGAAGCTTCTTCGGTTTTCTCACCGGCACAAAGCCGGCCTTCAAGCGGTAAGCCAGAGCAGGCGCAAGGATAAACCCGCGCGCTTCAATTCCCACCACGAGATCGATCTTATGGCCGTCGTAATGGCTGCAGAGCTGATCGATCAGACTACGAAAACCCGCTTTGTCCTTCAGCAGCGTTGTCAGGTCATAGAACAGAATTCCTGGTTTCGGGTAATCCGGCACTTCGCGGATTAACTTCTTCAAGTCATCCATGCGAACGGCTCCTCGTCAAATGGTGATTTCGATAATGAAATTGCCGCGATATCTCTCATCCGGGCGGTCCGGCTCTTCCCCGACATCGGTAACCGACGACATCATGGGCCCTTTTTCCAGGGCCACGCGCAGCTTGTTCAGCTTTTCGTGGCTCCCCATGGCAAAGACTTCGACCCGGCCATCCCGCCAGTTCCGTACGTAGCCATCCACTTCCAGTTTTCCGGCGATATGCTCGACGTAGTTGCGGAAGCCCACTCCTTGCACTCGTCCAGAGACAATGTACCGCCGAGCCAGGACGTCTTGTCTCACAGTGCTCTCAGTGTAGCAAAGGGAGCGGCGCATTTTCCAAGGAGCCAGCGGGGCGCCGGAAGTTTCCATCGCAAGACCGCGGATGTAGAATGGCGACAAAGGCGGCAGATGGTCCGCCGAAACGCATCTAAACAAATATGACCGGCAAAGACCCCAGCGCCCATCGCATCTTTCCTTCCGTCCTTTCGATTGCTGCCACTGTAGCTCTCGCCCTGTTCCTTTCGCCGTCGCTTTTCGCGCAGGAAAATACTCCAGGCCCACTTACGCCACCTCCGGACCATCATGTGACGCGCATTGAAGGCATACCGGAACCTGCGGCGCCGCCGTCCCTTCCTCCTGCGGAGATCATCCACGCTTTTTCGAAGAAGGAAGAATTGTATGCGGGCATGCGGCCGCAGTATTCCTATAAGAAGTCGATTCGCGTCCAGGAATTTGGCCCAGACGGCGGCCCTGCGGGGGAGTACACGGTCACTTATGAAATTCTGCGCTCCGGCGATGGCAAGCTCTACGAAAAAGCGCTGTCCGCTCCGGCGTCTTCGCTCCAGTATCTTTCTTTCGAACCGGAGGATGCCGATGCGCTCACGCGCATTCCGGCGTTTCCCGTCACGGCAGGCCAGCTAGCCAAGTACGACGTGAAGTACCTGAACACGGAAAAGGTCGATGAAGTGGACTGCTACATCTTTCAGGTCACCCCCAGAACGCTGGATCGCCGGACCGCGCTGTTTGACGGCGTCATCTGGGTGGATCAGAAATATCTGGAGGTGGTGAAGAGCTACGGCAAATGGGTCACCGATCTTGGCCCCGTCGAACCGAAAACGCTTCCGGTCAGCATGTTCGAAACCTACCGCGAATTTGTCGATGGCAAATACTGGTTTCCGGATTACGCGCGCGCGGACGGAACCTACAAACTGAAGGATCGAGATATTCCCATTCGCGTGACCATCAAGTGGATCGATTTCAAACCGTTTCCTGTGGTCGCTGTAGCGCCGAGTGCGCCAGCCACCCCGTCGCAAGCGGCTGCTCCAGCTTCTCCCCCTGCCACAAAACCTTAATCAAGAATGAGCATTCCGAAAAAGCTCTTCGAGCAGCCCGGGCAACTGCTGCAAGCTTTTCAAGAGAAACTCCGGCTTTGCAGCGCGCAACCTCTTCTCGGTTGGGAACGGCCCCAACACCGCAATAGCACGCACACCAGCCGCGCGAGCCATCTCCAGATCCTCCGGCGTGTCGCCCACATACACACACCGCTCGGCATTCAGCCTCATTTTCTGAAGCGCCATGTTCAGCGGCGCAGGATGCGGTTTCTTCTCTGTCGTGTCTCCGCCGCAAACACGCGCGCGAAAGGACCGCGTCAGGGCAAATTCGCGCAACTGCCGTGTCACCCGCGCCCGGTCACCGCTCGTCACCAATCCTAGAACGTGCCGTCGAGCCAGCCTCCTGAGCACCTGCCTCGCGCCTTTCACCAATTGCGAGGGATGCTTCACATAATGAGCGCGCCACAGGCTATCCGCCTTGTCCCAGCTCTCCTTGGGAATTCCCGCCGCCCGGTACACGGTATACCAATCAGGGGAGTAGTGCGTCTCCAGCTCTTTCAATCCCCAACCCAGCCCCAAATCCCGGAACATCGCCAAATACGCCTGGGAGTCTGCATGGTAGGAGTCGATCAGCGTGCCGTCCCAGTCAAAAAGCACACCGGAAAGAGATGCCTTGTTTTTCATGCGATTCAGATTAGCAGACGGACAGGAGGAATGGTTGTGGGGGAAAGATCAGTCGACAGGGCGCCAAGCGGGAATCTGGTCGTCGCGGTCAAAGGCAAAATCGTCAAAGCTGGCGGCTATCCCGTGCCAACCCGGCATGTTCGCCGATTCCGTGCGTTCCACCGTAGCTTTCGTTGAGACCACCACGTTGCCATATCCTAGTGGCCTGCTCACCAGGACGATATCCAGTTCAATCTGCGTGCCGGGCGATAGCGGCTTGGGGCAGAGGAAGAACACTCCGGAGGAGCTGATGTCTCGCGTCACCAAGGTAATCGGGAACTCTTCGCGGTGGCCTTCGACGCTGCGCAACTTCAAAGGCAGCTTTAAAGCCGCGCGCGGCCGTTCGCGTTGCTCCATGTGGACACCTACCGCATGCGTGGGGACGCGGACGAAGCGCCTCGGGTGCGGATTCCGCAACAACGGCATCACTCGTAGCTTAGGAGCGGGGGAAATAGGAAGCGGGGAAACTAGCGCAGGTTGTTCAGCAACGGTAGCGGTTGCGTCTTGTTCGCCCGTTGTTGCGGGCTTCTCAGGCAGATTTTCCCATGCTAGCGCGCGGTTGCTGGCACTCATCTCGCCCTCAGAGAAGAGATGAAACGACAAATAGCCCACTGCGGTGGTACTATTACTTTGTCTTGCTGAATTCCCGTAAAGATGTTTGGGGAGCCAAGATGCCATTCCAAAGAGAAACTGTCAACCTATGGAAAACGGCCGAAGTGTCCTAAATTGAAATAGATGGTTATAGTACGTTGTCTTCGCTCTTCCTTCTCTTCGAAGCTTCTTTCCATCGTTTTTCCACAATGACTTTCTCATGCCGCGGAAACACGCTATCTTCGAAGCCAGGAATCCGACGGAACTTCCGACCGCAACGAATGGCAACTTCATCTCCGGCACAACCATCGCATCCGACCCTGGTGCTCACCTGTTTTGCGATTGTTTACATCGTCTGGGGCTCCACCTTTTTTGCGATTCGTGTCGGCATTGAATCTTTTCCCCCCTTTTTGCTGGCTGGCCTGAGGCATCTCACCGTGGGGTTATTCCTTTACCCGACGCTCCGCATCCTTACGCGAGAGAAGCCGACGTTTGTGCAGTGGAGGACGACATTTATCACCGGCTGTTTGTTGCTGGTGGTAGGAAACGGCACGGTGTCCTGGGCGGAAGAGACCGTCCCTTCAGGCATCGCGGCATTGTTGGTCGCAACGGTCTCTTTGTGGATGGTCCTCGTGGACTGGCTGCGGCCGGGGGGTGTTCGACCTGTTCCCCGCGTCATCGCCGGATTCCTTCTGGGCTTTGCCGGCATGGCACTGCTGGTTGGCCCGAAGCACTTGGGCAACTCAGATCGCATCGATCCGGTGGGAGCGTGCGCGCTTATCGGCGCCTCGCTGGCCTGGGCTGCCGGATCAATCTACTCCCGACATCATCCGCAGCCTCGAACCCCAACACTCGGAGCAGGAATGCAGACGCTATGCGGTGGCGCGGTACTCTGCGTGTTCGCTGCGGCAATTGGAGAGACGCGGCAGTTTCATTTTGCGAACGTAACATTGCGCTCCTGGCTGGCGCTGCTCTATCTGATCGTTTTCGGCTCGGCCCTGGGTTTCAGCGCCTACGTGTACCTGCTAAAGCACAGCACGGCGGCGCGCGTGGCTACGTACGCGTTTGTCAATCCCGTGGTGGCCCTGTTTCTAGGCTGGTTCCTTGCTTCGGAGCCGCTTTCCCTGCGCACCTTCTTGGCAAGCGGCATCATTCTCACCGCCGTAGTGCTGGTCATCACCGCGCCCCATAAGGATTTGCTAGAGGCCGAAGAGACGTGGCCCACTCCGGGTGAGGCTTGAAACCCGGAATCGAGGAGACACAATTTACGGTCCGAAATCGGATAGATTGCATTTTGGGGCCACGGTAGTCTAAGACCATGGAAATGAGGCAAACCATTCCAACGGCCGCGGGCATCACGCCTCAGGCAGCGGAGCGTTATTGGCAAGCGATGTTACAGCGCGACGCCGCTGCGGATGGCTCGTTCTTTTTCGCGGTGCGCTCAACGCATATCTATTGCCGGCCGTCCTGCCCGGCGCGGCGCCCATTGCGGCGGAACACCCTTTTCTTTCGAACGCCGCAGGACGCCGAAAAACAGGGGTTTCGCCCCTGTCGGCGGTGCCGCCCGAAGCAGCAGGATGCCTCTACGGCCCTCGTGCAGCGAGTGGCCGCGGTGCTTGCCAATGCGGAGGACCAGCCGCTACGGCTTGGCTCGTTGGCCAAACAAGTGGACTCAACCCCGGCACAACTGCGCCGCGCCTTCCGCCGGGCGACCGGGCTTTCCCCGAAGGAGTTTGAGCAGGCATTCCGCCTGGCGCGTTTCAAGAAGATGCTGCGCGATGGCAGCAGCGTCACGGAAGGGCTTTATGCCTGCGGGTATGGATCGTCCAGCAGGCTTTACGAGAAGACAAACGCGCATCTCGGCATGACGCCGGCTTCGTATCGAAAAGGAGGAGAAGGCATGGAAATCCAGTACGCGGTGGCGAACACTTCGTTAGGAAAGGTGCTTGTGGGAGCGACGCAGCGCGGCATCTCCGCGGTCTATCTGGGAGACAACGAGCGAAGCCTGGTGGAAGAACTGCGCAAGGAGTATGCCAAGGCGGAGATCGTGCGCGCCGCCGACGGGCATGAGAACTGGCTGAAAGAGATTGTGCGCCGCGTGGAGGGGAGCGCGCCAAGTGTGGATTTGCCTCTGGATGTTCAGGCCACCGCATTTCAGCGGCGCGTCTGGCAGGAGTTGCAGAAGATTCCGCGCGGCGCCACACGCACCTACACGCAAGTGGCGCGGTCGCTCGGAAAGCCGCGTTCGGTGCGAGCCGTGGCCCGGGCGTGTGCCACGAATCCAGTGTCTATTGTGGTGCCGTGCCATCGCGTGATTCGTACGGACGGCTCGCTGGCGGGCTACCGCTGGGGCTTGTCTCGCAAGGAAAAACTGCTGGAAAGGGAAGCGGCCTCGGCGTAAATCCACTAGCCGCGCGGCTTTTCGACTTTCGTCCCCTTCGGCCAGTCGGCCTTGAACTTACCGTCACCCAGCTTCAGATTCTCGAGCACCTTCGTGTAGCGGGTCAGGATGTAATCGCCGGAGCCGGCTTCCAGAAACTTCTCTTGCACGGGCAGCCATGAAGACTCGTCCACCCACATCACGACCTTGGATATCTGCTTCTTTTGATCGTCGGATTTCGGGATGAGTTCCAGAACCGCGGCCTTCCGCCCGTCCAACTCCTCCTCGCCAGTCATGGTCACCCCATAATTCTTTTTCAGCGCGTCCACGCGCATGCCGAACCCCAGCGCCAGATACTGATCCACCATCGCTCGGTTCTTGCCGATATTGTATTCCTCAACGCGATTGATCTTCGGGGTGTAGATATACAGATTGTCGCCGTTGCGGAGAATGGTGCGCGGGTCGGGTGTTTGAAAATCGATGCGCACCTTGGAATCCTTGCGCACAAAGATTTCGCCAGTCTCTTTCGACGTGTCCTGCACCAGCGCGGTGTACTTGATGTGCTCGATGGCCGCCGTAAGGGACTTAAAGCTTTCTCCCGAGTGGTCCATCATGGAAAGCACGTAATCCAATGTGACTTTTCCCGAAGCCTGTTTCGCACCTACGGACTGCAGCCCGGAAAACGCGGCGCACAGCAAGATCAACAGAGAATAAGAGCGTAATTTTCTCAAAGCAACCCCTGCGGCTGAATGATCAGCCTTCTTTCCCCCAAAGGAATCGTAACATATCGACCAAAGCCGCGTTTTCACCGTGCCTATCGGCACGAACCGTCGTCACTGAACTGCTTGGAGGAAGCCATGGCGGACAAGGAGTGACCGCAAGCGACGATCTTCTGGTCCAAAGGATCGGATTGCAGGGAATTCGGGTCGATGTAAACCATGGCCTTGGTTTGCTGGACATATTTGTCCGATAGCGTCCTCATGTTGTTGAACATGCTGGTCAGCACAGGATAGGCGTTCTTGTCCGCATCCGTGTTGACGGCCACGGCGGCCAGATTCAACGCCTGCTGGGCCTGCGCCTGATAAATATCCAGCCAGCCTGTCCCGAGCGGCACGCCTCGTTCGATCGCCGTCTTCAGGGCGCTGTGCCATTCGCGAACCCGCGCCATGGCTTCTATCCCGGCCGTAAGAAAGTCCCTTGAAAATTCCGGTGTCGCCTTGGACGCCGCGGCGGAAGTCGTTCCCGGAAGGGTCAGCACAATCTGGCTGCCCTTAAAGCTGATGGACCCATTCGTGATGCGTGCCAGGCCATCAATTTCAACGTAATTGTGGCCCTGAACTTGAACCACTTTTGCATCACCTTGTTGTCCATCAACCACCAGAGAAGTGCTCTGCTGGGCGGATATGGTGACGGCCAGCACGGAGAGCGTGAGCAAGGCAGCGATTGTCCACGAATTTCGCGTCTTTCCTGAGTTCATAGGTTTCCCTCCGTTCCTCCCGCATCGATCGCGCGGGCCACGGTCTCGCGCATCATAACAGAGCGGGCCGGATTGGTCCTCAGGGGGTCGTAACACAGGGGGTCGTAACCTGATTTGCTCCGCGGATCGGATCGCGGTGCCGGTCAAACCACCAGGGCCAGAGCAAAAGGACGAGCGTCGCAACCAGGCCTGTTATCGCGACTTCCCGGATGCTTTCCGGCGGGCCGCTGAAGCGGTCGCCCACATACAGAAGCAAAAGAACCGCTACGTAGGACCAGAACGCGTACCGGCCGATGCGATCGCGCGCGTGAGTGCTCCGTGCGTACATCCAGACGCCCACGACAAACAGCGGCAACTCCACAACCAGCGTGCCCGGAATCGAGTTCCACAGACTCAATCCATATTTAGGGCCACTCGGAAGCACCGGCATGTCCGGACGATGGGTCACCCAATCCAGCACCCAATGGCTGACGACGCCAATCCAGATTGCGATGGCTCCCTGCAGGTCCGCGCGATACACGCGATACACAACGGCGAGCGCTGTCGCCCAAAGCGCCAGAAACAACAAGCTGTGTGAGCACGGGTAATCGTAAAGTTCCAGCGGCGTCCAGCGCGTGTCTCCCACCGCGATGCGCGCATGTTCCCAGCCGAGCAGCAAAAAAACAGTCCACAGGATGTCCGCCCAAACAGTTGCGCCGATCAACAGGGCCAAGGAGGCTCGCGGGGCAACCCGCTTCAGCCCAAATCCCACGCCAAAATGGCCAATGAACATCGCTCACCCGATTTCTATCGCGGAGTCGGTTCCCTGGGCGTAAATGAAAAGCGAGAAGTCGAAGTGGCCCATGGATGGGGTAGCGGAGGCGGCCGCACACTACCAACAGGTTCGACGCCAAGGGCGGGAGGAGGGTTTCAGATTTCTGTTTTCGGATCCGAAGCCAGGAATCTCAGAAGACTCTTGGCTCGGTTTACACCTGCAAAACATCGCCTTCACGCGCCACCATTTCGTACAGGACAGGATTCACAAAAAATCCCAGGAACAGGCGGGAGAGTAGCCCCGCGACCACCACAATGGCGAACGGCTTTTGCGTATCGCTCCCGACTCCCGTCGACATTGCCGCAGGCAGCAGACCCAGGCAGGCAACAAGAGCGGTCATCATAATCGGCCGCAGCCGCAGCAACGATGCTTCTCGCGTGGCCTCCCGAATACTCTTGCCTTCCAGGCGCAGCTTGTTGATGTAGCTCACTAGAATGACCGCGGTTTCCACGGACACGCCAAGCAATGCTAGTAATCCTAGTGCGCTGGAAACGCTGAGCGGCGTGTGCGTCAGCTTCAAAGCGATCAATGCTCCGACAGGTTCGGTAATGATTACGCCCAACGCGATAGTGATGGGGAATTTGAAGTTGCCGTAAAGCGCGAAAAGAATCAGGAAGATCAACATGACCGCCAGCGGACCGATGACGTAGAGTTGCGCCTTGGCCTCCAGCAGCTCGCTGTACTCGCCACCCCAATCTAGCCGGTAGCCTTCGGGGAGTTGCACATCTCTGGCGATATTCTTCTGCCCCGCTTTGACAATGCCCTCCAGGTCGCGCCCCACAATCGAGAATTGAATTCCAATGTACCGCGAATTGTTCTCGCGATAGATGAACGAAGCGCCGCTGGCCTGCTTGATGGTGGCGAGTTCGGAAAGCGGAATCTGCTGGCCGGCCGGGGCGGGAACAAGCAGATTGCCAATCTCGCGTGCATCAGACCGGTATTTCGGGTCCATGCGCACGACAAGATCAAACAGTTTTTCGCCCTGAATCACCTGCGTGGCTGCTTGCCCGCCCACTGCCGCCTGAACCACCGCTTCCACATCCGCCACGTTAATGCCGTAGCGCGCGATCTTGGCGCGGTCCGCATCGACCAGCAGGCTGGGCTGTCCGAGTTCCCTCACTACGGTAAGCTCAGTGAAGCCCGGCGTCTTTTCCAGCACCCGTTTGATTTCAACCGCCTTATGCTCCAGCACGTCCAGGTTGGGGCCAAAGATCTTCACGGCTAGCGCCGACTTCAATCCCGTCAGCGCTTCGTCCACAGCATCTTCGGCGGGCTGAGTGAAATTAAAAATCACGCCGGGATAGGCGTCGAGCTTGCTCTCCAGGTCTGCGATTAGCTCTTCCTTCGTGTGGATGCGCGTCTGAGCCCAGGACTTGTCCTTGTAAGGTTTCAAACCGACGTAGAACTCGCAATTGAAGAATCCCGTCGGGTCTGTGCCGTCGTCCGGCCGCCCGAGCTCCGATCCCGTCACCGTCACCATCGGATACTGAATAAGCAGGCTGCGCACCTCCGGTGCAAATTTGGCCGCCTCTTCGAACGAAATCGTGTATGGCATTGTGGCGCGAACCCATACCGCTCCTTCATCCAGGTGTGGAAGGAACTCGCCCCCAATGAGCGGCACGAGGAGCAGTGTCGCGCCAAAAATGAGCAGTGCCACAATCAATGTGATCGCCGCGTGATTCAGGCACCAATCCAGCCGCCCTGCATACTGGTCGCGGACCCAGTTGTAGATGCGGTTCTCTTTTTCCCTCACTCCCCGCTTGAACCAGTAGGAGGCCAGCACGGGAACCAGGGTCAGGGTGAGAATCAGGGCGCCCAACAATGCGAAGCCCATCGTATCCGCCATCGGGTGAAACAGCTTCCCGGCCGGTCCGCTGAGCGCATAGATTGGCAAGTAGCCTGCAATGATGACCGCAACGGAATAAAAGATGGGGCGGTCCACATCGCGCGCCGCTTCCAGAATCACATCGTTCAATCGATAGACCGTGCCGTGGCGCAGACCGAGTTCGCGATAGATGTTCTCAACCATCACGATGGTGCCGTCAATGATGATCCCGAAATCGATCGCCCCGATGGACAGCAAATTCGCGGCTTCTCCCGTCCAGTGCAGAAAGATGAAGGCGAAAAGAAGGGCCAGAGGAATGGTCAGCGCTGTGATAACGGCGGCGCGGATGCTGACCAGGAAGAAAATCAGCACGAGGAAGACGAGAATCATTCCCCGCAGCAGATTGCCTTCCACCGTATCCGTGGTCACGCGGACCAGATCGCTGCGGTCATAATAAGGACGAATCCTCACGTCCGGCGGCAACTGCGTCTTGTTGATCTCGTCGGTCTTCTTCTCGACGCCCTCGAGGACGTTTTGTGTCTGTTCTCCGCGGCGCATCAGGATGACGCCTTCGACCGCGTCGTCGTCGTTGCCCTGCTTGGTCTGAAAGCCAAAAATTCCCAGCCGTGGAGCGTGGCCGATCTCCACATGGCCAATGTCCTTGATGCGCACCGGCACTCCATTCAGGCTGGCGACGACAACTTCACCGATATCCTCGGTTGTTTTCACCAAGCCCAGGCCGCGCACGTAGTAGAACTGTCCACCCTGCGTGTAGAAGCCTCCGCCGGTGTTGGCATTATTCGCGTTTAGCGCTGCTACGACCTGCACCACCGGCAGGTGATAGTTGTAGAGCTTCACTGGATCGAGCAGAACGTGATACTCCATCGTGGGTCCGCCAAAACCGGAGTCATCCGCCACGCCCGGCACGCTCTTATACGCGCGCTCGATGGTCCAGGCTTCGAACGTGTGCAGTTCCATCGGCGATCGATCCGGAGTTTCGATGACGTAACGATAGACGAGGCCGCTGGGGCTGAAGAGCGGCGCCAGGCTGGGAGTTACTCCCTGAGGGAGAACCGCATCGCTGATGCGTTCGAACACCACCTCGCGCGCAAAGTAGGGATCGACGCCGTCCTCAAAGGTCAAGATCACGTCGGACAATCCGTACAGAGAGATGGACCGCATGATTTTCAATCGCGGCGTGCCGTTCATGGCCAGCTCAAGAGGAAGCGTCGTCAGCCGCTCCACCTCTTCCGCCGCATGCCCCGGCCACTGTGTGATCAGTTCCACCATCGGCGGCGACAGATCGGGATACGCGTCCACCGGCATCTGTTGGAAGGACCAGGCTCCCGCTACGATCATGAGCACTGTGACCATGAGCACAAGGAATCGCTGCCGAAGTGCGAATTGGACGATGCGGTGAATCATTGAGGATCCCAGAGCTCTCCTTAGTGCTGCAGGGAATTCTTGAATTGCAGGAACAGGCTACCGTCGCCTGCCACGTGTTCCCCTTCTTTCAAGCCGTTGGTGATTTGCGTGCGGTCCCGGTTGATCTGGCCCAGGGTTACCAGCCGGCGCGCGAAATGATTGTCATTCGTCTGCACATAAACAAACGGCTGATTCTCCGTGTCGCGAAGAACCGCGCCGTTCGGAACCGTGATGGCGTCTGGAATGGAGCCCGCATTCACTACAGCGGTAACGTACATGTCCTTCTTCAACTTTTTGCCGGGATTTTCCGTCACGATGCGGGCCTGCAACGTCCGCGTCGTTGGATCCATCGCTGGGGCAACGTAGGAGATCTTGCCGTGGAAAAGTTCGGGATAAGCTTCCGTGTTGATCTCCACAAGATTGCCCACGCGCACGTAGGGAAGGTCGCTCTGGAAAACATTGACGAGCACCCACACCGTGTTCGTGTTGGAAATCGTGAAGCACTGTGTTGCCCCGCCCTGAAGCAATTGGCCGGGGCCGACAAGCCGCTCCACAATTTCTCCCGCAACCGGCGCGGGCACGGGAATTTCCGCTGTGCTCCCTGGATTCTTGAGGACCGATTCCGGGTCCTTGATTCCCAGCGCGCGCAGCGCATCGGCCGAAGATTCCAGGTCCGCGTGCGCCTGCGTGCGGTTTGATTCAGCCTGCTGCAAATCCGCTTCGGCAATGGCCCCGTGCGCGTAGAGGTCCACGGCACGCGTGTAGAGCTTGTCAGCCAGCGAGTAAGCATCGCGAGCCTTGATATACGCGGAGCGGGCGGCGGAGTAATCCGGGCTGGTCACCGTCAGCAGTGGCTGGCCTGCTTGAACTACTTGCCCCGGCGCGACCAGGATTTCGTGCACCGGTCCCCCAATTGCGGCAAACACGGGAGTCGTTTGAAACGAATCGTAAGCCACCGCCCCGGATAAACGGAGGATGCGCGCCAGCGGCCCTTTTTGCGCCGCCACGATCTGAATGTGGGCCATTTGTTCCTTTGGCACAGTAAAAAGCTCTGCAGTGTCCGCCTTTGTTTCGGTGGAGGTGAACGAGGTCATTTTGGATTCGGGTTCCTCGGGTCCCGAACTGCAGCCAGAAAGCCCGACAAAAGCGGCGGCAACAAAGACGGCATACTTAAAACTCTTCTGAGTAGGACGCTTCATGGCAGGTTCCTTGTGCCCACGGCCTGGCGCATCTGTTCGAGCGCGAGCATGTAGCTCGCCAGCGCCTGACGGTAGGCAAGCTGGTTGGCCCGGTAAGTCCGTTCCGCATCCAGAAAGTCCAGCAAGCTCGCGGCGCCTTTCTGGTAGGCGTATTCGCTGATGTCGCGCGATTGCTTGGCTTGATCGATGTAGCCGCCCTGATAGAGCTGGATGATTTGGTCGTTGGTGCGGAGATTCTCGTACGCCTGAATCACGTCGGTAGAGACCTGCTGCGCCGTTTCGCTGGCCTGCTCCTGCGCCTGGGTAATCGCATACTGCGCGCGAGCGATCTCTCCCTGATTTCGGTCGAAGACGGGCAGCGGCATGTTGTAGAAGAACGAGCCGGAATTCACGCCGGAAGTGTGGGAGTAATCGAATGTGCCGGTGATGTCCATCTTGGCGTTGGCCTTCTGTAGCGCCAATTGGCTTTCCGCTGCCGTCACGGCCAGTTGCGCGGCGCGCAAATCCGGGCGGTTCATGGCCGCGAGGGCCTTCAAGCTGTTCGTGTCCGAATGCACCGGCTGATATTCGAGCGTGCCCTGCACGTCGTAGTCATCGGGCACCGACTCGAAGCCGAGCAGTTGCCGGAGCGCCGCCAGTCCTTGCACTTTCGCCAAATTCGCCGCGGACACGTCGGTCTGGAATTGCAGAAGCTGCAGCTTGATCTTCAACAGGTCGCTCTCGCTCATGTCTCCCACGCGATAGCGCTCGTAGCTGATGTCCACGGTCTTCTGGAAACTGGCCAGATCCTGCTGCGCAAAATCCAGCGTGGATTCCGCCAGCAAAATGTCCACGAACTGTTGGCCCACATTGAAGATAAGCTGGCGCTCGCTGTCCGAGACTTGCGACCGCACCACGGCCGTCAGGTCTCGTGCCGCCTGCAAACGGTGCTGCCGCTTCTTGCCGCGTTCGAACAGATATCCAATGCCCGCGTCGAATTGCGATTGCTGATCGATATAGTCGTGGGTGAACTCGTTAGGCTGAAAGATGGGGAGAAACTGCGCGTCGAGGCCCAACGTGGGATTGGGCCGGAGGTTCGCCGTGATTTCCTCGGCCTGGCTTTGCAGAATCGTGGATCGCATCGCCTGCAAAACGTGGTTATGCTGCAGGGCCAGTCGAATCGCATCATCCAGCGAAACCCGCGTAGAAGGCGCCGAAGAAGAGGTAGCTTGCCGCGGCGGTGCGGCTGGCGCGGGCGTCTGCTGTCCCGTTGCAAGCGACGGAAGGGCAAGCACCGCGGCAGCCCAATAGATTCCTTTCCTCAAACAAACGCGCACGTGGCGATCGCCGCTCCCAGGGTGTAGCACGCCGGGCAAGGGTGCGAACCCATGATTCCCGGGTTCAGGTCGATGCAACCGTGCAACTGCGCGGCGAAGAAGGCAGCCGCGAGCAGCAATGCCAAAACGTAGACACGGTTGGAATTAGCAGGCAATTTCTTCTAATCCCCCTAACGATCCGAATTTACACAATCATACACCCGAGACGCGGGTTCGAAACAACCAGACTTGGCCCCTGGTCCTGGGAATTACTGCCTGAGCTTTGCCTACTTTTGTTGACTCCCGAGTAGATGCCGGCGTCAGACCAGCCAGGACGACGAACCTATAAATCCCTTTTGTTCAGATGGCTGCAAGAAGGTGAGGTTTCCCCAAGGAGCCTTGCCTAGTGGCTCACTTCCACCTGGTACGCAATCACCGTTCCCGACTCATCCCGGATGGGCTCGATCTTGCCAATGGAGAATCGTCCATCACCGAGGCCAGGAGCCGCTTTCTGGAGTGCATTGTGAAGATCGTTCTGCAACGCCGGCGTGCGCACCGGAGGGGCAAGCACGCGTGCGTCCACCTTATACACTTCGTGCTCCCCCGATTTGCTCAGCAGTTCGACTTGCGTGGAATTGACGGGAAGCCCGACCTGCGGCTGGTCGTGGAACCACCGCGTGGGCGTAGCCAGCACAAACAGAAGAATCAGAATCACCGCAGCATCGTACTGCCAGGTCCCTCGCTCGTAGGACCAGAAGAAGATCCGGTTAAGGATTTGAGCGACGCCCGCCATGTCAGTCCGCCGGAACGCCGTCGACGATGATGCCGTCGCGCATGTGGACCACGCGGTCAAAGTACACCGTCGCCTCCGGATTGTGCGTAATCATCACAATCGTCTGGCCCAGATCCTTGTTCAGGCGGCGAAGCATCTCGAGCACGACTTCCGAATTCTTCGTGTCCAGGTTCCCGGTAGGCTCATCCGCCAGAAGTATCTTCGGCTCGTTGATGATGGCCCGCGCGATGGCCACGCGCTGCTGTTCTCCACCGGACATTTCCGAAGGCCGGTGATGAAGGCGGCCATCCAGCCCAAGCATCTTGGTGACAACGTCAAAGCGGTGCGGGTCGAAGCCGTCGCCGTGAATGTATTGCGCGATGGCGATATTTCCCCTCGCCGTCAGCGCCGGCAGAAGGTTGAACCGCTGAAAAACGAAACCGATCTTGTGTCGCCGCAGCTTCGTCCTGTCGGCGTCGGACATGGTCGAAAGATCGTTGCCGTCGACATACACTTTGCCTCGCGAAGCCTGCGCGAGCCCCCCGATCACATAGAGAAGGGAAGACTTACCGCACCCCGAAGGGCCCATCACCGCCACGGATTCACCTGGCAGCACATCGAAATTGACGCCGCGGAGCGCCGGGACTTCGACCTTCCCGGCGTGATAGAGCTTCCACAGATTTTCGGTTTTGAGTATCGGCTCCAAAGTTTTCAGCTCGGGCTCCGCCAGATTGTTCGTCTGCGAGTGTATTCTAACCGTGAAT
>Ga0187772_10000279_pt1 | contig 22421 bp, 31 predicted proteins | sample 0116_SJ02_MP15_2_FD_133137 | JGI IMG/M metagenome (GOLD analysis project Ga0187772, IMG submission 133137) | Tropical peat soil microbial communities from peatlands in Department of Meta, Colombia - 0116_SJ02_MP15_20_MG | ecosystem: Environmental > Terrestrial > Soil > Wetlands > Peat | place... | reverse complement strand
CGACCAACGGGTCGGTGTGGAACACGCCGAAACAGTTCGGGCCGATCAACGACATCGAGTGCTCCCGCGCGACCCCGACCAAGGCCTGCTCCAGCGCCGCCCCGGCGTCGCCCACCTCGCGAAAGCCCGCGGAGATCACCACGACCCCCTTCGTGCCGGCCCGTCCCAGCTGGTCGACCGTCTCGGCGACCCGCGGAGCCGGGACGATGACCACGCCCAGCTCCGGCGCCTCCGGTAGCGAGGCGATGTCCGGATAGCATCGCACCCCGGAGACGCTCTTCCAGGAGGGGTTCACCGGGTAGGCGACCCCCTGGTAGCCGGAGGAAAGGAGGTTCCGGAACAGGCTGGTGCCGACCTTCCCCGGATGGTTCGAGGCCCCGACGACGGCGACCGACGCGGGCCGGAACAACTCATCCAGCTCGGGAGAACGGCCTGCCGTCATCGAGAAGCAAACCGCCGCACGTTGCCCGTCCGTTATATATCAACGTCCCGTGAAAAGACGATGAGCGGGCAGGGTCCGGCCCCGGGATCAGCCGCCGGACATGCCCACGGTCCGGGATCTCCCGCCCGCGGGCCCCGCGGGCTCCTGCAGAAGATGGACAAGGGCCTCGTAGCCCGGATCGTCGCGGTCGGCAGTGGCAAGGGCGGCGTCGGCAAGTCCTCGGTGGCCGCGCTCCTGGCCTCGGAGCTCCGACGGCAAGGCCGGGCGGTAGGGATCCTGGATGCCGACATCACCGGTCCCTCGATCCCCAAGCTGCTCGGAGTGCGCGGGCCGTTGGTCGACCGGGGCGAAGGGATCGAACCGGCGCCGACGCGCGCCGGGGTGCCGGTCGTCTCGTCCCAGTTCATGGTCGAGGACGAGCAGACGCCCGTGATCTGGCGCGGGCCGCTGGTCACGCGTCTGATCACTCAGTTCTTCGGATCGGTTCAGTGGGGGAAGCTCGACTACCTGCTCATCGACATGCCGCCGGGGACGAGCGACGTGCCCCTGACCGTCTTCCAGACGATCCCGATCGATGGGATGGTCTTCGTCCTGACCCCCCAGGAGCTCGCCGCGCTCATCGTCACCAAGGCGATGAACATGGCCAGGGACCTGCACGTCCCGCTTCTCGGCGTCGTGGAGAACATGGCGTTCGTCCGTTGCCCGCACTGCCACGAGCCGTTCGACCTCTTCGGTCCCAGCCACGTGGCCAAGGTGGCCGCCGAGTACGGCATCCCGATACTCGGGCGCCTGCCGGTGACCTCCGAGGTCTCCGAGCTCTCGGACTCGGGACGCCTGGACGAGGTCACCAGCCCTGAGGTCTCCGCGCTCGCGGCCGCCTTCGAGAAGGCGGTGGACGACGCTACGAAGAGCTCGATGACGGTGCTGTAGCGGCCCGGAGCTCGCGGAACGGGATTGCCTCTACCGGGATCCCGCGGCGGCGCAGCGCGACGGTCAGACCGGGCAGGTGGGCGTCTCCCACGACCGCTGCCACCCGTCCGAACCCTCGGGCCCGGAGCGAGGCCAGCCGGTCGGCCATGTGCTCGTTGCGGTCGTCGATCAGGACCCGCGCCAGGGTCGGGCTCGCCTGCCTCAACTCGGCGGCGAACTCCGTCGGGTCCTCCGTATACCGGTCCATCTCCCGCTCGACGACCCGCGAGGGAAGGAACAGCCCGACGACCGCGCCCGTGAGCAGGGTGACCCGCTCCCGTACCGACAGGGAGGTGAGCAGCGAGGTGAGCGTCGCCCGGATCGGGTCGTCGATGAGGAACAGAGGGAGAGAGCGGTCCTGGGCGACGGACGCCGCGACCTTCATCTCCTCGCCGGCAGCGCCCCCCCCGATCTCCGCGCCGAGCCGCCGCTGGAGGTGGGCCCACAGCCGGGCGACCAGGGGCACCCCGCGAGGCCGGGTTCGGCCGGGTCCCTCGGGGGCGAGGAGCGCCTGGGCCCGCTCCGGGTCCAGTTCGACCGCGATCCCATCCAGGACCCGCTCCCGCAGCGTCCTTCGGATCGGTTCGGCGAGGTCCACGACATGGGCCGCACCGAGGAGGAGCACCGGGGCTTCCGTGGTGCTCGCGTAGCCGGGGCCGTACACGCCCGAAGCAGGGGCGAAGGGCACAAGGCCTCTCGCGCCGGCGCCCTCGCGGGGCCGAACGCCCATATACGGAGGCGCGGTGCGCGCGCTCATGCCCTGGGCCCTGTTCACCGTACCCTCCGACCGGCGAAGCGAGCTCGACGCTGCGCTCAAGGACGACCTGGTCTCCCGCCAGAGCCAGAAGCTCCGCGAGGGCGCCGGCCTCGGGGCGGCGAGCGGCTCGACTGTCGTGCTGATCGAGGGTTCCCCGGACGGCGTCCGACGGGCGGAGGAGCTGCTTGGCCCGCTCGGTTCACGCCTCTCGGGCGCCGACGCGGAGCAGCTCTACCGGCGACTGAAGGACGAAGAGGAAGCGGCGTCCGCCGGCATGGGATTGTTCTTTACCGAGGAGTAGGCTACTCCGTCGTCGATTCCTGCGACGCTTCGAGGTCCTCGCCGCCGGCGAGGATGCGCTGGCATTCGCGGTAGAAGCCGTCCAGCCCGGTCCGCTCCTTCGCCGAGGTCGGCAGCAGCCCGGCGAGCGGTCCCATCGCCTCGATCGCGCGGAACAGCTCCGTCGAGAGCTGAACGTCCGGTGTCGGGGCCCCGGCCTGCACGGCGTCGTACAGGCGCCCCGGCTCCTCGGACCAGGAGAGGACCTCCGCGAGCTGCTCCGCGGGGAGCGCGTCCGACTTGGAGAGGACGTTGACGAGGGGGAGGCGGAAGCGGAACTCGACGGTCGCACTGAGCATCAGGAGGGAGACGAACCCGCTCGGGGTCCGTGCGAGACCGGGGTCGTACAGGAACGCGAGGGCCGCCCGATCCCCCCCGAGCGCCTCCACGATCGCCTTCGAAGCCTCGCGAAAGGCGAACAGCTCGATCTGACCGGGCGTGTCGACCAGTACGTAGTCGCCCTGGACCTCCGAGATCGCCTGCTTCACCTCGAATACCTTGAGCGCGATCATGTCCGCGGCCGCGACCTGCGCCCCGTTCGGCCCCAGGCCGTAGTCGTCCTGGAGGTCCGCGAGGCGCACCCACTCGCGGATGTCGACGTCCGGTTCGAGCTCGCCGCCCTCGAGCCCCGGGTCGAGGTTGACGACGCTCGCGTCGTAGCCGCTCGTCTTCATCCAGTCGGCGAAGGACCGGACGAACGAGGTCTTCCCGGCCCCGGCCGTCCCCGTGAAGAAAATGACCGAGGGCTCCTCGCTCACGGCCGGCTCGCTCCCTGGCCCCGCCGTCGCTGAAGCTCGGCCGCCAACGCCCGCAGGAACGCCGTCTTGGTGGTGCCCGCCTTCTTCGTGATCTTTACGCGACCGGCGTAGGTGAAGAACCGCCGGGGGTACTGCTTCTCGGCCTCCAGCTCAGCCTTGACGCCGAGGCGCTTCGCGGCCTCGACGATCTCCTCGGCGCTCACGTCACCCAGACCGGCCGGCGCCGGCACGCGGCGCCCGGCCGAGCGCGGGACCTTCTCCAGGTAGGCCGGATAGACGTAGAAGTGGTCGGGCATCGCGCCCGCCGCCGCCCTAGCTTCCGGGCGCCGCGACCCGGACCCCGTTCAGGACCCCGTCCTGCCCGGGACGCGAACGAACGCGCACGAGGCCGAGCTCGGTCTCCACGATCGCTCCGCGGGTGATGATGTTGCGCTGGACGTAGTTCGGGTTCGCCGGATTCTCGCGGACCGTGACGACCCGGGTCGACTGCATCTTCTTGGACGCCGGGTCGTAGACGTTGATCTTCGTCACGGTCAGGATCCGGAGCTTGACGTTGCCCCCACGGACCCGGTAGGTCTTCACCGTCCCCGACCCTACGGTCGCCGTCTGGAGCTCCCGGGCGATCTCGAAGCGCCGCTTCTTGCGGACCGGACGAAGCCGTCCGCCGGTCCGCTTGCGCCGAGACCGGCCCTGCCAGATTCCCATCGACCCTCGCCGAGAGGGGCGTGCGACAGGGGGACGCTATTTTAGCCTTCCGCGGGCGGGAGCGCGGCTCGCCCGCCCTCGCGCTCCGGGACCTCCATATGGCCCACCGTGCTGCCGGGTTCGTGCTCGGGACGTCCCCGGCCACGGTGGTCGGGATCGACGAGGCGGGCCGCGGAGCCTGGCTCGGCCCCCTGGTCGTCGGGGCGGTCGCCGTCGACCGCGGCGCCCTCTCCCGCGTCGCCGCGACCGGGGCGCGCGACTCCAAGACCCTCACCCCCGCACGGCGCGAGGAGATCCTCGCCCGGCTCGAGCAGTGCGCGCGCGTCCGCTCCGTCGCGATCGCCCCAGAGGAGATCGACCGGCATGTCGCTGAAGGCCGGTTGAACGAGCTCGAGGCCCGCGTCTTCGGGAGCCTCGCGGGCGGGTTCGCGCCTGCGGAGGCGCGGGTCGACGCCTGCGACGCGAACGCGCGCCGGTTCGGCGCCACGGTCGCGCGCCACGCCGGCCCTGAGGTCCGGGTGCTCTCCCGTCATCATGCCGACGCTCTCGACCCGCTGGTCGGGGCGGCCTCCGTCGTGGCGAAGGTGCACCGGGACCGGGCGATCGGAGAGCTGGCCCGGCAGCTGGGGGCGGATATCGGCAGCGGCTACCCGAGCGACCCGGTGACGATCGAGTTCGTCCGCAGCACCGTGCGCCCCGGCGCGCCGACGCCCCCCTGGCTCCGCAAGTCCTGGGCGACCACGGGAAGGATTATCGGAGGCGCGCGACCTTCGCGCGCTCGAGCGCGCCGATGACCATCGAAGAGACCCTGGCCCAACTGGTCGACCGGTTCAACCGCAAGGTGGAGCGGACGCCCGCCCTGGCCGAGGAGCTCCGAGGGGTCGCCCGGACGATCGCGATCCGGCTCAGCGACGCGGGCAGCTACGCGGTCGACCTTTCGGAGGGTCACCTGACCAACCTGCGCAGCGGCGCACCGGCCCGCGCCGACCTCTCGGTGGCCACGGACCGGGCGACGTTCGAGGGGCTGGTCTCGAAGGAGATCGGCCCGATGAAGGCGCTCGTGACGCGGCGGCTGGCGATCGATGGCTCGCTCGAGGACAAGCTGCTGCTGCGTCGGCTGCTGTAGGCCCGCGGCCTACGGCAGGAAGACGCACGCCGCGACGCACACGCCGTAGTGGTCCATCGGGATGACCAGCTCCTCGGTCCGGTAGTGGATCCGGCGGAGCTCGACCCCGCGGAAGTGGGCGATCTCCTCCATGCGCCACTTCAGGAACTCCTTCAGCGACTTTTGCGTCCCGTGGAGATGACCCTCGGCGACGTAGCCACCCTCGCCGTCGGAGCGGAACCCGTAGGCGATCCCCGCGCTGATCACCTCGCCCTCCCCGCCGCCGTGGCGGGCGAGCACGCAGTGGGTGATGGCGCCCCGTGGCATGCGGACGCGGTCGGTCTGCCGGATCCCGATCGGGAGGACCGAGGAGACGCTCACCAGGTTCTGCTCGCCGATCCCGGCGGTCAGGAGCGCGAGGTCGAACGCGTTGAGCTCGCTCGTCTTGTTGATCCCCTTGCCGCTCGTGACGAAGAACCGGGAGGGTACGGGGACGAGCGTGTGGTTGGCGACTTCGCGCGCGGAGGGCACGAGCGGGGCAGGGCGGCTGTTGCTTAAGGTTTCGGCGGGCCGACCGGCCTAGACCATGATCGCGTGCCGGCCCCGCATCGACGCCTCGCTCTCGCCGCGCACCGCGGCCAGCTCCGCGATCAGCCCGTCGGTGAGGCGCAGGCTCGCCGATTCGAACAGCGTACCGAGCGGGGCGAGCCGGGGACGGTCCGCGTCCTCGGGGAACTCCACGGCGATGAGGAGCGAGGCGGTGTGCGCCAGCTTCGAGGTCGGTCGTGCGGTCAGCACGATGAGCTCCGCGCCCTCGCGGCGGACGATGTTCGCCGTCTGGAGGGACGAGTAGGTCTCGCCCTGCCCCGAGAGAATGAAGACGGCGTCCCCCCGCTGGACGATCGGGGTGACGCTCTCGCCGATGACGTAGGCCCTGAGGCCGGCCTGAACGAGCCGCATCGCGAACGCGCGGCCGATGATCCCGCTGCGGCCCGCGCCGTAGACGAAGATCTGGGAGGCGTTGGCGAGGATGTCGACGGCCCGGGCGATCAGGACGGGCTCGACCCGCTCCAGCGCGCCGGTCACCCGCTCGCCGATGTACCGCTGAGCGCGGACGAACGTCGTCGGGCTAGCGTTGCCGCCCACCCCCACCTCCCCGGCGCCCGCGCGGGCGTCGCTTCGGTCTCGGGCGCGAGTGCGGCGGGGACGGGCGGCTCCGCGGGCGCTCCGGCTTCTTCGGAGCCGGGGTGGGCGGACGGACCTTCGCCGCCACCGGTCTCGGGTGCGCAGGGTGCGGCGGGAGCGGGGCTGGCCGGGCGATCGGCGCCGGGGCCCTCGGGCTGGGGCGGGGTACCGCGGACGGATGCAGCCGGCTCCACCGGCGGGTGAGCGCCCGCTCGTAGAGGAGCTTCATGTACATCGCGTCGTGCTCGAGCAGCGGGGAGCTGGAGATCACGGTGACGTCGTAGTCGCGCTCGGCGAGCAGCTCGGCCAGCGGGTCGAAACGCACCAGACCGCGCTTGATCGGGGTCAGCCGGAACTCCCCGGGCCCGTAGAACTCGACCCCGGAGAAGTTGAGGTAGAGCGGTCCGTCCGCGGCGCGAGAGAACTCCCGCACGATCGGCTCGAGCTCCTCGGCCTCCTCGAAGCTCCGGCGCTCCCGCGCCGCGAGATGAGGGAGGTTCAGCACCGGGACCGTACCCTTGGCCCGACGGACGAGCTCGAGCACCTCCTCCCGGGTGCCGAAGACGTCAGGGTGGCCGCTCGGCTCGATAGCGAGCCGGACCTTCCCCTTGGAGAACCGGCTGAGCCAGCTGGCGAGGTCCGTCGCGATCTCCGTGAGCGACTGCACCGAATCGGCGCGGTCCCCGGGGCCGTAGAACCCGAGGTGGGTCACCGCGAGCCGGGCGCCCAGCCCCTGGGCGAGCACCCCGCTCCACTGGATCTGCCGGGTCGACTGCGCGCGAGCGTCGCTGGAGCCGAAGAAGTCGACGTAGTAGGGGGCGTGCAGCGTCAGCTCGACGTCCAGGCCGCGGGCCAGCGCCCGGGTCTGCTCGAGGTCGGCGTAGTCCTTCGCCAGGCTCCACGTGAGGGTGGTCATCGAGTCGCGCCGACGGACCGGCTGCGCGAACGCCTCGGCGGTCGGCAGCGCACTTTCGTCCTCGGAGGTGCCCAGGCCGACCACGAGCTGCTGCGGGATCTCGCGGGGGAGCTTGCCGACCTCCTCGTCCAGGACCCGGCGCGTGAGCGGGTTGACCTTGATGAACTGGATCTCCATGGCGGTCAGGCCGAGATGGTGGACGTCGGCGATTCCGTCTCGGAGCGTCCGCCCTTTACAGGAAAGGGGGATCCCCGCGGGTCCGAATCGGATCACGAGCGATCAAGCCCCAAATGCGGGTCGGGCGGTCAAACTTCGTGGCTATATATCGGAACCTCGGCGACCCCGGTCCCCACCGTCCTGCGCTCGCGCGCGGCCCCGCGGTATCCCTGCGCGACGAGGTAGATCTCCGAGGACGCTTCGCGCGAGGCGGGCGGCTTCGTCCGCTGCACCCGTCGGAAAAGGACCGCGACGTCCTCCTGCAGCCCCTCGACCAGGTCCCCGTCGAAAACCTTCGCGACGAACGTCCCGCCCGGCGCGAGGACCGCGCATGCCAGGCGGAACGCCTCCCGGACGAGGTCGACCGACCGGGCGTGGTCGGTCGCGTACGCGCCGCTGATCCGGGGAGAGAGGTCGGAGAGCACCACGTCGAACCGCTCCGCGCCGAGCCTCTCGAGGAGCCGGGGGTCTCCCACGCGGCCCCGGATCGTACGGACCCCGGCGATCGGCTCCAGCGGACGCTCATCCACCGCGACCACCGCCCCGTTCGGATGGACGGACCTCGCCGCGACGACCGACCATCCGCCCGGCGCCGCGCCCAGGTCGAGCACACGGGCTCCCGGGCCCAAGAGATGGAACCGGCGGTCGAGATGTTCCAGCTTGAACGCCGCACGGGACCGAAGGCCCTCGCGCTGGGCGGCCCGGTAGAACGGGTCCCGCCTCCGCTCGGCGACGAACCGTCGGCTCATCCGCGGCGCCACGCCGCGCCGGCACTAAAGGGGTGGTCCGGCGTGGGGCCGTCCGAATTTGAATCGGAGTCTCTTGCACCCCAAGCAAGAAGGATGGTCCAAGCTACCCCACGGCCCCGCGGTCCGCCGGCGGCGGCGCGACCCGGGCCGCCGAGATAACTCTTGTGTCGGCCGGCGGGCGGCTAGTGGACGTACCACCAGGTCGCGATGCCGGCCACCGCGATGATCAGCGTGTTCAGGAGCGCGAGCCAGAAGAACCCCCAGAGCTCGTGCTTGCCCTCCTCCGGCCCGACGGTCGCGGAGGGCGTGGAGCTCCCCGGGTACGGGGTGTACGGCGTCTCGTAGGTCGGCTCGGCCATCGGTCCGTGCGCGCGATGCCGGGCCCCGTTCTTATCAGGTCGGTTCGAGCGACGGCCTACGCGGCGAACCAGGGGACCCGCGCGGCCGGCCCGGTCGGCTTGAGCACGATCAGGTGCAGGTTCGAGCCGGCATCGCCCGGCGCGTAGGAATCACGCTGGGCGAGCTGGTAGAGGACGTAGAGGGCGTCCTCGTCGCTGCGGACCCCGAGGGAACGGTGCACGTCGATCCCGAACCGCCCCCGGAGCAGCTGGAGCATCTCGGAGAAGTCGATCGCGCCGCCGCTCTCGTCATCCCGGGCGCGGCGGAACAGGCCGACCACCACCCCGGTCGCCACCCACAGCAGCTCCCTCGGAGAGGTCCGGCGCAGGGCGAAGTGCGCGGGCCGGTCGGTCGCCGGCTCCGGCGGGACGACCAGGATCGATACGTCGTGCTCAACGGCGGCGCGCCGGGTGCCCGCGAGCCGAGCCCAAGCCTCCTCGGCCGCCGCGTCGCTGGGGGCGACGAAGATCGCCCGACGTGGCGTCACGGCCCCCCCAGGCCCCCGGTCGAGCCACCGGGCGATCCCCTCGCCCAGCGAGGCGGGCTCATGGGACGGAACGAAGACCGGGAAGGTCCGGCGCGGAACGCCCGCCTCCTGGACCCAGAACGAGGCCCCGGGCTCGCGGCCCCCTCGGCCGGGTTCGACCCGGGCGAACCCCAGCCGGCGGAGGACGCTCTCGGCGTTCCGGCTGCGGTCGGTCCCGGCCGGCGCACGCTGCGGATCGCTCATCTGACGGAAACCAGCCGGGCCCGCGAGATAAGACCTCGCCCCGCTCAGGTCAGAGGCCGGCCCCGAGGCCAGCCCGGACGCACACGACGTTCGCCGCGATGGCGGCCACGACCCCGAGCAGGTACGGCCCGGAGAACAGGAAGCCCCGTCGCGCGGTCGGCTTCGTGACCGAGCGCCAGAGCGGCACGGTGACGGCGACGAACGCCCCCCCCAGGGCGACCAGGGCCAGGGTGATCGGCCAGGCGACCGCTCCGCTCAGGCCGACCAGGGCCGCCGCGGCCACGAGCAGGGCCGCGGAGACGACGACGACCTTACCGGAGTACGCGACGTCGTCCATACGGGGCAGCATGGGCAGCCCGACCCTGGCGTAGTCCTCACGGAGCAGGAGCGCGAGGCTCCAGAAGTGCGGAGGCGTCCACAGGAAGACTAGGACGGCGAGCGCGACGGCCCCCAGGGTCCAGGAGCCGACCGCCGCCGCGCTCCCGGCGAGGGCGGGGGCGCTCCCCGCGAACCCGCCGAGCACGATGTTCCAGCTCGACCGGCGCTTCAGCCAGGCCGTGTAGACCCCCACGTAGGTGAGCGCGCCCAGGAGGATCGAGAACCCGGTGAGCGGGTTCAGAGCGAGGCTGGCCCCCACCACGCCCACGGCCACCAGGGCGGCCCCCACCGCCGGTACGGAGCCCTCAAGCGGGATCCGGGACGCCGGGAGCGGACGGTTCTGCGTCCGGCGCATCCTCGGGTCGAGGTCGCGGTCGAGGTAGTGGTTGAGCATGCCGGAGCCGGCGCTCGCCGCCGCTCCCAGGGCGACCAGGAGACCGAGACGGATCGGGTCGATCGCGCGAGGCGACGCGATCAGGTAGCCGGCGACCGCAACGAGGCAGATCAGCGCGGTGATCCCCGGCTTGGCCAGCGAGACCCAGTCGGAGGCGGAGCCCGCCGTCGGCCTGGCGTCCGGGGGTAGGACCTCCTCGGGGGGCGGCGCTTCGGCGGCGGCCATGGCCCCACCTCCCCTAGGCCCCTCAGCCCTCGTGGGGGCTGCGGAACGGGGCCGGGGCCCGGTCGGGGCCCGGCTCAGGGGTGAACGAGGGGGACGAAGCCGGGCGCTCCTCCGCGGCCCGACGGGCCCAGTCGACCCAACGCTTCGGGACCTCCCTCAGGTTGGCGAGCAGGGCGATCACCAGCAGCAGGCCGAACAGGGCCGTGGCGATCGCGAGATGGCCGAGCACAAGGACGACCGCGAGGTTGTTCTCGACCACGAGCCCCCCCAGCAGGGCCTCCACGACGACCAGGCCCAGCGCGGCGGCCGAGAGCCCGAGCAGGGCGGGCCGATGGCGCTCGTAGGCGAGCCCCAGCAACGTGAGCGCGAGGACGGCACAGCCGAGGAAGAACGCGGAGACGCGGTGGCTCCACTCGACCTGCGCAGCCCCCGCGACGTGCGGGTTGAGGTTGTCGTTGGCGTAGCAGGTCGGCCAGTGGGGGCAGCCGAGCCCGTCGCCGCTCGCCATCACCGTACCGCCCAGGAGGATCGTCGAGTAGCAGAGCAGCGCCGCCACCAGCGCCGCGGACCGGAAGAGGTCGTGCCCGCGCATCGCCGGCGTCCTACGGGCCCTCCGCGCCGGCCGCGGTCGGCACGGGACCGGGGAGCGGCGCCCGGGCCGGCTCGGGAGCCTTCGCCGGTCCGGTCATGGTCGACGGCAGCGGCTCGCCCCAGGGATCGGTGGTCGTCACGGGATCGCCCGCGTAGTAGGAGTAGACCATATTGAAGACGAACACCAGCTGGCCGATCCCGAGGATGTAGGCGCCCAGGGTCGAGAGGAAGTTGAGCATCTGGAAGTTGCCGGTCCACAGGTAGGTGTAGACGCGCCTCGGCATCCCCTCCGCGCCCAGGATGAACATCGGGAACAGCAGCAGGTTGACCCCGACGTAGGTCAGGAGGAAGTGCGTGTGGCCGAGCCGCTGGCTGTACCAGCGGCGGGTCAGGATCGGGTAGTAGAAGTAGATCCCGGCGAAGATCGCCATCAGCGTACCGCCCAGCACGATGTAGTGGAAGTGGCCCACGACGAAGTACGTCCCGTGGTAGAGGTAGTCGATCGGGATGGAGGCCAGCATCAGGCCCGAGAGACCGCCGATGACGAAGCCGGTGATGAACGCGATGGAGAACCACATCGGGACCGCCATCCAGATGCGGCCGCCCCAGAGCGTCGCGAGCCAGTTGAACGTCTTGACCGCGCTCGGGACGGCGATCGCCATCGTCGTGAGCATGAAGACGAAGCGGATGTTCGTCGCGATCCCCGTGACGAACATGTGGTGCTCCCAGACCGCGAAGGAGAGCACCGCGAAGACCCCGAGGGCGATGGCCATCGCGCCGTAGCCGTAGATGTCCTTGCGGGCGAGCTTTGGGACGACGGTGGAGATGATCCCGAACGCCGGCAGGACCATGACGTAGACCTCGGGGTGGGCGAAGAACCAGAAGACGTTCTGGTAGAGCAGCGCCCCGCCGAGCGGCGTGCCGTTGACGGCTGCGAGGATGTGGGTGCCGAACAGCCGGTCGGAGAGGATCATCGTAAGCCCGATGGAGAGCGACGGCAGCGCGAAGATGAGCAGCACCGAGTTGATCAGGATCGACCAGACGAACAGCGGCATGTTCCAGTAGTGGACGCCGGGGGCGCGGTGCTTGACGATCGTGACGAGGAAGTTCACCGCCCCTAGCATGGACGAGATGGTGAGGATGTGGAGCCCGAGGATCCAGAGGTCGATCCCGTCCCCGGGGAGGGTCACCGACAGCGGGACGTAGCCGGTCCAGCCGGCGTTGGCATTGGAGAGGATCAGGATGACCCCCGCGGGCGGCAGCATCCAGAACGCGATGGCGTTGATGCGGGGCAGCGCCATCTCGCGCGAGCCGATCATCGACGGGACGAGCAGGTTGCCGAAGCCGGCCAGCGTCGGCATCACGAACATGAACACCATGAGGACCCCGTGCATCGTGAACAGGGTCGAGTAGACGTCCGGCGAGATGCCGAGGGTCGTCTGCGGGTCGAGCCCGAGCCCCTGGACGAAGCCGAGGTCGGTCCGGATCAGGACGGCGTAGATCCCGCCGATGAAGAAGAACACGATCCCGGTGACGATGTACATGAGCCCGATGCGCCGGTGGTCGGACGTGAACAGCCACTTCCGGACCGCCCCCACCAGCCATTTGCCGTGGTAGCTCAGGACCCAGAGCAGGAACGCCGCCAGGCCCGCGATCGCCGCTACGGTCACCTCGAGGCTCAGCGTCCCGCTCGCCGGTGCGGCGAAGTTCATTGGAGGACCTCCGCCACGAGGTAGGCGATCCCCGCCACCGCGATCACCACGACCAGCACCTTGAGCAGGCGGACCCAGCTCTCCGTCGTGAGCGCGGGCGGGGCCGCCGGGCGGAAGCGTCGCCCCAGGGGCCAGACCCGGTAGGTCCGGTCCATCAGGTGGAAGACCAGCGCCGCCATGAGCGCCATCAGCGAGACCGCGAAGCCGAACGACCGCTCGGCCCCGGGGCTGGTCAGGGGTCCGAGGCGGATCGCGTACGCCACCAGGACGGCGATCCCGAGGAGCATGAGCAGCGTCACGGCTGCGTAAAGGTCGAGGGTGCGCGACTGCAGCGCGCCGGCGTCGGCCTCGGACGGGCTACTCAAACAGCTCGATCCTCCTGCCGACCGCGCCGCGGTACCGGTCGACCCGGTACAGGATGCCGATCATGAACAGCGCCGCGAGAAAGGCGATGCCCGCGCCCCCGACCACCGCGAGCGCGCCCAGGACCGCCCCCGCGAGAAGGGCGAGCAGGCCGTAGACGAGGGTCGCGAGGCCGACCGCGCCGATCACGAGCAGGACCGCGAGCACCCCCCAGAGCGACCCCGTCTGCCAGACGGGCTTCTCCTCGGGCGGACTACTCACGGACGCTCGCCTCCGTCACGGCCCTCGGACCCGCCGCGCTGGGGTGGGGGGCAAAGGCGTGGGTCGGCGCTCCCGCCCGCGCGGCGAGCCGCCTCCGGTAGCTGCGGACGTACCGCCAGTGGAACAGGCCCACCGCCACCGCGTTGACCGCGAAGACCGGCCCGAGGGTCTCCGCGACGGCGGTCGGCAGGATCTGCAGTCCCGGGGTCTCGCCGCCCCAGACCGTCATGACGATGAAGAAGCCCAGCAAGGAGGTGCCGATCCAGGTGAACACCGGGCGGTCCCGGGGGTGGGTCCGCTTCGAGCGGTCGAGGAACGGCAGGAACAGGATGTAGAGCAGGATCCCGGTCGTCGCGCCGACCGCGATCACCGGTGTGACCCCGTAGAAGTCGACGAACTTGAACAGCCAGAGGAAGTACCAGTCCGGCTCGGTCACCCCCGGGCTGACCGCGAGGTTCCCCACGTAGGTCTGCAGCGTCCAGGGCCAGAGGGCAGCGATCCCGAAGAGGATCCCGACGTAGAGCAGGCCCCACTTGGTGATGTAGAACAGGATGTGGGGCATGAACGGCACCTGCTGCTTGCCTTCCCGGTCGCTGAACCGGCGCCGTTGGAGCGGGTCGGAGGAGGCGGGGGGCGCGATGCCGTGCGACTCGAACAGCGCGATGTGGGCGTAGAGCAGCGCGGCGAGGCCCAGCGGGATGAGCAGCACGTGGGCATCGAACATCCGCGAGAGCAGCCCCTGGGAGGTCCCGTCGCCGAGGATGAACGGGGCGAGCAACGGACCCATGGTCGGGAGGCGGATCGCGAGGACGATGCCGACGTTGGTCGCGTTGTAGGAGAGCTGCGTGTACGGCAGGAGGTAGCCGGTGAACCCCATACCGAGGGTGAGGACCATGAGGAGGGTCCCGACCATCCAGGAGAACTCGCGCGGCGCCTTGTACGTCCCGAGGTAGTAGCCGCGGAAGAAGTGGACGAACATGAGGAAGATCATCGCGTAGGCGCCGTAGAGGTGGGTCGAGAGCAGCAGCGAGCCCATCGGCACGGAATGGATGATGTAGTAGGTCGAGCACCAGGCCGCCGGCGCCGGCGACAGCGTCCCGACCGGCTGGCCGCAGGCGGTGTACGTCGCGTCGGTCGCGGTGCTGGGCTGGTAGTAGAGGAGAAGGAGGGCGCCCGAGACGACCTGGTAGAGGAACGCGTTCGCAACGAACGCTCCGGTCCAGTAGGACGGCTTGAAGCTGAACTCGGGCTGCGGCCGCAGCGCCCAGCGACGCATGGAGGTCCGGTCCTCGACGAACCCCCACAGACGGTTCAGGGTGCGATTGTACCATCGTCCGAACCCCACCGCCCGTCCCTCCTACGATGGGAAGTTGGTGCACAGGATCACCGGCGACTCCTTCGCCAGCTGGCTCGTCGCCCCGACCCCATAGTCGCCCTGCAGCGTGTCGAGGTGGCCGTTCACCGGCGGACTGCCCGGCGTCATCCCGTTCGCGAAGATGTTCCCGGAGCTGTCGGTCTCCAGGACGACCTGGGGCAGCGGGAGGACGGCCGGACCGGTCAGGTTCGCCGCGCCGTCCGTGACGTCGTAGGTCGACCCGTGGCAGGAACAGTGGATGTAGAACGAGAGGGTCGGGAACGCCTTCGTGCTGAACGTCTTCGTGCAGGTGCTCGGGGGATAGTACGAGATCGCGGGGGCCGGACAGCCCAGGTGCTGGCAGATCGCGCTGTAGGCAACGATGGAGGTCGGTCCCCCGGTGGGTCCGATCCCTCCGAACACACTGGTCGCCCCCGGGCCCCCGGCGGTCGCCGGGTTGAGGTTGAGCAGGAAGTTCGGCTCGTTGCGGAGGGGGTAGTCGAACAGGTAGAGGTCCGCGGTCTCCGCGTTGTACTCGGCCATCGCCTTCGCAACGGTCAGCGGCGAGCCGTCGACGTCGAACAGCTGGGTCCTAGGATAGGAGCTGATGCCCACGACGGGGGGCTGGACGTACTGCAGGGCGCCCCCGACCGCTCCGCCGACCCCGACGCCGAGCACCCCGGCGACGGCGGCGAGCTTGAGCAGGTTCCTGCGGGTCTCGTCGACCTCGGCCGGCGGGCCCGAGACGCGCCGGACGTATCCGGGAGGGACCTCGAGCCGGCGCTCCAGCCCGAACCCTCCGGAGAGCGGGCAGGCCTCCGAGCATCCGCCGGGCCCGATCATACGAGGGTCCTCCCGCTCGTATCAGGGGTGGCGTCGTCGGGCTCCCCCGGCGGGGGCACGGTCGCCTCGCCCGGAAGCTCCGCTCGCTCGCTGCCGTGGTAGACCGCCCACGTGATGACGATCCCGAGGAGGAGGACGAGCCCCTCGGTCAGCTCGACCACCTGGTTGGGGGAGAGCGAGGTCATCGGTATTCCCCCGCCGGCCGTTCGACGACGTAGGAGGTCGACGACCAGCTCGTCACCGGATTGCCACCGGTCCAGGGTAGCGGGCCGGGCGCCGGCGGAGTCGGGGGCGCGCCGGGGGGGTGGCGTACCGCGGCTGGGATCCCGGAATGGGCCCCTGGCGTGGCGTCCATCCCCAGCAACGCGGCACGCAGCGACCCCGCGCTCCCGCCGGCCGGCATCGGGAGATCGGCCGCGCGGGCGAACTCGCTGACGAGCTCCTGCTTGAGCCGCAGCGCCCGCCCGTACCACCTCCCGAGCTGCCGGACCGTGGTGCCGCCGTCGTGCCCGAAGAGCAGGAACGCTCCGACCCCGAGGATGATGAGCCAGTCGAGGTCCGAGAAGAGGCCCACTATGTCACCCCCCTGCGGCGGAGAGGCGCGGGGGCTCGCGGACGCCCTGGCGCCGCTCCCAACGGTCGGCGAAGTAGGCGCCCCCGACGTAGAGGCCGAACATCGGGAGGGCGATCAGCAGCATCGTGATCCCGGAGTTGTCCGGCGTGACGATCATCCCGAAGACGAGCGAGCCGATCACCGCCCCGCGCCAGTGCTTCTTCCAGGCGGAGGCCCGGACCACCCCGAGGCGCGTGAGCGCGTACAGGAAGACCGGCAGCTCGAAGACGACGCCGAAGGCGAGGGAGTAAAGCAGCGTGAACGTGATGAACGACTGCACGCCCAGGACCGGAGCGAGCCCCATCGCCGCGACGTAGAGGAACAGGAGCCGGTAGGTGAACGGGGTGAGCACGAACAGACCGGCGGCGAAGCCCAGCCCGAACAGGGCGCTCGCGGGGATCCCGACCTCGCGCAGCAGGCGGCGCTCGTTGCGCCGGAGCGCGGGCATGAGGAAGGCCGCCGCCTCGTGGACGATCCACGGCATCCCGACGACGACCGTCACGAGGAGGCCGATCTCCATCTGCGCGACGATCGAGTCGCCGACCCCGACGTTGAGCAGGGTGACGCTCGGCGGGAGCATGTAGGCGACCATCGCGCGGAAGATCTGCGCGGTGACGTTGTAGAACGGGTTGGGCCACGGATAGGCGAACGGGACGGAGAGGCCGAGCAGGTCGAGCCGGACGGGAACGAGCCGGAAGAACAGCACGAAGCCGAAGATCGTCGCGAGGACGATCCCGACGCGGACGAGGCGGCGACGGGCCTCGGCGACGATGGCGAGGATCTTCCCCAGGTCTCCCATCGATCACCCGGGACCCCTCCTGGCGCGACCGGGACCGTGCCCGGCAGCGCGGGCTCCCCTCCGGTTCGCCGTTGACCCCATCACCCGAGGCCGTCCCGCGCGTCTAGCGGGCCGTGCCCGGGGGTGGTGCGGCCGCCGAGGCGGCCTGCTCCGCCTTCAGCTCCCGTTCCACCTCAAGCCGGCCGCGCTTGAACTCGCCTACCGACCGGCCAAGGCTACGGGCGAGCTGGGGGATCTTGCTCGAGCCGTAGAACAGAATCCCCGCCACGACCGCGATGATCAGCCAGTCGTCAATGGAGTCGAACATCGCCGTCCTCCAACGCCCCACCCGGGCTCGAACGATATGGGGTTCGTAGGGGAAGCCCGCACGAGTCCGGACCGTGCGAACTCACAGGAGATAAACGCGGCTCCGACAGGCAGGGCTACGGAGACCCGCACCCCCAACCGGAGAGCGGTCCTCCGCGCCCGCGGCCCACGGGCCCCCGGCCCCGCGGCCCCGGCTAGGCGGCTTCGACCAGGACCGTCTCGTTGCCGGCCGCGACCGCGCGGTCGATGGCGAGCTCGGCGAGCAGATCGACGCAGAGCCCCGAGCGCTCCAATAGGTGCCTCGCGAGCCGGGCCGAGGCCGAGCCCTTCGCCAGCGGGAGCGCGCGGCGGGGGTCGATCGCGGCCCCCTCGCCCGAGGTGGCCCGCTGGTAGACCTCGCAGGCCCGCTCGAGCGAGCGCTGCATCAGCGCGTCCACCACGTCCTTCAGCCGGAGCTTGAGCTCGGGCAGCAGCGTCGTGATCCCGGAGGCGGCCCCCGCCCCCAGCTTGCCGGCCTCCTCGTTCAGCAGGCTCAGGGCCTCGCCGTAGTACGCGGAGAGCTCTTCGAGGGTGTGGACCACCACGCGCCACTCCAGGAGCTGGCGAGGGTCTGGGCTGCCGATCCGCCGGGCGAGCGACCAGTCCCGGCTCGCGAGGAACAGCTGCCGGACGAGCAGGGAGAGGACCTTCTTCGCCTCCTCCTCGAGCGTACCGCGCCGGCGGCTGCGCGTGCGGCGCCGTACGACCTCCTCCATCTCGTCCAGGAACGCGAGCAGGATCATCTTCATTCGCTGGACCAGCTGAGGCAGGCCGTACTTGGACGGGTCGATGAAGTTCTGCAGGAGGACCCGGTTCGGTTCCTGCGCGACCACGGAGACCCCGAGGAGCCCCCGGGCGGCGTCGACCACCTCCTCGACGCGTTCCGGGCCGAACGCGACGTCGGTCCGGATCTCGATCGCGTCGTGCCCGGCGCGATAGGCCCCGACGATCAGGCGCTCCAGGACCCCCTGCGTGTCGAACGACGGGGCCTGGACGAGGTACGGGGCGGCGCTCGTTCCGGCGCCCGGGGTCGGGGCCGGCTTCAGGTAGAGGGTCCCGTCATCGTTCTGGTCGAAAACGACCAGGTCCCCGGGCCGCAGGTTCATCGCCTCCGCCCAAGGCTTGGGCAGCGTGACCGCGATTGACGAATGGCCGGCCTTCAGCACGCGACGCTCTCGATTCGGCGTTCCCCAGGCCATCTCGTTGCTCCGAACCTACTACGAGGTCCGTAGCTCATGAAGGGTGTCCTTCTTGAACCTTGCGCCGGCGGGGCGCGCCGCCTACCGGGGCCCGGGGGGCCGGGGGGAGGAGGCGGGGAGTGGGGCGGGGGAACTGGGCTCCGGGTAGCCCAGGCGCTCCGGGGGCATCTCGTGCTCGGAGCCCCGGCGCTGGCCGACCACGAACCCAAGGACGATGGCGAGCACGGTCAGCGCGACGATCGTTCCGATGATGATGAAGACCGCGAGGCCTGGTCCCGGGGTTCCGCTCCCGAACCCGATGTTGGCCGGCACGACCTCCCCGAAGGCCACGATCCCCCACATCCCGAGCTGGAAGTGGCCGGCGACCGCGCACACGAAGAGGTAGTAGCTGGCGGCGCTCGGGGAGGTGAAGCTGCCGTCGGAGTGGTTCCCTCCCCCCGCGGTCAGGTTGACGAGGGTCCCCTCGCTCTTCAGGAGCGTGTCGAGCGCCCCGACGGGGTAGGTGCTGTAGTTCGCGAGCCAGAAATCCGACTCGTTGATGAGGGTGAAGGTGTGGGGCGTGTCCGAGCTGTCGAAGAAGCTCACGTTGATCTTCGTGTCCAGCGGGAGGTCGTTGTAGGAGCGGTTCGCGAAGGCGAAGCCGTTGGTCGCGGTCTCGTAGAGGGAGGTGCCCGTGTCGGTCACGACCGAGCTCGCGACCACCACGCGCCCCGTCGCGACGAGGGATGCGCCCGACAGGACGAGCCCCGCGACGACCGCCAGGGCCAGCAGCCGCGTGCGGTTCGCCATCGCCACTACCGGCCACCCGTCGGGCTCCGCCAGCCAGCGGGCGGTTCAAAGCCGTTCCGTACGTACCGCGGTCGGAGGGCCGACCCGGCGGCAGTGCACATAGCGGCGCGGCGGTACGAACGGCGGCCATAAGAACGCCGGCCTCCCCCGTTGCCTCCGTGACCCTGGCCGGGTTTGGCGCCGGCGTGTCCGCCCTCGGTGCGACGCGCCTCCTCGGGGGAAGCGAGAGCAATCTCCAGCTGACGAGCCCCCTCGTGTGGACGATGGTGGCGATCAGCGCGGCCGGCGCCATCGTGACCTTCGCCTTCCTGGTCTACGCGCTGGTCAAGTTCCGCGATCCGGCGACCCGAGGACGGAAGTATGGTTAGCCGTCTCGAGGTCGCCTGGACCCTCGCGGTGGTCGCGCTCATCACCGGCGTGGCCGTCTACTCGACGGTCCTGCTCTACAAGATCGACGCGCTCGACCCCACGCCGAACGAGATCGTCGACGTGACCGGCCATCAGTGGTACTGGCAGTTCTACTATCCGGCCAACCACACGTCGGTCAACTCCACCTACAACGCGGCGACCAACACCGTGAGCGGGGGCGAACTGTGGGCTCAACCGGGTTGGGTCGTCCAGCTCAACATCACCTCCAGCGACGTGATCCATTCGTTCAACATCCCCCAGCTCGGCATCCGCCTGGACGCGATCCCCGGCCGGATGAACTACATCGATGTGCAGATCCCCTCCAGTGCAGCGGTCGGCACGATGTACCTGATCCAGTGCACCGAGTTCTGTGGGACCTACCACGGGACGATGCGCTCGTTCCTCGAGATCACCTGAGCCGCCCGGGACCCGCCCCGCGGGCCAAGCCGGGGCCGTGCCTCTAGGCGTGGGGGTGCGGGGGCTCCGGTTTCTTCGGGAGCCGGCCCGCGTAGGCAGACGCGAAGGCGAGGCTGAGCCCGATACCGAGCAGCAGAGCGGAGCCGACGAGGATCGGCACCTCGACGATCGAGGTGCTCGGGCTCGGCGGCGGTGGCGGGACCGGCACGCCGACGTAGAGGAACCCGTACATCCCGCCGGCGAAGTGGCCGGGGACGGTACAGGCGTACTCGTAAACTCCCACGCCCGGCACAGTGAAGTTCGCCCAGACCGAGCCGCTCGCCGGCACGCTGGCGTTCACCAGCGGGGCGAACTTCGAGAAGTTCCCGGTCGAGGTGAGCGTGACGTTCACCTGCGAGGAGACCGTGAACGTGTGGCTCAGCGCCCCGAGGTTGAAGACGTGGACGTCGAACGTCGCCGACCCGTGGACGCTCGGGCCGCCGCTCAGGACGTTGGGGACGAACTGCAGGCCGTTGGTCGTGTTCTCCGAGAGGACGAGGGTCGGGCCGGCCGGGGTGAGGTTGAGGAACCCCCACATGCCGGCCTGGAACTGGTAGGGGATCGTGGAGACGAACTCGAACGAGCGGAACGCCGTGGACGTGGGGAGCGAGAAGTTGGCCCAGGCGCTCAAGCCCCCCGAGACGTTCACGTTGGCGAGCGAGACGTTCGTGGCGAAGTAGGTGTCCAGCTGCTTCGGGGTCCAGGACCGGTTCAGCGCCACCCCGGACTGGTTGCTGACGGTGAACGTGTGGGCGATCGTCCCGACGTTATGGAGGTGCACGCTGACGTTCACCGCCCCGCTCACGGTCGCGTTCAGGTAGCGCGGGGCGTAGGCCGGCGCATCCGTGAGGTTGACCGAGAAGGCCGCGGTCGAGCCCAGCGGCGTCGCGACGCCGACCCTCGGAGCTAGGCGCACCCCGTGCGCCGCAGCGAGTCCTCCGGGGACGGCCGCCGCCGCGAGGAGAAGCGCCGCGAGGAGCCACGGCGCAGGGCTATGGCGCCGTGCGGCCGGGCGGGAGGATAGCGCGTCGGGCACGACTCGTCCTAACGGCCGGCGACCGAGGGTCGGTTGATATGGTCGCCGTATGAATCCGACCGGCAAGCGTTGTCACGGCCGGTCATGGGTCGGCGACGGGCCCGGGGCGGCGGCCCCCGCCGCCGTCCGCCACGGCGGGGACCACGGCCGCGGAGGCGACGCCCGCCTCGGCAGCATCAGCGTAGAGCCGCTTGAGCAGGTAGCTCACCTCCGCCACCATGACGAGCGCCATCGTCGCGCCGAAGGCGAGGACCGCGGCGTCCGCTCCGCCGCTCACCGCGACCGCGAGCCCGCAGGTGGTCATCGCGAGGAACGCCGCGGCGAGCGCGAGCAGCAGGCGACCGTCCGAGCCCGGCACGATTCCCCGCCAGATCGGACGGAGCAGGACCGCCAGAGCGACGCTCATGCCGGCCGCCATCGCGAGGCCGCCGACGAGGGGGAACGGCCGGACCCACGGGCCGACCGCCGCCGCGAGCACGAGCGCCCAGCCGCCGACCCGACCGACCGGCGAGAGGGGCGCCCACGCGACCAGCGGGGCCATCACCCCGGCCATCGACCAGAAGAACCAGACGGCGGAGAGACCCTGGGTGAACGCCCCGACGTATCCGACCGCCCCCGACCCCACGCCCACGACGAACAGCAGGCCCATGAGCACCTCGGAGCCGGTGACGGCGACCCCGAGCGAGACCGGGTAGATCCAGCCCCGGTCCGGGATCCGGCGGTCCTGGTAGACGATGTGCCCGATGAACCAGAGGCCGACCGGGACGGTCATCATGAAGTTGAACGCGAGGAGCACCCAGGTCCAGGCCGTCGTTCCGTTCGAGTCGAGGAAGACGAACAGCAGGGCGAGGAGCAGGACCGAGCCGCCCCCGACGACGGAGAGCGCGAGGAGCATCTGCGTCACGAGCGGCGTCCGACGGTCGGTCGGGCGGACGAGCCTGAGGACCAGCACGGTCACGATGACCATCGAGACCGCCACGACCGCGAACGGGGCGAGGGCTCCGCTCACGTCGAAGGCGGGCAGCGGCAGCCCCATGGACCCGGTCGCACGTCGGCGCCGCTTGATATCGGGACGGTACCGACCGACGGTCGGTCCGACCTACGGAAGCTCGCCCGCGGCGTCCAGGCCCGGCTCGAGCCGGCGGAGGAGCTGGGTCGTCACCTCGACCAGGGGGTGGTGCGCCGAGCGGTCGATCTCGATGTCCCCGACCGAGCGCAGATGGTGCTCCGCGGCGACGCGCTCGAAGCCGGTCTCCTTGGCCGCGAACTCCTCCGGGCGCTCGCAGGTGAGCACGAACGCCTGCAGCTGGGCGAGCCCCATCTCCCGCGCGGCCAGCGCCCGGTGGTGGCCGTCGACGAGCAGCCAGCGCTCCCCCTTGTGCAGG
>Ga0187772_10000278_pt1 | contig 22435 bp, 22 predicted proteins | sample 0116_SJ02_MP15_2_FD_133137 | JGI IMG/M metagenome (GOLD analysis project Ga0187772, IMG submission 133137) | Tropical peat soil microbial communities from peatlands in Department of Meta, Colombia - 0116_SJ02_MP15_20_MG | ecosystem: Environmental > Terrestrial > Soil > Wetlands > Peat | place... | reverse complement strand
GGCCATTGTCGTGATGGCGCTTGCTTCGGCTCCCGGCCTAACGTGGCCACAGCGGGGAACCTGGCCAAACCTACAATAGGCAATTCGCTTCTCGATTACTAACAGCTGGATGTCCCACTTGTCCCTAGGTCAGCCAACGTTTAATTACGCAAACCCGTGGCAGACGAAAAACACCTCATGACTTCTGCCATCGAGGAGACGGTCAAGGCCCTCGTAGAATTCGAATCCGAACTTGACAGGGCCAAGGCAGAAGTGTCCGCCGCGATGGCGAAGACCATGAAGGACGCCATGGACTGGGCTGACGCAGCGAAGGCATCGGCCGTTTCGAAGGCCCAAGAGATCGCCTCGCAGAAGGTCGCCATGGCCAAGGCCGAAGCGGAGGCCGAGGCGAAGAAGATCAGAGAGCGGGGGGAGGTTGCACTGAAGGGTTTCGAAGACTCGATAACCAGGCACAGGGCCAAGGCCGCGGAACTGGCGGCTTCAAGACTTCTAGGTGAGTCTCCTTGAAGGTGGTAGCAGTTGGCGGCAAGGCGTTTGTCACCGGGTTCGTCTTGTCTGGTGTCAGCGGGGAGTACGTCTCAACGCCTTCGGCGGCGCTCGAGAGGATCGAGTCCCTCTCAAAGGACCCCACGGTCGGTCTCATAATGGTGAGCGACGAAGTCTCAAAACCGATTGCCGACCAGCTCACGCTGATGAGGGCCAAGAAAGCGATTCCATTGATCTACGAGGTGCCCGGCCCAGGGAGCAAGAAGGAGAAGGTAGAGTACAGGGCTATGCTGAGGGCCATCCTGGGAGTCTGAAATCATGAGCAAAGCCGCAGCCGACGCGCTCGAGAAGGTCTCCGGCGAATTTGAATCAGAGGTTCTCGCCGACCTCGAGGCAAGTCGATCCGATGCGCTAGCCAAGGTGGAATCCATGAGGAAGGAAACAGAGGAGTCCGTCGCCAAGATCCTCGAGACCGGGGTCAAGCAGGCCGAGTCGGTGAAGAGGCAAATCATAGGTGCGGCAGAGCTCGAAGCAAGGAATTCTCAGCTCAAGTCTTTGGAAAGGGGGGTCAACGAAGTCTTCGACCTTGCAGAAAAGCAGATTTCGTCTTCCTCCAGCTCATCCTACGAGAAGGCTATCTTGGGACTGATTGAAGAGGGTCTAGGGGTCATCGGGCCGAGGGCAAAGGTCCAGTGCGCCTCGAAGGACACGAAAGTCGTGGCAGCCGCGATCAAGAAGCTGGGGAGCAGGGCGGGGGCCACCCTCGACGACAATCCCGTCGAGACGATGGGAGGTGTGGTCCTCGTGACTCCCGACGGGTCGATAAGGTTCGACAACACCTTTGAAGCCAGGCTCGAAAGGATGAGGCCGACACTCAGGCAAGAGATCGCCGCAATTCTGACCGGCAGCGCCTGATATCGTAGCCAAAAGTCCGCCAACCCATCTAAACATTATAAGGCCGACAAATTCGCCGGTCGAGCAGGTTCCGTTTTGCCAGTCAAAGGGAAAATCGAGTGGATTTCCGGGCCGGCAGTCAAAGCCTCTGGAATGGCCGCCTCGAAGATGTACGAAGTCACCCAGGTCGGGGAAGAGAAGCTCGTCGGCGAAGTCATCAAACTCACCGGGGACATAGCTTTCGTCCAGGTCTACGAGTCCACCAGCGGCCTCCGCCCAGGAGAGCCTGTCTTGGGAACTGGGCAGCCGCTCTCGACGAGCCTTGGGCCAGGCATGATTGGCACCATCTACGACGGTCTGCAGAGGCCGCTTGACGTCATCGCAAGCAAGGCCGGTGCTTTCATCACCAGGGGAGTAACGGCCAACTCGATTCCATTCGACAAGGATTGGGAATTCGTCCCCGCTGTGAAGATAGGGGATGACATCGAAGGTGGTACTATCCTCGGGACCGTCCAGGAGACACCCCTGATTGAACACAGGATTCTCTCGCCGCCTCACACATCGAAGTCCAGCGTGAAGGATGTCGTCAAGGAGGGGAAGTACAAAGTGGACGAGGTGGTCGTCACCGCCGAGGACAAGTCCGGCAAGAAGCAGGAGCTGATGCTTTACCACAGATGGCCTGTCAGGACCCCCAGGCCTATCAGGGAGAGGCTCGACCCGGAGATACCGCTTCTGACAGGGCAGAGGGTACTCGATTCTTTCTTCCCGATGTCGAAAGGCGGAACAGGGTCCATCCCGGGAGCCTTCGGCACCGGCAAGACCGTCACCTTGCACAGCGTGGCCAAATGGGCCGACGCCAAGGTGGTATTCCACATCGGCTGCGGTGAGCGAGGCAACGAGATGACCGAGGTCCTCGTGGAGTTCCCAGAGCTGATCGACCCCCAGAGCGGCCGCCCGCTCATGGAGCGGACGATCCTGATCGCCAACGTAAGCAACATGCCCGTGGCAGCAAGAGAGGCGAGCATCTACACCGGGGTTACCATGGCCGAGTATTACAGGGACATGGGGTACGATACGGTTCTCGTGGCCGACTCAACGAGCAGGTGGGCGGAGGCACTCCGTGAAATCAGCGGCAGACTGGAAGAGATGCCGGCGGAAGAAGGCTACCCCTCATATCTTGCCTCTAGGCTCGCAGAATTCTACGAAAGAGCCGGCAGGGCCGACATACTCGGCACTCCATCTAGGACTGGCTCGATCACGCTCATCGGCGCGGTATCTCCAGCAGGGGGGGACTTCACCGAGCCCGTAACGTCACAGACCATCCGCTTCGTGAAGAACTTCTGGGCCCTGGACGCGAGGCTGGCCTACTCCAGGCACTACCCATCCATCAACTGGATGAGCTCCTATTCAGGGTACGTCGACTCCGTCAGCAAATGGTGGGCCGAGAGGGTAGACAAGGAATGGTTGTCCGTGAGGGCCGAGGCATACGGCATCCTTCAGCGGGAAGACGCCCTCAAGGAAATCGTCCGACTGCTGGGCCCCGAGGCGTTGCCCGACGAAGAGAAGCTCATCCTCGACGTCGCCAGGATGATTCAGATCGGCTTCCTCCAGCAGAACGCCTACGACGACGTGGACGCCTATTGCAGTCCCCAAAAGCAGTTCTTCATGATGAAGATGTTCGTCCAATTTCACCGGGAAGCCCTGAAGGCGCTCAGGAACGGTGTCCCACTCGTCAAGATCAGGGGGATGCAGGTGGTAGCCCCCATGCTCAGGGCGAAGTTCGCCATCAAGAGCGAGGATCTAGGCAAGCTGGAGTCGCTCTCCAAGCAGATGTTCGACGAATTCTCTTCCATCTCTGGGGTCCAGGAGGTAAGGGTGTCATGAGCAAATCCTCCTCTGGGTTAGAATACAGCAAGGTCGCGGAGATCAGGGGTCCCCTCCTCGTGGTAGACGGGGTGGAGAGGGCGGCATTCGACGAGCTCGTCGAAATCGAAGACGACTCGGGCAATAAGAGGCTCGCCAGGGTCCTGGAGACAGGCTTCGGCAAGGCAGTCGTTCAGGTCTTCGAAGGAACATCGGGGCTCTCCGTCAGCGGCACCAGGGCCCGCTTCCTTGGCAAGACGATGGAGCTCCCTGTTTCCGATCAGCTTCTCGGCAGGGTGTTCGACGGCCTCGGAAGACCCCAGGACGGGCTCCCTGAACCAGTGGCGAAGACCTTCCTCGATGTGAACGGTGCACCCATCAACCCCGAGAGGCGCGAGTACCCGACCGATTTGATCCAGACGGGGGTCTCGGTCATCGACGGAATGCTCACCCTCGTCAGGGGTCAGAAGCTACCGATCTTTTCAGGTGCGGGGATGCCACACAACATGCTCGCCGCCCAGATTGCCAGGCAGGCGACCGTCGTGGGTGAGGGGGAGGAGTTCGCGGTCGTCTTCGCAGCCGTAGGTGTCTCCCACAGCGAAGCCTCCTTCTTCCAGAGGACCCTGGCCGAGTCTGGAGCCATCAGGAGGAGCATACTCTATCTGAACCTCGCAGACGACCCTGCCATCGAGAGGATCATCACCCCCAGGGTAGCGCTCACCGCGGCAGAGTACCTGGCATTCGAGCTCGGCATGCACGTGCTCGTTATCATAACGGACATCACCAACTATGCCGAGGCCCTTCGAGAGATCTCAGCGGCCAGGGAGGAGGTCCCAGGGAGGAAGGGATTCCCAGGCTACCTGTACACGGACCTGGCGACCAACTACGAAAGGGCAGGGAGGATCAAGGGAAAGAAGGGGAGCATCACTCAGATGCCCATACTCTCTATGCCGAGTGACGACGTCACCCATCCCATCCCCGACCTTACGGGATACATCACCGAAGGGCAAATCTTCCTCGGGAGGGAGCTCTTCAGGAAGGGCATCTACCCCCCAGTCTACGTCCTGTCGAGCCTCAGCAGGCTGATGGGGCCGGCACTCGGCTACGTCATCAAGCAAGGGAAGGCGCGCCCAGACCACCACCAGGTGGGCAACCAACTCTACAACGCCTACGCGAGGGCGGTCGAACTCAGGGCTCTCGCGGAGATAGTTGGCAAGTCGGGCCTCACCGGCTCGGACCTCAGGTACCTGCAGTTCGGGGACGAGTTCGAGCAGAATTTCCTCAACCAGGGATATGACGAGAACAGGACCTTCGAGGACACCCACCGCATCGCATGGGAGACCCTTTCCGTCCTCCCGGAGAGCGAACTAACGAACATCAAAGAAGAGTTCATCAAACAACACTACGTGAAAGGGAAGTCGGCTGGGTAGGAAATGTCGGTAGCATCGGGCGGAAACGTTCTCCCAACCAAGATTGAGCTGATTGGCACCCGAAAGAGGCTGCAGACTGCGGTCAGGGTCAAGAAGGTTCTCGACGACAAGCGGGACGTGCTCCTGAAGCGCTTGGATGAGATGATAGAGCGGGCGACCGCAGCCAGGGACGAGATATCTCAGCCCCTCTCGGACGCCTACCTGGCGCTCTATGACGCCTATCTCAAGCTCGGCCCGCTGCGCCTCGAAGGCATAGCGGCGAACACACCGCCTATGGTGGAGGCAGACGTGACCATCCGCAGGATAGTCGACGTCGACATCCCATCCGTCAAGCTCTCTGAGAAGGAGGTTGGCATGACCTACGGCTTCGCGGACAGCAACGTCGCAGTCGACAGGGCTTCCAGACAGATGAGGAAGGTCCTGCCCTCTATCTTCCGCGCTGCCGAATTCGAAAACGCCATCTTCAGGCTGGCGAAGGAGCTCGAGAAGACCCAGAGGCTCCTCAACGCCCTAGAATACATGATTATCCCACGCTACGAGAGCTCCATCAGGTATATTCAGGCGACCCTCGAGGAGAGGGAGAGGGAGGAGTTCTCTAGGCTGAAACACGTGAAGAAGGTGCTGGAGAGGAAGGCGGCGGCCCAATGAGCGAGGACCTGGTCGACGAGCCCTTCAGTTCAGCGGCCAAGCGCGTGGAGGAAGCCTACAACCAGGCAGCCGAGGGGCTAAGAGACAGCGTCCGGAAGTCGAAATCAGGGGCCCTTAAGAAAGTCACAGGCTAGGCTCGTCGGTCCTGGCCACGACGTACTTGACGACCCTCCAGATTAGCAACATCCCAGCCACGAAACCGACAGTCGAGAAGACTATGGCCAGTGTGCTCCCGGGATAGCCCGCCTCTCCGCCGACGTAGTACCCTAGGAGCGCCCCGCCAAGAATCAGCGGGGTCAGCACCAGGGCAGTGGTCAACACGACGATGAGGAGTGCCCTCCTCCCCCTACTCAACGAACCCTGGCCCTAGGCGCCATGGTAAAATCGTTGTCGGGCCCCTGGTTGTTCACTCACACTTTGAGTAGCCACAGGAGCCGCAATGATAGCAGCCGTTCTCGAACACGAGGGTGTTCTCATGACAGTCCGGGCACGTCCCTCCGAGAGACTTCGGATTGCCTTCGGTGAGGAAACCTGACTCCTTCACCACGTGGTTCAGGGTCAGGAGCTCCAGCGCCTTGGCTATGGCGTCGGGTATCGACTGGAGCTGGGTCCCCTCGTCCCAGGAGACGTACTTGCCCTTTATTCCCTTCAGGGTGGAGATGACGCTGTGGATGTCCCCTCCGTGCTGCAGGTAGAGGCTGATCAGCCTCCCCAGAGCCTCGGCGTCAGCCTTCTCGTCCCCCCCCGACTTGCCGAGGGTGACGAAGACCTCCTTCAGCTCCCCGTCGTCTAGGTTGGCCGTCAGATACAGCCCTCCCTGGGGCAGCTTCAACTTGAGGGTCCTCCCCTCCATCATCCGTGGCCTCTCGAAGAGGGTCTTCGGCGCATCTGTCTTCTTGGCTACCTTCTCAGTCTCTAGGATTCCCTCCCTGCTACCTTCCCTGTAGACCGTGATGCCCTTGCACCCCATCCTCCAGGCGAGCATGTAGATCTTCTCTACCTCCTCCGGGGTAATGTCTTCGGGTAGGTTGACCGTGCTCGATATCGCCGTGTCTATGTGCTTCTGGATGGTGGCTTGCATCCTCACCCTCATCTGCGGCTTTATCTGATGCGAGGTCACGAAGTAGTTGGGGAGCTGCCCCTCATCGTTTGCTCCTGTGGCGCCCATGTACTCCTTCACAAGTGGATGGAACACCTTGAACTCCCCTTCACTCAGGGACTTGCTCCTCCTGGTGTAGGAGAGCGCGAAGACCGGCTCGACCCCGCTGCTGGTCCCGGCGAGGATCGACCCTGAACCCACCGGCGGGACGGTCGTGATGGCGGCGTTTCGTATGCCCTGGGCCCTGATCTTATCCTTCACCTTCTCATCCAGCCTCGATACGAATGGCTGTGCAAGGTGCTTCTCGGCGTCGAAGGCCGGGAAGCTCCCCTTCTCCTTGGCTAGCTCGGTGGAGTAATCGTAGATCACGTTCTTGATTCTCTCGAAGAGGTGGTCGACGAACCCGATGGTCGAGTCCTCATCGTACTTCAGGCCCAGCTTGATCAGCATGTCTCCGAGCCCGGTTATCCCGACCCCTATCCTCCTGCTGTGGAGTGACGCATCCTTCTGCTGTGTGAGAGGGTGCCTCCCGGCGTTGTAGTCGAGGACGTTGTCGAGGAAGCGGACTCCATACTCGGTCGCCCTCGTGAGGCCATCCCAATCTATGCTCGCCCTCTCGGTGAACGGCTCCTTTACGAACGCGCTGAGGTTGACCGAGCCGAGGCAGCAGCAGCCGTAGCTCTCGAGGGTCTGCTCGCTGCACGGGTTGACCCCCTGGACCTCCATGCCGTTGTATTCCGTCGTAGAGTCCCGCTTGATGGTGTCCCAGAACAGGACCCCGGGCTCCGCCGACTGCCACGCTCCTTTGATTAGAGACTTCCAGACGTCCCTGGCCCTGACACTTCTGTTAACCTCGACCTTCTCGTTCTTGAAGTGCAGCAGGAAGTCGCCGTCGCTCTCCACGGCTCTCATGAAGTCATCCGTGATCTTCACCGAGATGTTCGCGTAGTTGACCCTCCTGAGGTCCTTCTTGACGTTGATAAAGTCCAGGACGTCAGGATGATCGACCGCCATCGTGATCATCAGGGCTCCCCTCCTTCCAGCCTGACCAATCGTCCCCGTCGTCGTAGAAAGGAGCTCCATGAAGGAGACCGCCCCAGAGCTGTAGATGGCCGAGTTGTTCACCGGCGCCCCCCTGGGCCTGAGCACAGAGATGTCCGTCCCGACCCCGCCCCCGAAGCTGTAGGTCCTGGCCGCCTCCTTGCACCAGTCGAATATCGCTTCAATCGAATCCTCTCGGATCCTAAAGAAGTAGCAGTTCAGCAGGGTCGACTTCCTGGCCTGCCCGGCCCCAAAAAGAATCCGACCTCCGGGAACGAAGCGCCAATCCTCCAGGAGCCAGTAGAACTTCGACGCCCACTCTTTCCTCTTCTCCTCTTCTCTCTCCGGCGAGGAAAGCTCCTTCGCCACCCTGCGCCACATATCTGCGGGGTCCTTCTCGACCTGCCTCCCATCGGCGTCCCTAAGCGCGTACTTCTCATAGAAGACCCTAGCGCGCAGTTCATCTCCTCCGAACGCCGCAAGGGTTTCTGTCGGAAGCCTTACCTCCTTGGTCTGCTCTCCGCCATCCGGAGAGTCACGTGGTTGTTCAACGATTGACGTCATAACGTTAGCCTCGACCCCATCGCCCGAGGCATATATCTTATCCATGGCTGATTCTTAGTTAACCTTCAAGCAGGGGCAAACATCCGGGACTCGACAGCATGAGACGCGCCGCTGTGAACTCTTCTTGACAAAATGTCAAGGCAAATCGGGGGAGACTAGGCTGCCGTCGAATACTGCATCGTGGCCACGGACTTGCATCGGGGACACCGCGCCGAATTCTGCGGGAGTTTGGTGCCGCAGTTTCTGCAGACGGAGATAGTCCGATCCACCTTGAAGTAGGGAAGCTTTGGAGTGGCGTTGAGGATGATGTTGTATATCCCCCTCACCTCTTCGGCCGAGCCGTCCAGGGTCACCGACAGCCCACCTTGCAAGCCTGCCGATAGCTTCGTTATGTAATCAACCTTCTCAGGGTTCTCCAGGTCGGCCAGCTGAAGCCTGGGCGCCTGGGTGTAGGCACCCTTCTGAAGAGGCTGCAGGTTCGCCTTGCCGTACTTCTCTGAGTCGAGGTTCGCGAGCCTCAGAGCGCCGTCGAGGTCCAGCATTGCCACCCCCAGCCTGTCTATCTTTGTGGACTTGTCATCGGCAACCTGGGTGGCCGTCCCTACAATCTTCTGCGCCAGCTCGTAGCGAGAAGCCGTGGTCGGGTCCCTGATTAGGCTCGCAAGGGTCTCCTCCAGCCCTACCATGTTCATTATGAGAGGCATGGTGTCAGAGGTGACTGAATCGGACCCTGAGGCTAGAGATGGAAGCAGGCTCCTCTTCAGGGTCCTTTCAATCAGCCTCCTCCTTGTGGAAAGCGCATCAGCTGCTACCCCTATCAGAAGGGCGAGCTTTGCCCTGAAGTAGGTTTCGTCCTGGTTAGAGTCATAGGCCAGCCTTGGGAGGTTTAGGCTTAGCCCGTGAAGGAAGCTCACGTTGTCCGCCTGCGATTCCTGAGAAAGCACGTTGGCGTTCAGCCCGAGGAAACTCCTCTTCTGGTCGGACGAGAAGAACGCTATCCTTCCTCCGTTGAATATTATCGACGCGGCGTCCTTGAGGGTCTTGGTTTCATCCACCCTGTTGGGCTTTGCGAGCAGGAGCCTGACTTCAGGCCTGGGCGTTTCCTTGATGTAACTCTTGTAGGCACCAAGTGCCGCATCCAGGGTCTTGTCCATGACCTCTCGCCCGACGTCGTCATGCCTGTAGGGGTTCAGGTCTATGCTCAGGCCTGGTCCCACTGACCCAGCCACAGGGGACCCGATGGTCTCGAAGAACCGCAGGAGCAGGGACTCGAGCTCCCTCTTCCCTCTTGACTTGCAGTAGGGAGCGAGATATTGAAGGAAGTTCCTGAAAGTTACCTCGTCTGAAGCCTCACGTGTCAGCATCGACGCCATGTTGAGCATAATGTTGAGCGCCCTCTCTGCGTTCTCCGGGCTTGGAATCATCGAGATGTTGGCTATCTTCCCTCGCGGGTTCAGACCGGCACTCCTCAAAGAAAGGAGGTCCACGAACACGGTGTCCGGGGTGAGGCCCCAGGACCCGGCGTTGGTGATGTGAATGTCTCCTGAGAGATGGGCATCGGCGACGTCGCGAGGAAGCTGTTCTAGCAGAAGATACTCCGAGAATACCTGCTTCCCCGTCTGATGGATCAGTGACTCTACGTTCCCTCCGTCGTCCCCAGCCTTTCCTAGCAACTGCGTCACATCGTAGATGGGCATCCCTAGTCTGGTCAGCTTGTGTCTATACTCTTCCATGCTGTGCTCAACGAGAAGGGCGTTCACGATTTCGCGTATGAGAGGGGCCGTGAGGTACTGCGTCTGGAACTTGTAAAGCCTCGATTCCGTCTCACTCGTTATCTTCTGCGCCAGCTCGACGGGCATCCCTGCCTCTTTGACAAGAGACTGCAGGATCTTGTTGGCGTTGAATTCCTCCATGGTCTGGTGAGACGTCCTCACGTAGAGCTTTCCGCTCTCGACTAGAGACTGCTCTTCTATCTGGCGGGTGAGGTTTAGGACGAGGCGTCCCAAATTGGTTACCGTGTACTTCCTCTCCTGCCTGTTCAGCTGAATCAGCAGCTGCTTCACAAGCTTTCTAAGGTGGTAAGCAAACTTCCCTGACTCCTTCTTTGACTTGAAGCCCGCCAGGGTCTTCAGGGCGCTGTAGGTTAGCGGCCCTTTGATGTTGAGTATGCGAAGTATTTCCAACCGCTGCGGGGAAGCAATCACGCTGTAGATTGTCTTGACCCTTCGGGGAGCTGCCTGCAACGCGCCGGAGGCGTCGCAGTCAAAACTATATCAAGTTATGCGCACCGTTAGTCAAAAGAAGTTCGCTTTTACTGACTGGAGGACGACCAGTGAAGAGCGAATCGGGTTCAGGAGAAGGGGAGCGGCGGTCCAGCTATTCCTGAACAATTATGGAAAAGACATGACGAGGCGAGCCTTGGGCAAGGTTTGCAGGAGGTCGCTGAAAGTTCGTCACGAGCAGCGGTGTTACTTGGCACTCGGGGCCGGGATTTCCGCTTTGATGTTGGCCACTTTCCTCGCGAGCTTGATGTTATTCTCGACCTCGCCCAGGGCGTTTATCATCAGTTTTGCCCCATCAGGTGAGCCGCCGCCGTGCATGCATCCAGGCACCCCCTCACCTATCGTGAGCCATTCTACGAGCCTGGCGATCCTCGCCCGAGTCTCGCCGTCGCAATTAGCTTTCAAATACTTCTGGAGAAGATCGCCGTACTTCGGTGAATGAATGTCCTCGTCTGAAGGAAGACACCCCGTCTCTGCTATTCCACCGGCTATATCCTGGGCGAGCCTTTTTGTCTCGTAAGGCAGCGATGCAACGTGGACCTTGGTCACGTTGGCTAGCTTCGCGTCTGGTATCCAGACGCCCGACGGATGGAGCCTTCCCATGACCGATGAGGCAACCCCCATCCCGAATGTCGTTTCATTGTTCACGGTCATCTGCGTGAGCTTCTCCCTGAAGACCCTCTCCGACAGGCCGTTGGCCCTAGCCATCAGCGCTGCGGCTCCCACGATCACATCACCTTGCCCCGCGACGCAGCCGCCGATGGCAGCCCGGTAGGGTGCGATGAAATTGAGGACCGCCTTGATCGAGTGCTTCCACTCTCCTGCCATGAAGACCCGCTCCCGGGGTACCCGGACGTCTTGGAATAGAAGGTAACCCTGGGTGATTCCCCCGTAATCGACCGGATTGTCGAAGCCCTGTTCCATGTCTCTTCCGTCCGACGGGTGCCTTGCCTCGATGACCGTGAGCCCCTCGATGTCCCTTGGTATTGCGAAGGAGACCGCGTAGTCGCCTTCCCCCTCCTTGTACCCTGTCCCGGGAAGCACGAACACTTCGTTGGCTGCTGCAACACCGGCTATCATTACCTTGGCGCCCCTTACTACGATGTCGCCCTCTGTTCCCTTCTCCACCATCCTCAGGGACATATCAGGGTCCTTCTGTTCCGAGGGCCCCTTCGACCTGTCCCCCTTGGGGTCGGTGAGCGCCCCTGCAAGCGCGATGTCTTCCGACTGGGCTCTCGCCAACCACGCACTTAGCCTTGAGTGGTAGTCCGTCCCCAGATCTTGGTCCATGTCGTAGGTCGCAGCCCACATCGAGTTTATGGCGTTGAACCCGACGCATCTGCCTCCCGTGCAGGTACCGGTGAGATTGAACATCAACCGCTTCATCCTAACGTTGCGTATCATGTCCTCAGCAGAGCCTATGATCGAGAGGTACCTGGAAATCCGCTCACCTTTCACGGTTGAGGTTGTGGTGAGCAGGTCTCTGTACTCATCCTTATGGGCCGCATCGAAGATCTGGGCGTGGCCCTCGACTGACCTCCTGGTTGCAGGGTGTGTGGTTACGTCTTCTATGAGCTTGCCGAACTTGTAGACGTTCGGCCTCATCCGCTTCAAACTATCCCTGTACTCCTTCGATGTCCTCATGCCGCCCCTTCCCATGGAAGGGACCCCCATTTTTGCGAGCTCCCGAACCTGTGCGGGTGCGATTTGCCGTTGCAACGCTTTATTACACAAAGGGGGTTTCGTGCTCATGCATGAAAGCTGCAGTCTTCCGAGAATATTCTCAGGATCCGCTTCAGGTTGTCAAGATAGAGGACATCGACGTCCCGAAGTTGAGGGCGGACGAGGTAATGATCCGGGTCGAAGCTGCGTCTTACAACTACAACGACCTGTGGGCAATATGGGGGCAGCCGTCGAAGGTCCCGATGCCTCACATTTCCGGTAGCGATGCGGCAGGTGTAATCACCGAGGTGGGCCAGGACGTGGAGAAACTAAAGACAGGAGACAGGGTCGTTTCGCACTCCAACGTTAGCTGCCGTGTATGCGCTATGTGCACCTCGGGTCGAGAGTTCGACTGCCTCGAGAGAAAGATCTGGGGATTTGAAACAGGGCCTCTGTGGGGCGGATTCTCGCAGCTCACGCATCTCCCGCAGGTCAACGTGGTCAAGCTCCAGGACAACCTATCCTTCAATGACGCTGCCGCTGTTTCGATGGCAGGCATGACCGCGTGGCACGCACTGGTAGGGAGGGCAAGAATCCATGCGGGGATGTCGGTGCTCGTGATGGGTGGTAGAAGCGGCGTCGGGACGATGGCGATTCAAATTGCGAAGTTGTTCGGATGCGACGTCATCACAACCGTGGGAAACGACGACCAGCAGGAGAGGTGCAGGGCCCTGGGAGCAGATTACGTGGTCAACCACAGGAAGGAGGATTGGTCCAAGAGAGTCAGGGAATACACCCAGAAGAAGGGCGTGGACGTGGTCTTTGAGCACATAGGGAAAACTCACTTCCCTCAGGAGGTCATGCTGCTGAAGATGGGGGGCACCCTGGTAACGAGCGGCGCCACAACCGGTTATGACAGTCAGATTGACCTGCGGTTTCTGTTCTTCAAGGGCACAAACCTGCTGGGGGCGACGCAAGGGACCGCATCCGAGGCGCAGGAGCTCTTCCAGTGGGTAAGCAGAGGTAGAATCAAGGCGGTAATAGACTCGGTGCTGCCCTTCTCCAGCATGGTGGAAGGCCACGTCATGATGATCAAGGGCCAGCAGTTCGGCAAGCTTCTGACTACGCCCCAGAATCTGTAGCTACTGCTATCTGGTTCTCGCTTTGGTGCGGGGTTGGCACACGTTGGGTACCACCGCAGCCGATCAGAAGGCTAGGTGAGTTGACAATTCATAGGTAACTTTGAGTTGACCTTGCTGTTTCCCATACGTTAGGGGTGCACAGGATACTGGGTGGTGCAACTCACACTAACCGCCGGGGCTTGCCCTCATTGTTACGTGACGAGTGGTCATTGTGTGGACGAAGATCGCCAGCACTGGGAAACCAACCAAGGTCAACAAAGTGCTCGATGGATTGGAAGAGGCCAAGGGTCCTACGACGCCAAAGGCGTCAAATGAGAAATGAGATGCTAAGGGCACGGCTAGATTCCAGTCGGTCCACCAGTACACCAACCCAAGCATTATGCCGGCCGCTAGGGCCTCGCCCAGGTCCTCAAGGAGGAGAAACCCCGAAGCCAAGGAACCGTAGTGTGGCACATGCCACAGAGCGAATAGAGCAGCAGAGATGCCAACGGCCTGAACGGGGAATCTCCCTCCCGAGGCAGTCTTGAGGCCCTTGATTCCCAATCTGTCGATGATCTCGTGAATCAAGTAACCCCTGAACAGGAGCTCTTCAGTCATGCCTACCAAGAGATTGGATCCAATCGCCACAAGGAAGGCTCCGAGGCCGACGACACCCCAACTGTTGCCGGTTGAGATGCACAGAGTCGGGAGCTGACATTCCGTGCCATTAAAGGAAAGATATGCGACCAGGACGCACACGATGATGAGCGTCTCCGCTACCGCTAGTTTGGAGCGAGCCTGTATTGTGGGAAAGAGACCAGCCTTCCAAATTGCTGCAAGTGTGACGAGGAGAATCGCAACATACAAGACCCAACCGCTCGCTGACCCAAGCAGATTGAAGGCTGAAGTGTTTGCGAGAAGTACCAAGACAAATGTGACGAGAAGGACCACAGCGAGTCGCCGAAGAGCTCTTGTTTGACGGACGTCTACCCCTGACAATTTCGTTTGACCCCGGCTCCGGTCCTACTCTGCTTGGGGGTTCGCTAATATGTATCCTAGCCAACCGCTGTGAAATTCAGGAGTGCGCGACCGACAGCTTGGCCTCTCTCAACCGGGGCGGCCTCCCGAGTCACCTGCCTCTTGTCCCAGCGCCGACCTCCCTGTCTTCGACCGAAGCAGCGTCTAGCCGTTAAATCGCTCCAATCCCATGGATTGGTGTGGACTACGACCTCAGGTGTCGAGGCTGTGGCAGGCAGTATACAATGTACCACCGCAAACAGCTCTGCGACAGCTGCGGGGGGATCCTTGAGGCGAACTACGTCGGAAGGCCGAGCATCAAGGAGCTACGCAAAGACTTCTGGAGCTACGAACCCCTCCTCCCAAAGGGAGAATACAGGCACTACAAGCTAGGGAACACCACCCTACTTGCGTCAGTGGAGAAAGGCCTCTTCCTCAAGCTCGAACTCGAGAACCCGACCAAGTCATTCAAGGACAGGGGCTCTGTTGTCGAGGTGGCAAAGGCACTTGAGTACGGCTACGACGAGGTGGTCTGCGCGTCAACCGGGAACATGGCCTACTCGGTGGCCTATTACGCCAAGCTCGCAGGGATAAGGAGCACGATTTTCGTCAGCAGAAACGCGAACTGGCTGAAGATAAGGAACATTCGTGAAACCAGGGACGCCAAGCTCTTCAGAATAGACGGAGACTTCACGGAAGCCCAAAGGAGGGCGATCAGCTACGCGAAGAGAAAGGAGGCCTTCCTTGTCGGAGATTACGGCTATAGAAAGGAAGGGCAGAAGACCCTAATCTACGAGCTTCTTGCCGAGCTCCCCGATGTCAGGAACGTGCTCATACCGGTCGGGAACGCCACCCTCTACAGCGCTTCTTGCAAGGGTTTGGTCGAACTCCAGAAGTACGGGCTTTCGCGGGGGACCCCAAGGTTGATAGCGGTGCAGGCTTCTTTGACAGACCCCCTCGGGGTCGCATTCAGGACCGGCAAGCGAGTGAAGTACCAGAAGCCCTTAACCGATGCGGGCGCCATAGCCGTCGGCTACCCGACCTACGGAGACGAAGCTATCGAGGGAATCAAAGCGACTGGCGGCACTGTGGTTGACGTCTCCGACGGGGAGATGGAGGAGGAAAGGAAGGCATTCTACAGAGAATACGGGCTTCAGGTTGAGATGGCGGGAGCAGCGTCGGTCGCGGCGTTCAGGAAGGTCTCGCTGAAGGGAAAGAGCGTCGCGGTGATAAGCGGGGCAAATACACTCAAGCCTTAGCTACCAGTAGCAACAGCTGCTCGATCACCATGGGGATGGAATGATCAGATGCTCGCAGCTACTTTCCGAATCTTCCGAAGAGTCGCTTGAAGAAGCCGTCGCTCTTCTGGGGTTCCGGCTGAGGCTGGCTCGAAGTTGGAACCGTTGATTCTTCAGACATTGGAGGCGGGGGCTCGAGGGCGGCAACGGACGCTGCGACGGCCGGAGGCGTTTGGCCGATTGTTGCCAACGGTTCCTCGGCCGCAGGAGGGGTTGATTCATCCATTGGCACCGGCCTTGCGAGTTGTTCTGCCCCCTGAGTAGTCCTAGCGGCCTGCGCTGTCCTCACGATGTCAGCGACTTCGCTGATCTCTGGCCTCTCGTCCATGTCCACTGCCTCCCCAAGGCCCTTCCCCTGCCGGACAGGGGCGTCCTCGAGCTTCGGCTGGGGACCTTCGGTCCGTCTTCTGAAGAAGACATCATTGTGCGACGTTTTCTGCGGTGTGGGTGCCGACTGGGCCGAAGGAGCATCCGTTGCCCCTGCGGGAGACGGCCTCCTTCTGGAGAGAGGGTCGTCCCCTAGACGTCTGGGCAATCCAGAATCTCCTTCGCCAGCTCTCTGTAGGCTCTGGCGCCGTTGCACGTCGGGTCGTACTCGAATATCGACTGGTGATAAGAGGGTGCTTCGGCGAGCCTCACGTTGACCGGTATGACCGTCGAAAAGACCCTTCCGCTAAACCCATTCCTCACCTTCCCCTCAACTTCCTTCGAGATAAGGGTCCTCCTGTCGTAAAGCGTGAGTACGGCCCCGAGAATCCTCAGTCCTGGGTTGATGTCCTCTATCACTTTGTGGATGGTCTCCTCCAGCTGCACCACGCCTTCCATGGCCAGGTATTGGGACTGGATGGGTATGATTACCCGGCTGGCGGCCGTCAGGGTGTTGACCGTGAGCAGGCCCAGCGAGGGGGGCGTGTCAATGAGGATGTAGTCGTAGACGTGGCTTCCCTCAGTGACGCCCTTCAGCTTCTTCCTAAGCTTGAACTGCATGCTGATGTCGTTGGCGAGCTTGATCTGACAGGCGCTCAGGCTGACGTCAGAGGGAACGACGTCAAGGTTTTCCCTACAGTTCCTTATCACCACGTCCTCGAGCGTGAGCGAATCATCCAAAAGGAGGTCTGCCGTGGTCTTCGCGGTCGGTGTGCCCGGGGTCACGAGGTAGACGGTAGCGTTCGCCTGGGGGTCCATGTCTATCAGGAGGGTTTTCTTCCCCAGCGATGCCAGCTGGCAGGAGATGTTCACCGTCAGGTCCGTCTTGCCCACGCCACCCTTTTGGTTTGCAACAGCTATGATCTTGGTCGCGGCTTCTTTCATGGCCAACCGGGTCCTCGAACCCGTCGCAGAGGTGTTGCTTGGTGTCGTTCCTACCACTCTCTATCCAGTTAGAAGCATGATACGGATAATAACGAAAGGGTGATTTCATTTTCAGCTACGGGCGAACTCGTCTTAACACGACCAAGAGGAACGACTCAAGAGATTCAAACGGGGGTCGTCCGGACCCACACGGTTTACCATGCAAATCCAACCCCCCCTTTGAAGAGGCGGTCCTGCCCGGGTCTAAACGTTCCATGTAGGCGCCCCAATAAATATGTAGATTCTATCCTATTTCGGAGTGTGCCCTTGGTGTTCCCTGTCAATGTAAATGATAACCAGGGACACAAGCCATAGAATCAACGCGAGGGCCCCGACATATTGGAGCCTTGCGCTGAACATAATCAAAGACGGTTCCAATGTGATGGCCAGGAGGCTCGCGAACAGGAAACCATCTCCCCTCCGCAGGTAGCCCACAGCATCGGGGCGCTCCTTCAGAAGTGCCTCTGTGTAGACGTAGTATGCCATAGCGGCAAATAAGAAAAGGAAAAGCGTCAATATGATGAGGCAAAGAGTTGCCTGGAATAGAGTCGGATCTATTTGTGCCGAAGTGGTGAGGTCGAAGCCAAAGAAAAGGTAGAAGGTCATTATGGCTACGTTCGTTCCAGCGAGGCCTGCCGCTAGGTTTCGATTAGAGTCGGCGTACCTGAGTTCGATCTGTTTCTGAATCTCGTCCGACGTATCCACCCTGTCATTCTACCTGAAATTGGTTACATAATCCTATTCGATGGTATCCTTTGCGAGATGCTCCTATACAAATGCCAAATTGCCACCATTTCGGTAAACATGATCGCAGCGAGTCGCCTCTGCCCTGGGACAAGTTCTGCTTCCCATGTTCGATATCCTCAGCCGATAAATCCGTTGTGGGACCTTTGACGCCAACATCACACCTTTGCCAAAAAAGCACATGTTTCCAAATAGCCAGAAACAAGCCCCCTTAGCCAAACAGAGTTCATTCAAGACGTATAGAAAATGGGGTCGCCCGGATTTGAACCGGGGATCTCAAGCGTTCCTGTCGGGGATCCCAAGGCATCTTCCATCATGATTGAAGCCTAGACCAGACTAGCCGACGACCCCACAACTCGCCGTCCCGCCTTGGCGTAGTTATGGGTTCTGGGGGGAGAACCCGAAGGCTTTCATCTGGACACGAATTTGCTGTCTGCGATGAAGTACCTCCACCTGCGCTCCGTCGCCACTGTGATACCCACCCTGCCGCTCCTGCCGATTCTCTTCGGCTGCGTCCCCTTCTCGATGAATAGAATCTTGGAATTGACCATGTCTTCGCCGTTCAGGCGCTTGTCAATCCCAAGAGCCTCGGTGAGCCTCCCAGGTCCATCTGATACATGAACCGCAGAGCCACGCCCTCGGTTCCTGAGCATCCACTGCACCCCCTCGTTGGGCTCTATTGCCCTCAGGAGGACCGCTCCAGGAGTCCCCGGGAACTCTGTCGTTACATTGAGGCAGTAGTGCATGCCCATTGTAAAATAGACATAGGCATGGCCGGCCTCCCCAAACATGACAGCGTTCCTGTTGGTCCTTCCAGAGTAGGCGTGGCTTGCTGGATCTCTGTTGCCTCTGTATGCCTCCGTCTCCACTATCTTTCCCGACAGCCTCCTCCCGCGGTTAACCATCACCAACCTGCACCCGAGCAGCTCTCTCGCCACTGCTGGCGTATACCTAGCGAAGAAACTGCGCTGAAGTCTCGTTCTCTTTCCCCTCCTTCCGCGCCTGGCTGGTTGCTTATTGGTCAAACTGATGGGAGGAATGACGGTTGGAACGTTCTCAATCGCTCAGGGCTGAAGCAGTGGTGCTCAGCCTTCGCACCCAATCCCCCGTCTTGGGAGAGCCCTTTGCCCCCCGACAAGAGCGAACCCTTTAAGGCGGTTCCTTCAAGTGGCGGTCGGACCAGATGAAACAGCGCCTTCGGAGTCTGGGACTCATCGCTGTCCTTTTCGCGGTGAGTCTGGGGCTTGGCCTTGTTTTTGGGGGCGGCGGACTGGCCGGTAGCCCCTCAAATCCTGGGCTTTCCCAATTGTTCGCGAACAGGGGGGCCTCGGCGAATCCCCCGGTAATCGTGGTGAAAGCAGAGGGGATTAGCCCCCGCTACCTGTACGAATCCTATCTATACTCGAGTATCCCCTCTTTCATGCTGGTGCCGCTGGCAGGACTCCGTGTCTCCCTAGAACAACTATCAGGGCCCCTGGCATCGAACGAGGTGCACGGTCCTGCGCGCATCCTATTCACCAATTCATCGGGCGTTTTGGTAGCCCTTGCAGTCCAGGGCAACTATTCTGTTCAGGCGGAGACCCGGTACGCCCAACTGAACACAACCATTTCCTGCTACGACAACACTACAACAATTCTCAACATAGCGCTTCTCGCTTCCCCCACGAAAGTAGATTCTCTGAGGGTCGTGTCACAGGATTCCGTGACTGGTCTGGAACCCACCACCAAGCTCTACGCCTTCCTGGCGAACGCTACGATTCCCGATAGCGGGTTCGCGGAACTCGTCGGATTCCAGTCGACCTACCCGGGAGTATCGAACGAGACCAGCGTCGCAGTCAATTCGACCATCCTCGGCTGGTATTCCACCTCACTCGAAACACTTGTGATGTTGTCTCCCTCCGGGCCCTACTCCTCCTACCCGTCTGTGGGGATGGTTCTCTTTCAGTACAAGCCTGTGTACGAGGTGAATTACACTGCCGGCTGAGCCACTGACGGCCGAGGACCTGCTATTGGTGGTCGACCTTGTACTCACTGCAGCCTCGATTCTTGGCTTCACGGCGCAAAGGAGGGCGCGCCCCCCGGCAGTGTCCAATCCTCTGGAGGCCTTCCAGATCCTGGACAGGTCCATCGAGAAGTTCGTCCCGAATCTTCCAGTGGGATTCACCTGGGGGGAGGCGGTGGAGAGACTAAAGCGCTCAGGGGTGAAGCTGGATTGGGGGAGGTTCGAGACAAGCCTCGATGAGTATGAAGCTTTCAGATACGGGGGCCACCAAATGACGAACGGGGTGGAACCCGAAGTGGTTAGGCTGGCGACAACGCTGAGGAGGAACATAGTTGGATATCGCAATAAAGGAAAGAGTCCTAGCCCAAATTAGAACAGTCGTCATAGGGCGCGACAGGGAGGCTGACCTCCTTCTGGTCGCTTTCCTCTCGGGCGGCCATGTTCTTCTGGAGGGTGTCCCTGGGATATCCAAGACGATTCTAGCAAAGGCGTTCGCAAGGTGCATGGGCCTCGACTTCAAACGAATTCAGTTCACTCCTGATATGCTCCCTCTCGACATGATAGGAGGGTTCGTCTTCAACACCAAGGAAAGGGAATTTGAGTTCAGAAAGGGTCCCGTCTTTACGAACCTCCTCCTCGCCGACGAGATCAACAGGGCACCTCCCAAAGTCCAGAGCGCACTCCTCGAAGCCATGCAGGAGAAGCAGGTGACAGTCGAGGGGCTTACGCAGAGGCTCCCCTTCCCGTTTATGGTGATCGCTACTCAGAATCCCCAAGAATTCCAGGGGGTCTATCCGCTGCCCGAGAACCAGCTCGACAGGTTCCTAATCAGGATCGATCTCCCCTACCCCGATATCCCTACGGAATCCATGATCCTCCGGAGGAACTTGAGCGATATGGACACCGTCAACATAGAGCCAGTCTTCACCGAAGCAGAACTAAGGGAGGTCCTTCGCATGGTGGAGAAGGTACACGTCTCAGACGAGATAATCGATTATCTCGCGATTATTGCAGCCGAGACACGCAAGGACAAGAGGCTAAGGCTCGGGGCGAGTCCCAGAGCCATGGTCCATCTCGTGCACTGCAGCAGAGCGAACGCATTTCTGAGCGGCAGAGACTTCGTCACGCCCGAAGATATCAAGAAGATGTCGTCATTCGTCCTTTCCCACCGGCTGAAGCTCGACCAGTCCGCCGTGCTGACAGGCAACGTGGCTGATCCTACTGAAGTTGTAAGAGACATCTTCACAAAAGTGAGACCTCCACGATAGGCCTAACAAGCCGCGGAAAGGACTTCATCGAAGCGGCGCTCTTCGTCTCTGTGATAGGCAGCCTCGGGAGCTTTGAATGGGGGCTGGCGTTGGCCCTTTCTCTCACAATCGTGGCCGTCGTCTCCTTCGTCTCCCTCCGTCTCGTCCCACGTCGAGTCTTCGAGGTGGGCCTCAAGGAGGCACCTACGAGGGCCTTCAAGGGGGGAACACTCGAGTATCCACTCGTCTTCCGTTCTTCACGAGACGAGCAGGGCGTGCATGTCAAGTTGCTGACTGTCCCCGAGGGGATACACGCAGACCTGGTATCTGACGGCGGGCGCGGTCAGATTCTCACCATGACCTCGAAGTTTTCTGGAGCCTACTACGGTTTCTCCCTGAAGGTAGGCGTCTACGACTCAATCGGCATATTCGTTAGATACGAGGAGCGAAAGCTTGACCTGGTCGCCGAGTTCCTTCCCCTCTCGCTCCTCGCACCGAGGAGCGAAATCAGCGTGGCCGCTGCCATCCTGGGTGACAGACCGGGAGGAAGCAGGGGTTCTGGCCAGGAATTCTATGCCGCCGAACCATACGATTCCGCTCACGAATCCAAGGGCATCCTCTGGAAACGGCTCGCCGAGAGCCAAGGGAACAATCTGATGGTAAGGGTGGGAGAAGCGAATATACCTGAAACTCTGACCATCTGCTTCCTCGAATCCCAGCGTAGGCCCCCGAAACAGCTTCCGCCGTGGATGGATCTTGCCTCAGAAGCGATCTCGATTATCGGCCTAACAATAATAGGAACCCGCTCCACCATTCGAATAATCCACCAGGCTGGCAATGTAGCAACCGTGGACGAGGCAAGAGACCTTTCCAGTCTGGCGGACGCTCTTGCCTGGATATGGAGGGACGATGTCCATAAGGAGAGGACTACCGAAACGGCGGCAGACGCGGGAATCGTCATTACAGGGGAGGCGGAGATTCAGGACCCCTCAATCTTCACCCTTCTCGCTAGGAAGCCATCAGTTGTCTTAAGCTATTCGAGCAGCAGAGTCACGCGCGGCGCAGGAGTTGTCTTCTTCACAGGGAACGAGAACATCAGCGGTCTCGTCTACCAGGTGATGAGCAGATGAAGTATACCCTTTTCATCCCCCTTGCCACGGCGTTCGCTCTCGCCTTCCTCTATGTTGACTTCGCATACGCTCTCACCGTTTCGGGAGTCTTCTCTAGGGCGACGCCCCTTGAGCTTAGCATACTCGGCATCCAGGTTGGCAAAGTTGCGGTAATCAGCAGCGTAAAACGCCTAAGGAATATGCGCCTGATAAATTACATCAACGTCGCGGGCGCCGAACTCCCGTTCCTTCTACTCGGGCTGCTGCTGGTCTATTTGGACCTCGGGAGCCATTCGATCGCGAACCTGATGAACCAAGTCTTCCTTGCTTGGGTCGCGGGAGTGACCATTGCCGGCGCTCCTTACGGGATCTACAGGCTAACCCGAGGCATGCGGAACAGGGAGAGACTGTCTTTCGTGCTCCCCTCGGCGATTTTTCTCTCAGAACTGATTGTCCTACTGCTCGTCGGAGCGCGCCTGACGGCTACATCTGGGAGCGGGCTCGTCGGGCTCTCCCGAGCCATTCTTCTGTACAGCGTGGGACTGGCGGGAAAAGGGGTACTGACTCTTGATTCTTAT
>Ga0187772_10000276_pt1 | contig 22445 bp, 16 predicted proteins | sample 0116_SJ02_MP15_2_FD_133137 | JGI IMG/M metagenome (GOLD analysis project Ga0187772, IMG submission 133137) | Tropical peat soil microbial communities from peatlands in Department of Meta, Colombia - 0116_SJ02_MP15_20_MG | ecosystem: Environmental > Terrestrial > Soil > Wetlands > Peat | place... | reverse complement strand
TGATTTCCTACTCGGCGTACCTGGTGCTGATGGTCGCGCCGGTCTTTCAGGTTGTGAATATAGGCACGCAAATTACGGAGGCCATCACTGGCCTGGAACGCACTCGCGAGGTTTTGAGCGAATCGAAGGAAGACCAGGACCCGAAGCGCGCGGTGGCGCTGGGACGCATTGAAGGGCGGGTCCAATTTGATGATGTCCACTTTGCGTATGAGAAGAACAAGGAAGTTTTGCACGGGATCAGTTTTGTTTCGCACCCGGGGACGGTGACCGCGCTGGTGGGGCCTTCGGGATCGGGGAAATCGACGATTATCGGATTGATTTCCGCCTTCTATGTGCCAACGCAAGGACGCGTTTTGGCGGATGGTATCGACATCGCGACGGTCAAGCTGAGCTCGTATCGGACGCAACTAGGCGTGGTGCTCCAGGAGACGTTTCTGTTCGATGGAACGATTCGGGAGAATGTGGCGTATGCACGGCCGGACGCGAGCGAGGAGGAGATTCTGGCGGCCTGCCGAATCGCGCGCGTGGATGAGTTCGCGGAAACCTTCGAGAAGAAATTCGACACCGTTGTGGGTGAGCGAGGCGTGCGGCTCTCCGGAGGGCAGAAGCAGCGTGTTTCGATTGCGCGGGCGATTCTGGCCGATCCACGCATTTTGATTCTGGATGAGGCGACGTCCAGCCTGGACTCGGAATCTGAAGCGCTGATTCAGGAAGGGCTGAAGTATCTGATGCGCGGGCGGACGACGTTTGTGATCGCGCACCGGTTGTCCACGATCCGGCGGGCGGAGCAGATTCTGGTGATTCAGGAAGGGCAGATTCTCGAGCGCGGGACGCATGAGAGTCTGTACGCCGCGCAGGGGCGGTATTTTGAGCTATACAACAAACAGTACGCAGTGGAGACGAATCTGTTTTTGGCGCCGGGCGAAGGGGACAAGGTCGAAGAAGAAGGCGGGACGGGAAATGGCGGCGTGAGCGGAGCGTTGCCGGAGGCGATTCGGATGATCCGCTCGCGGAATTCGTAGAAAGAAGAGGAGAAGAGTTTCACCGCAGTGGACACCGAGGGCGCAGAGAAGGAACGGGGCCTTCCCTTCACCACATCGAAAACGGCAACGTTTTGTAAGGGCGGCCTTCTGAGCCCATCTGTTCTGATGGCTTAGAGCGAGGGGCGGCGCAGCGGTTGCTTTTTCGCTTGGGCGGCTTGCGCGGGCAGGAGCGTGGCCATCTTGCGAATCATCGCGAGAACGAGGCGCTTGTCGCCATCGGAGAGCGTAGTGCTGTACTTCTTGATTTCGGCTAGGAATCGAATTTCGTCCTGAGAGAGTTCTCCCAGCATTTTCTGGGTTTCCTTGTCGCGCGGAGTTTCCGTGCCGGGGAAGAAGTCCGCGAGGGAGATTTCCATGGCCTCGGCAATCTTGGCGAGGGTTTCCAGAGAGGGAACCGTGTGGCCGTTTTCCACGCGGGAGAGATAGCAGCGGAGCAGGCCGGTACGCCGCTCGATGTCGCCCTGCGACAATCCGCGCTGGCTGCGGTAAGTTTTGATGACTTCGCCGATGTTGACTTGTGGTTTCTCTTTAGGCACGGGTTCCTCCAACAGAAACAGTAGCTTAGTGGCTAACAGTAGGGATGGCAAGGAGGAAACCAGGGTTAGAGGTTCCTAAGGGTAACCAGGGAGAGAAACAGTTTACAGTCAATAGCTTAGGGTTAAGAGGCCACGAGAAGCAGAGAAGAGTTCACCGGGTGTTACTTGCGGGCGGCTTTCTGCTTACCCTGGCAGAATTTCCAGAAACCTCAGGGGTTGTGTAGCGGCCGCCTGTCGGTTTTTGGCGTGAAGGTCGGCCCGTACACGAGGGCGAGCAAGAAAGGCGCAAGGCTCCCGGGAACTCGTCTTGCGTTCCAGGCTACGGGGTGGCCGTGGCTGGCGTTATGTTGTAGCCGTCGAGTTCGAGGACGGGCGGCTTGCCATCGGTATCTGCTGGATCGAAGGCGGCACTGACGGACTTTTCTTCGCCGGGCAGCAGGGAGAAATAGTTGTCATCCCAGAATATGGGGACGATGTCGTCGCCATCTTTGCCCTTAGTGGCGCGCAGGTGGACTTGAAACGCCACGCCGGAGCTAGGGTTCTTCACTTTGACGGTGATGATCCTCTTTCCCGATTGCTGACGCACCGATGAACTCCATTCCAACTTAACCTGCGGCAGTGAATTCAGGCCGGTAAGGTCCGCGAATTCTTTCTGCGGCGTGTAGACGGTGTCTTTGCGTTTGGACCACTCGAGCGTATCGAGCTTCGTCGAGAGCCAGTAGAAGTTCTCGCTGATGAGGTTGCCCGAAGCGTCATTGAGATAGAGCTTCAAGAAATATGTGGTGGAAAGATTCGCAGGCTTGGGCAGATCAAACGCCTTTACAGCCGAATCGGGGGGCAGATCGACTTTGCCAAGACGCTGGTCGATTTCCTTGCCGTTGATGTTAAAGAGGCGCGCGGTGGCCTCGATACCTTGGATAAGTTCATAGGTACCGTTGATGACGGAGACGGAATTGGTGTTGTAGTCGTATTGAACGTGGACGATTTCCTGCGCCTTCTTCGTGCCGAAATAACCGCCGGCGGGAACGAGATAGTAGTCGTAGAGGTGCCAGATCAGCGAGGGCCAGGCGTTATCGAGCATCCACTGGATTACACCGGTGGAGGTGTACTTATTGCGCGCGTACGCTTCGAACATGGAACGTTCGTTGTCGTAAGCCATCGCCTGGGCTTTGCGTTCGTAATCGTCGAGCGAGGTGGCGGGGCCGTAGCGCTTGTTGAGCGCATCGGTGAAGACGTTGACGGTTGCGAAGCGATCGCGGCCGGAGTGGAAATTCCAGTATTCGTCGATCGGCCAGAGGTGGTCCTTCGGAATGAATTTTTCCAAACTTTCCTTGGGCGGAATTGCCGGTCCGGGACTGGTCTCCGTGTTGTAGCCGTAAGCGCCGCCGGCCTGAGTGTCCGAGAGCCAATAGACAGGCGGAACGTATTCGTAAGGGCCGGTCATTTTCACGCCGGATTTGCCGGTGACGGTCGTAGTTTGTTCGCTGGCCGACGACACAGTGGGATTGGGCCACTCCATTTTCTTGAAAATGTCCAGGTACATGTTCTCGACTTCCGGCGGGGGAGGATTGTCGCTCCCGTAGAGCCAGACGAAAACGCTCGGGTGATTGCGGAGGCGGGATAGCTGATCGACAAGGGACGAGGCGGCGATGTTCTTGGTTACCGGCGTCCAGTGATTCCAGCGCTCCCAGGCGTCGCAGCAGCACCAACCGGGCATGACGAGCAGGCCGAGTTCGTCGGTTTTCTCGAAGAATTCGTCGCGGTCGACTTTCCCTTCGAGGCGGATCGAATTCAGCCCCATGTGCTTGACGTAGTTCAGGTCCGCGTCGAGGCGCTTTGAAGACCAGCGAAGAAGCATGTCCGGAGCCCAGGCCGCGCCGCGGATGAGGACGTTCTTGCCGTTGACCTTGAAAAGGCGGCCACCATTGCTGGTGAGCTCGGAAGTGACTTCGCGAGCGCCGAATTGGATGACGGAACTGTCCGATTCAGAACCGTTGGAAATAACCTGGAATTTCGCGGTGTAGAGATAGGGCTCGCCCATCTGGTAGGGCCACCAGAGATGAACCTTGGGAAGGTTCAGTTGGGGGAATTGCTCAGGGGTGAAGCGAACGATCTTCGATTCCTTGCCAGCGAGTTCGACTGGTTGGCTGATCTGCACACCCGCGAGATCGACTTTCACAATGGCTTTCACGGGATGATCGGTCGTGTTGGTCAGCGTTGCGCTGACGTTGAGCACGGCGGATTGGTAGTCGGAGGAAAGCTTGGGGTTCACGAAGGGACTGCGCAGAGAAACTTCCCCAGACTCTGACAGGAAGACTTCCCGCCAGATGCCCATGTCCTTGTCCGGAGGCGTGGGGTTCCAGTCCACCCAAGTAATGCCAAGGTCCCACTTTTCCGGGGCAAAGATTTCGACAGCGAGGGCGTTGCTTGCGCCCTTCTTGAGGGCGCCTTCCACACGAAACTCGAATTCCCGGTAGGCTCCGGCGACATCGGCACGGTCCGCGACCTTCTTGCCGTTCAACCAGACGTTGGCGCGATAGTTGACACCGAGAAAATGCAGCCATGCGGCAGACTTGGACGACTTGGGAGCCGTGAATTCCGTGCGGAACCAGAACGAGCAGCGATAGGGGCTATTTTCGGGCATATCGCGCGTGGCGAAAACACCACGGTTGTCCATCACGAAGCCGGGAAATTGCTTTAGGTTTGTACCGAAATTGGGATCGGGGAGAGTTTTGTCCGTCACGAGCGCGCCGACAACCGTGCCGGGAATTTCGGCCTCATGCCATTTGGAAGCGTCAAAGCCGACGGTGGAGATTTGGTCGCCTTTGGCGCTCTCCTGACAGGAGGACTGCATGTGCCATGTGCCGCCGAGATATTGGCGGCTGGCGGGAACTTGTGCGTGAGCGAAAGAGGCGAAAAGAAGGAGTGCCGTAAGAAGAGAAACGGAGAAATGGAAAGCGCGGAGTGGAGACATAAGATTCCTCGCAAAACGAACGCAATGAAAACAATTTTAGGGAACAACTGGGGTCAGTTTACATTAAATCGATTCAAGTATGGAGGAGATTCTTGCAAGCACAGAGAAAAGTCTCACCACAAAGGACACGGAGGGCATAGAGAAAAGCAAAAAAGTGGAAGAGAGAAAGTGCGGAAGAGTGAGTTAGAAATTGTCGGCACTGATTTCAGGGCTTTGCGGCGCCCAGTCCGCGGGAGGAAAGGAGACGCGCCAGAAATTCGGAGCGGGCTTGAGAAACTCAATGCCCACTTCGGTCTTGCTGTCGCGGACGGGGTGGATTCGGACGACGCGACAGGATTGCTCCTCGCCGGTTTCCGGATTCTGGAGAATCACTACCTGTCCGACACGCACAGGAAGATCGAGATTGATCAAAGCGCCGTGGGCATTGACCACCAGCGTGTGCGTATTTTCGCGAAGCATTTTCTTATCGGGGCCGGAGGCGATGACGGCGATGGGCATGCGAAGGAGGACGCGCTGGCTGCGTCGCCGGTTGCTCATGGGGGCGAGATTGGAGGAGAGAGAGGACATGGTCCCGCCGTTTACCACGGAGCAGTGTGGCAAGAGCAAGGAACAGCGTCAAGAGTCAAGAGGTACAGGTTAGGCAAAGCCGATACGGGGCCAGAGAGCTTGTGATCAAACCTGAAGTGGGAGGGGGCCCGGTGTCGTTGCGCGCCAGAGCTTCAACGAATTCGTCACGAAAAGCCATGTTGGTCGGAAAAGGACCAAAGCCGGGATGGATGTTGGTGTCCGCGCCCCAAATGCCAAACTTACCTGCTCGCGGTCAACACAACCTGTTTCCGCGTAACCCAGGCTCCCAATGCCAGCAGCCCAACACATAGAAGCGCCAGTGTGCTGGGCTCGGGGACGGTCGAATTGGGTGGATCAACGAGCGATGTCACGGTCACGACTTCCTGGAATGGAGGATTGTCACCCAGCTGGGCATAAAGATCGGAGCCGTTATAGTAAAGATTTGCGTACGAGCCATTCGCCAACTCGAAGCCCAGACCGTAAAGATCGAAGTAGGGGGCGCTCACAGAGAGCAGATTGTCGTACTCAATGTACCAGCCATTGACGACGGGGGAATCCAGGATTATTCCTGCTCCTGGCAGAGCCTTTGACACGCTAATGCCATTTACGGTGCCCGTGATTCCGGTAATATCATAGACGCCCGGAGTTCCCGATAACGACCCCGTCAAAACCAGAGAGATGTTCAGGGACGTGCTATCGGCTACGGTGCTGGTGGCCGTAAGGTCGAATCCATCGGCCATCGCACCCGACGCGAAGAAAAGCAACAACGCAACAAGGGTCAAAGCATGCCTTAAAGTCATTCTTGCTCCCATGGACATAGTAGTACCAAAACCAACGAAGATACTACGAAAGCTTCGTACTATACCTAGCAAGTCATGGGCCACTCCCCCTTGCTCTAACGGCCTGTAACCTCCTGACAATAAAGCATTACCAAATGTTATCCCCCGCACGCCCCCTCAGACAGCAAATTATTTCTACTATGACTGCTATTTTACGGAAGTGTCTTGCACATAATATAAATGGTTGCGAAGCCGCCAGTCTCTTCTCCCCAGGGAGAAACAGCGCACGAAGAAAACCAAACGAGCAGATTCGCGATTCAACCTCGTCATACACGAAGTATGTGGCGCGGGAAACTAGGTCGCGAAGGATGGTTTCACAGCCTTCTTTCCATGAGGTTCGCGTTGATTGGCGCTTTGTGGCGACTCACTTGGTTGAAACCTTGGAGGCGCCAGGCTCACTTTTTGTGCAACAATTCCCTCTAGATCCCGTGCGCAAAATTTTTTAAGAATCGTTTGCCTTTACGTTCGATGTGTTGGGCGTACAACCTGCAGATAACGGCTTGCTGACCACCTCGTGCTTGTGCAATTAGGACAACATTGCGGTTTGGACAGACCGTAATTCTTGGATTTGTTCCCTGTTGGCCTCGGGTCCTACCGCGTTTTCTCGGAGTGAAGATCAGCCATACTCCCCTGCCATCACAAGCCGAAAAATTGAGTCCAGAGGTTAAATTTTGGGGTGGGAATTGAGAGTCTCTAAATTCGAAATCGCCAGTGTTTATCATTGGTCCCGGAGGAGGGAGTCGAACCCACACGGGGAGTGATCCCCGGCAGATTTTGAGTCTGCTGCGTCTGCCAGTTCCGCCACTCCGGGAGAACTGTATTAGAAAATAGCATGAGTGAGGAAGGCGGTAAAGCATGCGCAGGCAGAAGCCTGTGACACAACACAGAGGACGGTAGGGCGGCAAGGAAGGCTGGCATGAAAGCCAGGTAAGCAAAAGGAGAAAAAGACGGTCCTTTCTAGAGGATGGCGGGCTGCACTACAGGGCAACCCACGAGCCACACGCAAAGGAGGGCGCGTGGGCAGGCGAAGAAAAACGCAGGAAAAGACGCCGGTCTGAAGACCGGCCACTACACGAGCAAGGCGGGTTGCGGAGGGTGGCGGGAGAAGATAGACTCGCGGCTACATGGAGAGATTGCCAGGTGCTGTCGAGAGCCCGGTGACGGCCCGCGACCCGAGAGGCGGGCTGGTGGGATTTTGGGCCTTGATTGCGACACAATTCCAGGGAGCGTTCAGCGATAACGCGTTGAAGTGGCTGGTTAGTTTTCTGGTACTGGAGTCGAGTATCTCGCGCGAACAGCGCGATTTTTTGTTTGTGCTAGTGGTTCCGCTGGTTTTTGCAATTCCCTTCCTCGTGTTTTCCATTCCGGGCGGCTATTTTGCGGACCGGTTCAGCAAGCGCAGCGTGACGGTTTGTACGAAGCTGCTGGAGCTGGTGACAATGGGCGGCGCGACGTACGCGTTGTGGCTGAACCGGCTGGATCTGGCGGCGGTGGCGCTGTTCTTCGTGTGCATGCAGGGAGCGATTTTCGGACCGTCGAAGTATGGGCTGCTTCCGGAACTGTTGCCGACGAGCAAGTTAAGCTGGGGGAATGGAGTCATTGAGCTGTGGACGTTGCTGGCTGCAATTGGGGGAACGCTAGGGGGAGGGTTTCTGGCGCACCGATTCCGGGGAGAACAGCAATGGTCGGGATTCCTTCTGATGGGATTGTCACTCTTCGGGTTGCTGACGAGCCTGGGCATCAGCCGTGTGCCCGCAGCGGATGCGGCACGACGTTACGAGTGGAATTGGGCGAGACAGTTTTTGGAAGAGATTCAAAAGATGAGGAAGGATGCGGTCCTGTGGGTAGCGGTGATCGCGAACACGTTTTTTTGGTTTCTGGGCGCCATTCTGCTGCTGAATATTGTTTTGTACGCGACGGACGTGCTGCAGGTGGATGAAGCAAGGAGCAGCTATCTGCTCGCGAGCTTGAGCCTGGGGATTGGCGTGGGAAGCTTCCTGGCGGGGCATGTTTCGGGGCGGAAAATCGAGATGGGAATGATCCTGCCGGGCATGACAGGAATTGTGCTAGCGACGGGCGCGTTGTTCGTGCCGGGATTGAGTTACGAGATGGTGATGCTGCTTCTAGCGGTGTTGGGGATTATGGCAGGATTTTTTGTGGTGCCGATCAATGCATTGATTCAGAATCGGCCCAAGCCAGAAGAAAAGGGACGGGTGATTGGCGCGTCGAACCTGCTTTCGTTTGGGGGCATTGCGCTGCAGCCGTTGGCGCAGTATGCGATGTTGCGGCTGGGCCATCCGGACCCGGGGCATGTGTTTTTGATTTGCTCGCTTGCGTGTATTGGGATGGGGTTTGTGCTGGCGAGGATGTTGCCTGAGCTATGGCCCAGCGCGCTCTACTGGACGAGATTGCGGCAACGAGCTAGCCTATAGGCGTAGCGGGGGCTAAAACCCAGAACAGGCTCGCGGAGAGCGACGGTGTGTAAAAGGCACCGCTCCCCTGATTAAAGTCAGGGGTATTCGATGCGGCGGGCGCGACTTTTGTAAGCTGTAGAGACATGGCCGACAGGGGCCGCCTCACCGGCGGTTCGGCTGAGAGAGAAATGGCAACCGGAAGCACAGTAGCGGGCTCGAGACCCGAGTTCCGCGGGCTGCAGTATTGGATGGAGCGCGTCCTGAAGGAGCTGGACTCGGTGCGCGAAGCGCCCGAGCCGGACGCGGTGCATGATTTGCGCGTGGCGATCCGGCGCTGCCGCTCTGTGGCGGCAGTGATGGAGGAAGTCGATCCGGACGCGGCCTGGACGGATATGCGCAAGCTCGGGAGGAAACTGTTCCGGCAACTGGGCGACCTGCGCGATACGCAGGTCCTGGAAGATTGGGCGAAGCAATTGGGGCCGGAAAGCGATCCGATCCGAGAGCGGTTGCTCGGACGGTTTGCGCCGCAAGAGAAAGAGCTGCAGCAAGCAGCGTTGAGGGCGGTCGAGAAGTTCGACCAAAAATCCTGGAAAAAACTGGAACGCAAACTACAGAAGCGGAGCCGGCTGGTTCCTCCGGATGGCCTTGCGGCGGAGTGCCTGGCGCTGGAACGGCTGGAAGCAGCGAAGGAACTGCACGTGCGCGCACTGCGGGCGGAAAAGCCCGAAACGTGGCATGCGCTGCGCATCGGCGTGAAGCGATTCCGGTACACGGTGGAGAGCCTGCTGCCTCAGCGATATGAGGAGTGGGGAGAAAATCTGAAGCGCATTCAGGATCTGCTGGGCGAACTGCACGACCTCGATGTGCTCTCGGGAAAAATCGAGGAAGTGGCGAGCGGTATGGACGAAGTACGCGCGGCGTGGGCGGAACGAATTGCGTCTCAGCGACACGAACGGATTGATACGTACCGCGGGCTCTCGATGGGAGAAAACGGGTTGTGGCAGCAGTGGCGGCACGGGCTTCCGGACCATCGCCGGCTAATAGCAGCTTCGCAGGCACGCCTACGAGCGACGGCGCGAGCGCTGGAAGTGAACACGCGAAGGGCGACCTTGGTGTCTCGGCTGGCGCTGCGTTTGTTTGATCGCATGGCCAAGCTGCAGGCAGAGCCTGTGCTGGCGAGCCGCGAATACCGGAAGCTCATGATGGCGGCGGCGCGGTTGCACGCGATTGGAGCGGGACTGGATGCGAACTCGCCGCAAAAGGCAGCACGGAAATATTTGAAGAGCATGAAGCTGCCTCCGACGTGGACCGAAACGGAATGGGAGATCATGGCGAAGGTGGTGCGCTATCATCGCGGCGCCCTGCCCGACGTGAACTACAAGTCCTTCGCAAGGTATTCGCAGGAAGAGCAGAAGATGATCTGCACCCTGGCCGGCGTGCTGCGGCTGGCGCGGGCGCTGAGCAAGTGCGGCGTGCAGACGCCGATTGGGTTGCGAGTTGAGAGGTCGGTGGACGCGCTGATCGTGCATGTGCCGAGTCTGGCGGAGAGCGAAGAGAACGCGGCGCGGTTGGCGGCGGGGAAGTACTTATTGGAGAGCAGCATTGGACTGCCGGTGATTGTGAAGGCGGCGGCAATGCTGCCGAAAGTTGTGGAGTTGCCGAAGAAAGAAGAGTTTCCACCGGCGAGCGCGGCATCGGATTGAGAGAGTTCTAATTTATAGTTTGTAGTTCCTAAGAAAAAAGGCAGAGATACAGGCTGAACAGCTTGCGGCAAGGGCCGCAGCAGGGGCTGAAGCCCGACTCATTGAAAACGACTTGCGTGGGGGCTGAAAGCCCCCGCCTCCTGTCAAGTCTATGCCACCGAAACCAAAGCAGAAAAGACTCACCACAGAGACCACAAAGCAGGCACCCTGGCCTTGACTGCCTCCGGGCACTCTCAGGAAAAAGCAAGATGCGGTTGGGAAAAACTATTTGCCGGCCTTACGGAGGAGTTTGGGGGTGGCGAGCCAGACAAGTTCGCCGCTCGGCGGGACCATGCGCTTGAGCTCGACGAAGGCGACGCCCGCTTTCTTGAGAGAAGAGATGTGGTGCTTGGTACCGATGGCGGTGGCGATGAGGTCATCGAGATGAGGCGCGTGACCGAAGACGAAGACGGAGGATAGGTCCTTGTCTTTGGCGAGTTCGCGGAAGAGCTGCAAGGGTTCCGCGCCAGGCAGGAGTAGATCGGATTTGCGGATCTTTTGTTTAGAGTATTCCAAGGCTTCGGCGAAGATTTCGGCGGTCTGGACCGCGCGGAGATAGGGGCTGGTCAGAATCAGATCGGGGACCGAGGCGACTTCGGCCACGCCTTTGGCGACCTGACGGGATTTTTCGCTGCCTTCGTCGGTGAGGAAACGCTCGGGGTCGGCAGGACATTTGGGGTCCTCGCGATCCACAGCGATGCCGTGGCGCACGATGTAGAGCTCCATCAGCGGAAAGCCTCCTGGAAAATTATCCTACAAAACGAAATATGTATGGCGGGTAAGAATTGAGGAGGAGGGTGTATGAGTAAGGGGAGAGTCGTCAGCTGACAGTTTAGCGTTAGTAGTTTCGGCGAAGAGGGATCCCTCACCTACGGACTCCATTCGGGACGACGATGCTTTGGCATCGAGGGACACCAAAGAAGAAGAAAGAGAAGAAGTATAAGAGTGCAAGGGTAAAAGAGACGGAGAGGGGAGTGGTTAGTTGAGGGAGGGACGGCGGAAGTAGATTTGGACGTGGAACTCTTTTTCGAAGAGGTTGGAACTGCGCTCGGCGTCGCGAAGGTCTTCGGTGACATCGCCGCGGGCTTCAACCTGAAGTGTGACGGCACTGCGCTGGAAGGTGGCGTGGAGATCGAGAATGCGCTGCCGATGAGAATGATCGAGACCCTCGGCGATGCGGACGAGGGCGGCGAGGCGGCGGGCGACGCGCTTGTCGGTGTTATTGAGCGTGGAATAGGCGGGATGGTGGCCAGCGGGTTCGGATTTGCGGTTGTGGTAGCGAACAACAGCAGCAACGATAGTGCGGTCGCGCCCATCGAGACCGGGAATGTCGCCATTTAGCGCGAGATATTCGCCGTGTTTGTGGTGGCCCCGGTGACTGATGCGATGGCCCAGGTCATGAAGGAGCGCACCCGCTTCCAACTGGACACGCGCTTGAACGGGAAGATGGTGGATGGGCTGAAGCTGATCGAACAGCATTAGGCTGAGTTCGCGGACGTGTTCGGCGTGGCGCTGATCATAGTCCAGGCGGCGGCCAAAACTGCGCGTGGCGAGCAGGATCTGGCGAGCCTCGGCACTGTAACGATGCGGTTCCTTGCGGGAAAAGGCGTCGTGAGCAATCTCCTTGAGGAGACCTTCGCGGATGCCAACGCTGGGAATAGCGAAAGTGCGGATGTCGAGATAGCGGCCGAGGGTGACGAAGATGAGCGCGGCGACGGCCATGACGTCGGCGCGATCGCGACGGACACCGAAGGTTTTCATGCGCGAACGGACATCGCGCCCAAGAATGTCCGGAAGGCGCTCGCGGAGCAGAGAGACTTCCATGGTGGGGAGGCCGTCCTGGCGGGGACCGGGAGCTACGTTAGCTAAAGTTTCCGCGTTGCCCCCGAGTGCGACAGCAACACGCCCGCCGAGACTCGGACGACCGGGAAGCCGAGACTCCAGCAAGGCGCGGACGTAGCGGCGAACCTGTTCGGCTTGATTGGGGTGAATGACGCCCGGGATATTGAGCGTGCTCATCAGGCGGACGGTGCCGAGAGGGATCTGGGCGCCCTGGACGAAGGAGTGGTCGCGGAGAATGCTGAGCTCGAGGCTGCCCCCGCCGAGGTCGACGATGCAGCCGGCCTGAGCCTCCGGACCAAGAGCGGCGAAAACGGCTTCGCGGCCGAGACGCGATTCCTCCTTCGCGCTGATGACTTCCAACAGAATGTCGGTGGCCTGCTTTACGCGGCGGGTCAGGGAGCTGCGGTTCTGGGCTTCGCGGGATGCGCTTGTGGCCACGGCTCGATACTTGGTGACGCCGTACTCGTCCATGATTTCCCGAAGATGACGAAAGGCCTTGACGCCTCTAGAGAGAATCTCCTCGCTGAAACGGTGGCGGACAAAAACGCCTTCGCCGAGGCGGAGCGGGTAGCGTTCGGTGATGAGCGGTTCGATATCGAGCGCGGAATAAGCGCGGGCAACGGATAGACGGACTGCGTTTGAGCCGGCATCAATGGCGGCGATGTGGACGGGCTCAGGCATGAGTCACGTTAGCGCCAGAGATGAGCGAGAGCGGAGGAAGGCGTGTACTTGGTGGAACGAATTCCGAGTTGCTCGCCAATACGCTGGCGGAGAAGTTTGTTGACGTTGGAGACGCTGGCTTCGCCGTCGAGCTCGATGAAGCCGTTTTTCTTGGACATGAGTTCAAACTCGCGCTTGATCATCGTTTGATAGCGCACGAAGGACCAATAAAGATCGTGAGAGAGGGACATGTCGCGGCCGGCTTCCCAGTAGCTGATGGCCTGGGCCTTCTTGAACTCACGGGCGAAGGCAGTTTCCGGACGAACGTTGAGCCAGAAGGTGAGATTCGGACGAAGCGCCATCGCATAGAGGCCGGTGAGGTAGTCACGATTGATGCCCCGAACGACACTGCGTGCGATGAGCGTAAAGATGAAGCGGTCCGCAAGAACGATCGTGCCCGAGCGAAGAGCGGGAACGATGCGATGCTCGAGCTGGTCGAAGAAGTCCGTGGCGTACATCAGGGCGAGCGTGAGGCGCGTAACAGCGTTCTTGGCGAGGAGTTCGTCAATGTCGCGACCGACGAGATTGGAGCGGCGCAGCCCGCTGGTCTGAACGGCAAAGCCTTCGGATTCGAGCCACTCCTGAAGTAGCGCGATTTGCGTGGAGCGCCCGGAGCCGTCGAGCCCCTCGATAACGATGAGATTGCCTTGCAGTTCGGACGGATCAAGGCCGACGAGGTGTTCGCCGAAAAAGAACTGCGAGTCCTCTGATTCAGAGGCGGACGATTTGGCAGCAGCAGGTTCCGTCGCGGGAGCGGTGGAATTGTTTTTGTTCTTTTCCAGGTCGGGCATGATCACTCCACAACATCCGGGCGGGGCGCGAAGCGCTTCAGATCGATCTTGGAGGCGACGATATCGCGCATCTGTTTTTGGAGTTTGTTGACGGGGAGAGTGCCGTCAAGGACGACGAAGTTGTCGGTGTCGACCATCTTGTCGTACTCCTCCAGTATGCGCGCCTGGAAGAGCTTGAAGCTTTCAGGCCGATCGTAGGAAAGGCCGAGGTCCATGCCCGCTTCGTAGTATTTCAGTTTGGGGCGTCCGCTGAGGATGCGGTCGACGGCAACATCGAGCGGCGCGCGGAAGTAGAAGACGATGTCCGGAATTGGCGCGAAGCGGTAGAGATTGCGCAGCCAGCGATGCGCGCAGCCGCGCGCGGCGTCGCGGGCAAAGGCGGTGTAGATGTAGCGGTCAGCGAGGACGAGATAGTCGCCCTGAAGCAGCGGCATGATCTGGCGCTCGCAACGATCGGCAAAATCGGCGGCGTGCAAGAGAGAGTAGGTTGTGGGCGTGAGAAGGCGCTTCTGTTTGCCGCGGCGAGTGGCCGACTTCACCAGCGGAGAAGAGTTCCACTCGGTGAAGTGCAGGCGATAACCACCGATTTCCAGCCAACGTTTGAGCAGATAGAGTTGCGTGCTCTTGCCGGAGCCGTCTGTGCCTTCGACAACGATGAGCGCGCCGGGATAAGCGCGGCTGGGAACGGGGCGACCAGGCTGCGGCAGAGTGGTTTTGGAGGCGTCCGGCCGAGCGGGCCTGGGCGTGCTGTCTTGATTTTCCATTGGCGAGCTAAGAAGCTGCCCTTCAGAACGTTGAGGGTAGTCTGTCATTGTTACAAAGTCATTACAACATAGGATGGAGGGGGCGCGCAAAGATGAGAAGGTTGAAAAGGGTGACGAAAGCAACCGCGCAAGAGAAAGGGATTGACCGGGGGAGGGTGACGTTCGAAAGTAAGGGGTATGACGTTGAGAGAGCGAGTCGAGTGGGCGAGCCGCATTGCCTTTTTGATTTTCATTCTGGCATCAGCAGCGTTTTTGAGCGCGATAACAGCGATGCGAATCGCTATTCATGGGCGCGAGACGACGATGCCCAACCTTGTGGGGAAGGACGTGGGAGAGGCAAGCCGGGCGCTGCGTTCGAAAGGATTGATTTTGAGGGTGGCTGACCGTGTCTACAGCGATGTCCCGATCAATCAGGTGATCCGGCAGACTCCGCCGCCAGGCATGCTGATGAAGGTATCCCAGCAGGCGCACGTGGTGCTAAGTCTGGGGCAGCGCGAGTTGCAAATTCCGCCGCTCGAAGGAAATTCGCTGCGGGCTTCGCGCATTGAGTTGTTGAGGGCGGGATTGCAGGTGGGCGAAGTCTCCTCCGTGAACTTGCCGGAAATTGCGACGGACACAGTGCTCGAGCAGAACCCGAAGCCAGGAAAAGGGGCGGCGACCCCGCGCGTGGATATGCTGGTTTCCGCTGGGCAAAAGGAAAAGTCGTACGTGATGCCTTATTTTATTGGGCTGAATGAGACCGAGGTGGAGCACCGGCTGGATGTGGCGACGCTACACCGGAAGATCAATTACGTTTCCGCGCCTCAGTGGCCGCACGGGACGGTCATCGACCAGACGCCGCTTGCGGGGACGCGCATCGGTGCGAGCACGGAAGTGGATCTGACAATCGCGAATTAGTTCCTCGGTAACCAGTAATCAGTTATCGGCCATCAGTCACAGCGAGCGAAGTGGTGGTGTGCCCGGCGGGAGAGGAGAAGCACGGGTCTGAAGACCAGCCTATAAGAAGTAAGCAGTAATCAGTCCTTGGAAATAAGCAATCATCGGTGATCAGTCTGGACGGCGGCAGGATGCCGTTGCCACGAAATGGGGAACGGACGGCCTTAGGAACTTCCCTTCGCGATGACGGACCTTCAGAAGCATCGAAGAGCGGGTTGGTTGGGGAAGCGGGACGTATGTTCGCTCTGATTGCCAGTCTGCTGCGCCCGTATCGACTGAGCCTGGCGGCTATCCTGGCCGCCATGCTGGTCCAAACGGCCATGACGGTGGTTGCTGGCCGAGATGCAGACTCACAACATGGATAAGGCGGCAGTCAATGAGCTGGCGCTGCACTCGACGCGCAGAAGCAAGAAATAACAATTCAGTGAGGCGAGAATAGAACGAAGATCCCCGGCAAAGAGCCGGGGATCGTGTTTTCGTGAATCTCTCACCAAACAGCCTACTTGGCGGCGGACTTTTTATGGAGGTCGGTGCAGATGGCAACGGCGTTGTTGGGATTGACGGCGCCGTCTCCTTCCTCGATGTGGCGGATGACGCCGTCCTTGTCGATGACGATGTTGGCACGCATGGCCCACTGGTAGCCTTCGCCCTGGACATCGTAGTTCTTGAGGATGCCGTAAGAAGTGAGCATCTTGTGGTTCATGTCGCTGAGGAGGGGAAATTTGATGGCGATCTGCTTGGCGAAGGCGGCGTTGGCGGCGGGACTATCCATGCTTACACCGAAAACTTCCGTATCACTCGTATCGATCTTGCCCGAATCTATTCCAGACTGGACCGCCTGGAGTTGTTTCGTTCACCCACCGGTGAAGGCCAGGACGTAAACGGCCAGGAAGACATTCTTCTTGCCGCGAAAATCACTGAGTTTGACGGTTTTCCATTGATCACTGAGGAGGGTGAAGTCGGGAGCAGTGTCCCCGACTTTGAGCGAGAGCTTGGCCACTTCCTCCTTCTGCTGAGTTGCACCGGGAAGAAAGGTGAACGCGGGAGAGAGAGCCAGGAGCAAGCCCGCCGCAAGAAAGCGTTTCATAGAGTTGCCTCCGAAGAAGATATCGAAAAACACAAGCGAGCATCATACGCCGTGTCGGGAGGGGTGAGGTGTAAAAAGATTGTATCGAGGGAAGAAGAAGTGACGAGTGACGAGTGCCGAGTGGCGAGTGAAGAAACAGAGAAGGGGTTCACTACAGGAAAGCACAGAAGGCACGGAGAAGGAGAAAGGAAAGAAAGATGGCGGTGTAAAGCCGCCGTTGCACCGGTTAGCGGAGATAGCCCCAGTTGTGGAGTTTGTCGGAATCTTCTCCCCATCGATCACCGATGTCGGTGCGGTAGTACATGTTGGGGATGAGAACGTTTTTGATGCGGGAATAGGCCTGGGCCTGCGCTTGTTTCATGGTCTGGCCGATACCTACGACGATGAGGACCACGCCGGAAGTGCCGGCGACAAGCCACTGTTGGTTGACGATTTTTACGTCCTCGATATGGATGCCTTCGATGGAGGGCCGCTTGAAAACGATAGCGGCGTTTTTGCTGAAGGATTCGAAGGTGGCTTCGTCGTCAAAGGGAAAGGGTGGAACAACGATGCGCACGCCGACCTGGAATCCGCTGCGAGTCCGCCATTTCGGTTCCAGGCCATGGGCGAGGTCCCAGAAAAGTTCGCCGATGGGACTGAGGATACCTTCCTGCTGGATACTGATGGTGGGATAGCCGAAACGCGAAGTGAACTCCAGCGGGTAGATGCCGTTATTGTTGACGATGCAGTTCAGGTCGATGTAGCCGACATAGCCCTCTTCGGCGAGCTTCGGCTCCATTTTCAATAGCGTGCGATTGAAGAGTGCGTTCGGCTCGCTCCAGAACATGGCCGTGCCCATTTCACCGGTCGGCGGGCCGACTTCACCGGCGAAGAGTTTCTTGTGTTCGAAATTGATGTTGATCGGGTTGATGAACTTTTTGCCGTTGAAGAAGCCGCCGACGGCGACTTCGACGCCATTGACGCGGCGCTGCAACTGAAAGACCTTGATTTCGTCGGCAAAGGCACGCTTGTAGGCTTCCAGCATGCCAATGACGTCGTTGCCATCTTCCTCCTCGCCTACGAAGAGGCGCCGTTTGACGTTTTGCGCTTCGCCGCTGGGCTTGATGACGTACCGATCGGGATTTTTCTTGACGAATTCGATGGCCGGGTCGAAGGAGTCGAAATCCTGATAAGGAATAATGGTGACACCGGCTTTTTTCAGTTCTTCCTGCCCGAAAGAACGATCGTCTTCGAGATTGTCCGTATAGGTAGTACCGCCGATGACGGGCTTGCCTGCAGCGCGGAGCGCCTGTGCCTTGGCGCCCTGGCCGAGCGTGTCATCAAACACGACGATGTCGGCCCACTTTACGTCCTTTTCATAATCGCTGGATTTGGGGACAAAACCGTCGGCGATGTCTCGTTCTTTTTCGTTCTCGACGTAGTAGCGGACTTCGTGACCTTCTTTAACGACCTGCCAAGCGATATCTCCGATCAAACTGGAGAGAGAAGCAAACAGAAATTTTCGTTTTTCCATGACTGAGGCCCTTCCGCCATGGAGCGAAAGGCATGGAAGCATTGTAGTTAGAGAAGAGCGGGTTGGGTATTACAAAACGTTAAAAATGTGGGGATGCGAGCGGCGACCGGCGATCAGCGACCGGCATAGCATTCAGGGAGGTCCGAGAGGGCTGGCATGGAAGAAGCAAGAGAGAAGCATGGGCCTGAAGACCGCAACCACTAATCCAAGAGGACAGCGTGAATGCGAAGCAACCAATGCTTACGGGGAAACCGGGGAGAGGGGTATAGGCATCCCAGACAGCAGGTGGCAACCCCGTCCGAAGGGGCAAGTTTCCGGGGTACCTGTGCCAAAGTTCAGGTTATACTGGGGAGGGTCCGAGCCAAGTAAGGGGACATTCCCAGTCTAACCACATGCTCCGGCCAGGGACCCGTCAGCAAAGGTGAGGTGAAGATTGCGGCGATTGGCGCTTCTTTTCGTATGTACGCTTACCCTGGTGACCGCCAGCCAGTGCACTGCTCAGGTGATTTTTCACAAGAAAAAACCGGTAGATAAGTCGACAGACACGTCGAACACGGTTGAGCCTGACAAGCAGTTGTACGACAAGGCCATGAACGACATCAAACATGGCCGATACGAGGTGGGACGACTGGGATTGCAGACGCTGATCAATACGTATCCAGACAGCGAATACCTCGCCAAGGCGAAACTGGCTATCGCGGATTCGTTCTACAAAGAAGGTGGAACGAGCAACATCACGCAGGCCATCAACGGCTACAAAGATTTCATCGTCTTCTTCCCTTTCCTGCCAGAAGCGGCGTACGCGCAGATGCAAGTGGCTATGGCGAACTACAACGAGATGGCAAAGCCCGACCGCGATAACACACACGCAAAAGCCGCGGAGGAAGAGTTCCAGACATTCTTATTGAAGTACCCGAAGGATCCCCTCGCACCACAGGCGGAACAAAGACTGAGAGAAGTGCAGGAGGTCCTGGCGGAAAGCCAGTTCCGTGTGGCGTATTACTACTATCTGAAGGGCGACCGGCGCGCAGCGGCGGGACGGCTGATGCCTTTGGTGAAGCGCTACCCGCTGTACAGCAAGTCCGACTCAGCGCTGTGGATGCTTGGTGATATCTTCGAGAAGAGCGAACGCAAAGATCTGGCGGGAAGCTACTACGCCCAGATCGTGAAGAATTATCCCCTTTCCGTTCACGACGCGGCAGCCAAAGACAAGCTCAAGGCTTTTGGAATGCCTGTGCCGCAACCGGATCCAAAGGCGCTGCAGTGGATGACCGCAGAACAGAACACGCCACGACCCAAGGAATCGATTGTGCATAAGTCCAAGGGGATGCTACATAGTGCGCCTGATGTGCACGCGGCGGCGGCGCATGGATTGCCGAATCTTGAGCCAGAAACGGCGGACCAAGGGGACGTGCTGACGGGAGGAAACAAGTCCAGCTTGACGACCGGTGGGACGACCAGCGCGGTTGTGGAGGTAGTGAAGCCAGGTGAAACCGCGCCAGCGGGAAGTGCTGCTCGGGCAGCTAGCGAGGATACGAGCGGCGATGCGGCGGCGGGGCCCGCTTCGGGTGCGGATGCGAATGCGGGAAGTACCCCTGCAGCAGATGGAAGCAGCACGAGCAGTTCGGGACAGGATTCATCGGCGAACTCAGACAGTTCCAAGACCGACAACACACAACCAACGACGGCAGATTCCAGCCAGTCTCAGAATCAAAATTCCAAGGAATCGAGCAGCAAGAAGAAAGGGCTAAAGAAGATCCTGCCCTGGTAACAAGAACGGTAAGACCAACAGAAATCAGCAAGTTCCCAAGGGGTGCGGAGGGTTCGCACCCCTTGCCCTTTGGTACAGGTTATGAAAAGGAACGAACCATGTCTACTTCCGACACATGGGGAGAGCACTCTAATTGACGCATTTGGAACCGAGTGCTCCAATTAGTTTTGTAGCGAAGAGTGTGGGTAGCGTCTGCTGCCCGGAGGATGTGCGGTGGCCAAGATATTGGTTGCAGACGACAACAGCAACATCCAGAAAATGGTGGGGCTAGCCCTGAAAGATCAGGGAATCGACGTGGTGGCCGTCGGGAACGGCGAAGCAGCCGTGAGGAAGATTTCCGATGTGCGTCCGGACCTGGTTCTTGCGGATGTGTTCATGCCGGTGAGGAATGGCTATGAGGTCTGCAGATACGTCAAAGAAGACTCTTCCCTTTCGCATATTCCCGTGATTTTGCTGGTGGGCGCGTTCGATCCGCTGGATGAGCAAGAAGCGCAGCGCGTTGGCGCAGATGGAGTTTTGAAAAAGCCGTTTGTCCCGCCCGACCCATTGATTTCCATGGTGAAGTCCGCGCTGCAACGCGCGGGTGTCTCGATTGGCCCTGCGCCGGCAGCAGAAAAGGTACCGCCACCACCGCCGAAGCGCTCGACAGCGGACATTTTAAGCGCAGGCGTCAGCTCGAAACTTGCCGAGTTCTCCGCGGAGAAATTGCCTGAAATCAATCCAGAGCCGCTGGAGGAGTTTCCAACCGCCGCGCCGCAGCAACAAGTGAAGATTGCAGCGGGCAGCGAACCGCTGGCCTTCGGGAGCTTGCTGGAGACACCGGAAGCAGAGGACCTGGCGGTCACTTCCAAGCCGATGATTAACCTTGCGGAAGTGAGGAAGTGGAACGAGGAAACCGACGAGGTCGAGGAAGAGAAGGAAGAAGAAGAGGAGTCCTCGAAAGGCGGATGGCGGCCCGGAGGGCTGGATGAGGATTTGGAGCGCGTGGCCAACACGACGCAGGGCGCGAAAGATTGGCGGGATGAGGCTTTCCACGGAAATTCTCCCGCGAAGAGCTTTACTTCAAACCACTGGGCTCATTCCCTCGAGAGCAAGCCGACGCTTGTAGAGGCGGCGGAATCGGTGGCGGTGGCGACGGAAGTCAGCAAGCCTGTGGAAGCGGCGATACCGTTCACAAGCGATGCCTGGGCCGCTGCGATGGCGGCAGGGGTTGAAGAAAAGCTTGCAGAGATTAAGGGCGCGGAGCCGGTAGGGGCGGAAGCGACGCCGGAAATGCAGGCCCAAGCGACAGAACAGGTAGTGGAGACCGTTACGCCGGCGCAGGATGCAGCGAGTGTTGCACAACACGTGCCTGCCGTGGAGCCCACGGCTTCGGAGACAAATTACGAGCCCGCGAATTGGGCACCGGTTCCCGAGACGGCGTGGGAAGCGGAAGCAAAGAAGGCTTCCCTGCTGGCGTCGACTTGGGACTCCCCAAAATCATATTCCGTGGAAGAGACGCAGGAAATTCCGGCGTACTCGGCGGAGATGGCTGTGGAGCACGTGGAGGCTCCCGCAGAACAGGCGGCTGAGCTATCGGCGTATTCAGCGGAGCCGGTGGTGCATGCGGAGCCGGAAGAGCATGTTGGGGCTCCGGCAAATGAGTTGGTTGAAACACCGGTGAGCGCGCCCGAAGTTCAGGCCCACGTGGAACCGGGTGCCGCGGAGGCGAGCGAGCCGAAGAGTTGGGAGAATGCCTGGGAAGCGCCGGCTGCCGAGCCCGCGGCGTTTGAGGCAGGTCCGACTGAGACAGCTCCGGTAGAGCCGGCGGTGGAGGAATCGCACCTAGAGGCTGCTGCGCGTTTTGACGAGATGCGCGCCGTCGAGCCCACACCTGCAACTATGGAAAAGCACGCTCCCGAGCCGGTTCTGCCACACGAGCCCGTTGCGATGCCGGAACCGGTGGCGGCTCAGCCGGCGGAACCGGATATGGATGAGCTTGTAGCAAGGGTTCTGGGGAAGATGAACCCTGAGGTTTTGCAGAAGGTCACGCGCGAGATTTTGAAGCCGGTGATTGAAGCGATCGTGCGGGACGAGATCAATTCGAAGAAATCGTAACCGCCCGTAGCATACCTCCGGAGACCACACGCAGCGCCGGCGTGTGGGGTACTCAGCAAAGTTGCAAGTTGACAGTTTACAGTTCCAAGTTGCCTGCGACACTCTCGCAGAGGGTAGAGGTGCGGATCAGGTTGAGGTGCGCTTAGGGCGACAATAGCGTCGTCGTAGTATGACAGGCTGAAAAACTGCCAGTGTACGAGCGTTACGTTGACGGGTACGAGGGCCTCCCCGTATATTGAAAGATTACCTTGCGAGCGGAGACGTGTGCCTATGCGCGCGGCAAGGGCACGAGGATGGAATGCCCCGAGAGATAGCCAAAGCGTACGATCCCAAACAAATTGAAGGGCAATGGGCGGAGTTCTGGGTCAAAGAAGAGTTGTTCAAGGCTGACGCGAGCGCTCCGGGGCCCGTGTTTTCTATTGTGATTCCACCTCCCAATGTGACGGGCATGCTGCACATCGGGCACATGCTGAATCACACAGAAATTGACGTACTGACGCGGTGGCACCGGATGCGTGGCTACAACACGCTGTACTTGCCAGGGACAGATCATGCTGGAATTTCCACGCAAAGAGTGGTGGTCCGGCAACTGTCGCATCAAGGAATTCATTACCGCGAACTGGGCCGGGAAGAGTTCACCAAGCGCGTCTGGGAATGGAAGGAAGAAAGCGGCGGAACCATCCAGAGGCAGATGAAGCAGATTGGGGAGTCGTGCGACTGGTCGCGGGAGAAATTCACGCTATCACCGGAATTGTCGAAGGTGGTGCGCGAAGCGTTTGTGCGGTTGTACGAAGAGGGGCTGATCTACC
>Ga0187772_10000275_pt1 | contig 22487 bp, 17 predicted proteins | sample 0116_SJ02_MP15_2_FD_133137 | JGI IMG/M metagenome (GOLD analysis project Ga0187772, IMG submission 133137) | Tropical peat soil microbial communities from peatlands in Department of Meta, Colombia - 0116_SJ02_MP15_20_MG | ecosystem: Environmental > Terrestrial > Soil > Wetlands > Peat | place... | reverse complement strand
GGCGTCGTCTGCGCGCCAGTAATTGACGTAGGAGCCGCTGTTGATGAGGCGAGATATGAGGCTGGCGGCACGCTTGTCCGCTGCGGCCTTATAGACGTCCTTGTGTGTGGCGCGGTAGAGTTCGGTCGCGGCCATTAGCGCGCAGTAATCGTCGACGATGTTCTCTTTGCCGTCGTTGGTCAGCTTCGGGTTGTTCTTCTCAAGAAATTCGAAGGAAGCTTCCGCCGCTTTCAGGTAATCCGCGTTGGTGTATTCGCCGGAGATCGGGTAGGTGCTGGCAATCGCCAATGCTGCTATGGCTACCCCGCCGCCGGACCGATAGCTGACTTCATATTCGAGGTCGCTGCTGGCCTCTTCGACAATGCCGCGGGGGGACTTGTCGCTGGTCGTGTAGATGCCGAACTTCTTCATTTCCCCGGCTACTTTGCGGAGTTCGGGAACCTGCTTCGGTCCACCAGTGCTGATGGAGCGGTAGAAGGAGCCGTCAGGAACTTTCACACGGACAAGATAATCGGCGCCAAACATGGCTTCGTCGAGCATACGGTTCTGGTAGCGGATCATTTCCGGCACAGCGCGGGCGTTCAGGAGTTCGGCGCTCTTGAAGAAGCTATAGATCACCAAAGGAATCTGCTGCGGGTTGAAGTAAGTGGAAAACGAGAGGTGAGAGAGATGCTTGCCGTAGTCGCCGGTGGCGTCCCACCAGCCGCCGTGAGCGTCGATAGTGCCGGATTTCTTGCCACCATCAAAGGGGAGATGGCGGTCGGCCTTGTCCATTGGGCCCGAGCTGCGTTCTTCCTTGAAGAAGTAGACAGCGTCGGAGAGCGTGTTGCGCTCGAGAATCAGGCGCTCGATGAGGAAGGGATAAGAATGAATGGAGCGATCGCCGGAAGTGCAAACGAGATAGTAGGTGCCTTCGGTGGAAAAGGAGTCAAAGTCGACGGTCCAGAAATCCCAGTCGCGCCATTTCTGGACAGGTCCCACGTGCTGCGCGGAAATGTCGAGCACTTTGTGACGATCGGCAGCATCATTCAGCGTGCAGGCGGTGAAGTGGTCCTGAGCGCTGCCGAGGATCACGACGTGTTTGGGACCAGCTACTTCGTACCCAACTTGGTTGGTGAGGATTTTCGCTTCGTCGGCGCGAACGGCCGGGAGCAAGAACAATAGGGAAACAGCAGAAAGAACGATCCGAGTGAATAGCGACATAAGACCCTCGACTTTTTGGCGGATTCCTTGCCGCTCAAGCATACCGCAGGGCGGCCCGTGGGATAGTGACGGCGAACACCCTGCTCTGGTTAATTTAAATCGTTTTAGTAAAAAGGCAACCTCCATTGACAAGGCCGGAGGCGCCTTCCTAAAATGGCGGCCAGTTCGAAAAAACAGAAGGAAGAAACGGGTTCCCTTTTGATGCGTTCGAGACGCCTTCCCTTAGCTGTCTTTTTTCTGTCGTGTATTTCGCTGTGCGTTCATTTCTCACCCGAGAAAATCCAGGCCCAGAATTTCACGGACATCAAGCCGAGTCCACAGCAGGCGGCGTGGCAGGACATGGAGATCGGCGTCATCTTTCATTTCAGCACAAATACGTTCCTGGATCGCGAGTGGGGAGACGGAACGGCAGACCCCGGCGCTTTCAACCCAAGCGGCGTCGACGCGGAGCAATGGATTCGCGCGGTGAAGCCGGCAGGCGCGAAGTACGTCATTCTGGTAGCCAAGCATCACGACGGCTTCTGTCTATGGCCGAGCGGGCTGACGAATTACAGCGTGAAGAGCAGTCCGTGGAAAGAGGGCAAAGGCGATCTGGTGCGCGAAGTGGCAGAGGCGGCGCGCAGGAATGGCTTGAAGTTCGGGATTTACCTCTCGCCGTGGGACCGGCACGATCCGCGCTATGCGGATGCGGCGGCTTACGACAGATACTATCTGGGGCAACTGGATGAACTAGCCTCGCAGTATGGAGAGTTGGTGGAATTCTGGATGGATGGGGCAGGCAGCGCGGGGCACACGTACGATTTCGACAAAATCGTGCAGGAATTGCGGATCTGGCAACCAAACACGATGGTGTTCGCGGACGTGGCACTTTACAAATATGCCGACCTGCGATGGGTGGGCAACGAAGCTGGCCGCGTGACCTATGAAAACTGGAACGTGGTGGATCGCACCGGCTATCTTCGCTGGCGGCCCGTCGAAGCGGATACTCCGCTGAGGAAAGACCATTGGTTCTGGCATCCGAATGACGAGGCCAGCCTGAAAAGCCTTACGGAGCTTATGGAGGATTACGACCAGACCGTCGGAAAAGGCGCGCAATTGATGTTGGGAATCGCGCCGGACAGGAATGGCCGCGTTCCGGAGGCGGATGTAGCGCGGCTGAAGGAGTTCGGCGACGCAATTCAGAAAAAGTATGGCCACAATCTCGTCGTGGAGAAGGCGGGCATGGGCGCGGCGATAGAGGCGCTGGACGGCAATCCGGAAACGTTCTGGTCCGCTCCTGCCGGTTCGCACAGTGCCTCGATCGAGGTGAGTTTCAAAGAGCCCGTGACCTTCGATTGCGCGGTCACGATGGAATGGCTGAACGACGGCCAGCACGTGCAGAAATATGCAATTGAAATTCAGGAAGGCGGAAAATGGAAGCGCGTGGCCGAGGGGCAAGCGATCGGCCACAAGAAAATCGATCATTTTCTGGCGGCCACGGCGCAACGTGTACGTTTGAATCTGCTTGAGAGTTCCGCTGAGGCGCACATCCGCGAGTTCCAGCTTTACAACACCGGGGCAATGCGATAGAAGGAAGCCAATCCAGCATTTTTATTCCGGGTCAATGCCGATTCAGCAAGACGGGCCGCGGCAGGTCCGGAGATTAGGCAGGCTGACCGCGCATGTACAGCCAGGATAAACGCCGGAGCCGGCGCATCCGAATCGGCCAACCCATGAAGATACGCGCGTCCGACCCCAAGGATGCGGTGGAAGAGCTCGGCACGACGAAAAACGTGGGGCGTGAGGGAATTTACTTTATCAGCGCGATCGCGACCTACTATGAGGGAATGCGACTGTACGTGACGCTGCCCTTCCACGATCCGAAGGACCCGCAGGACCGGGAGTACCTGGGGCAAGTGGTGAGGGTGGAGAAAGTGGGCGAGGGGCAGTGGGGCGTGGCGGTACAGTTTTTGTCGTGAGGGTCGCGCGCACTAGCCGCCACCGGAAGGCGCTGGCATAAAAGCAAGCGCGCTACATGGAAGAGTGCGGAGAAGATCTGGCGGCGCGCCTCGGAAGGCGGGCAAAGACAAAGCCAAGAATGTGTTGGCGGGTTGCTGCAATGCAGAGAGACCGCAGGATTCGAAGACTCGCCGTGCGCTACAGGGCGACGACCTGCGTGTGGAGCTTTTCAAATTGCAGGGAGCCGAGGCCGCGGTCTGCCGCCAATTGCAAGTAGGGAAGAGCGGGCGGGTCCATGTTCCAGTAGGCCTTTGCCACGTAGGCGTCCAGCGCGACGGGATCCGTGCCCGCGACGACGGTTTTCTTCAGCAGAACATCCTCGAGGTTGCCGCCGGTTGGGCCGTTACGCAGCAGCACACGGTAGGAATCGATCAGAGTGAGCGTGGGCCGCATGAAGTCTGCCAGGTCCACCAGGCTTTCGTGGATGCGCTGGTGGAGGCGCTGGCGCTGGCCACCGAGAATGCCATACCAGTTTTTCATGCCGAGAGTGGCGCCGGTGAGGCTGTGGTGCTTGGCGATCGGCAGGTTGATGACCTTATCGGCCTCCAGGAAAGGCTGAAAGACGGGCCATTCCTGAAGAATATCTCCGCCGAGGTTCACTTCCTTGAACGAAGAAGAGTCAGGAAGAATGACTTTCGCACCTTCCTTGCCGGCGGCCTCGGAGATGCCGGAACGTTGGAAGCAGCGGCGAGGATCGTTGCAGCTCACATCCGTGACGATGACTCTTTTCGCACCAGCGGACCAGCACTGGCGGACCATTTCGGCGACTATTTCGGGATTGGTGTTGGCGGCCTGCTCGGGCGTGCGGTCCCAGGCAATGTTGGGTTTGACGATGACCACGTCTCCGCGCGAGACGAATCGTTGGATGCCACCAAGTTCGAGCAGCGCGCGCTGCACGAGAGCACTTGGGGAATCGCCAGTGACGACGGTCAGGTCCGGGAAGGCGGGGTTGGCCGTAACGCGGTGGTCGCGGCGAACGGAAACCGGGAGCTTCTCGGTGGGCCTAACGCTACGCGTGGTGAGCCAATAGCCTGCAGCTGCCGTGCCGGCGCTCAATCCAGCAAGGCGCAGAATGCGGATTAGCGCTTCACGGCGATTCAGTGGCGCGGCGGACAAACTATCGGGCGTGGTGCGGGGCTCGGGCAAAGGTTAGACCTCCATCAGGTGAATGCGTTTCGGATCGTCTGTGCCAAGACGATGTTGCGGATCAGCGGCAACGGCGATGTATTTGGGAGCAGTGCCCGCTTGGGCCAAGGTGTTGAGGCCGCGTTCGGCCCGCTTTGATTCGATAATGTTCCAGGCGATGGAGTCGATGGCCACGGGGTCGGAGGCAACCATCACGCCGTTGTATTTCCACGCAAATTGCGGCTTGTAGCCGGGGCCCTCGGCAAAGCAAGCCGTCATGGCATCGGCGACGACAAAGCGGAACTTGTTGCGGATGGGCGGTAACAGATTGAGGTCCGCAACGCCGGGGCAGCAGTTGTTCGAATGGAACTTGTTGGGATTATTGTTCACGCCATACATGTTTTTCAGCGCGAGAGTGACTCCTGCCATCACGTGATGCTTGAGGATAGGCACGTTGATCATGCAATCGCAGGTACGCGTGAGTAGCTTGGAGAGACGTGTTTCGACGGAGCCGGCGGTGAAGACAGTCTCGTCATAGCCGATCTCTTTCGCATCGGTGCCAACAAAACGAATGCGATTGGGGTCACTCGAAAGCGGGAATCCGGCCCGATCAAGCTCTTCGTTGGTGCGATCCCAAACGACAATGTTGCCGGGCTTGACGCCCGCCTGCTGCAGGCGTTCGCAAATTGCCTCGACCAGCACGGGATGAGTGGAAAGGCCGGGGCCGGCGATGGTGTTGACCTTCAGGCCGACGACTTCATCCGGGTGGACGAGTTTTTTCCACGGGCTGATCGGGTCAGGGGATTCGAAGAAGTCCCGCATGGCGCGATCGAGGAGTTCCTGTACGCGCGCTGAATCCGGAGTGGGGCTGGCCCCGTACAGGGAAGCATCACGCGCCACAACAACTTTCGATTTTTCAGCGCTGGCTGTCGAAGGATTGACGCTGCGGTCGGCGGCAAAGGCAAAGCGGCCGGCACCTGCGGCCAGTGCGCCCAATGCGCAGTCCCTGAGAAAGTCCCGGCGGCTCTTTTCGTAGTTGTTATTCATCGCAGTATCCTCCTAGCGCGAGAGTTTCCTTTCCACGGCGTGACCGAGCGAGAGCATAGCTTCCGAAAGCTGAGGCGAATCCTGATAGGCCACCATGCGGACAAGATAGGGGCCTTTGCGAAAAATTAGAGACTGCGCGTAAAGCCGAGCGGCGTCGCCGAGAGCGGGAGTTTTTGCATCCATCGCAGGCTCGGATTCGAAGATGGCTTTTGCACCATCGGCGTTGGACATTGTGTACACGTCAACGGTGGTCGGGACTTGGCCTTTGAATTTGTAGTCGGCTGTAAAGACACTGCGCACGCCCGCCTTGAGATATTTTTCGGCATCGCCATCGATATAGTCCGAAAGCCTGTCAGCGGAAAACGTGCGGACTTCGGGAGCCTTGGTCCAATCGGGAACCTCGGCGGACTCCGGAAAGAAACTGGTCGAGGCAGCGGACCGGTGCTGGCAGCCGCCTGCCAGGAAGAGAGAATAGAGCAACAAAGCAGTGGCGAACCGGCCGCGACTGAGTGAGTGGGTCATGAACGTGTGGCTTTCCCTTCCAGATTCAAAAGAATCTGATTGGTGGCAGATCGCGTTTCGCCCACGCAGGTGACGTACACTGCGGGGCGATCGCGCAATGGGCACGCATACTCGCAGGCGCCACAGCCAACGCACTTTGCGGGGTCGACGCGGGGCTGTTTCAGAATTCTTGTCTGGCCCTTGGCGTCGGTTATTTCTGCCGGCTGCAAATAGATGGCTTTGGGCGAGGTGGGGCACCACTCCTCGCAGACGATGCATTCCGTGGCCATAGCCCAGGGCAGGCAGCGGCCCCGGTCGTAGAAAGCAGTTCCGATGCGAACGGGCTTGCTTTCCTTCGACAAGCCAACCGCCCAGGCTTTTGTCTGTGCCGTGATTTGCCAAATCGCACCGGTAGGGCAAGCCTGCGAGCACAGGACGCAGCTTGGCTCGCAATAGCCAATACGCGGGACGAGCACCGGCGTCCAGAGGCCTTCGATCCCGCTTTCGGAGAAAGAGGGATGGAGCGCGTTATTTGGGCAGACTTTCATGCATTCGCCGCAGCGGACGCAGCGCGCCAGGAAGTCCGATTCATCCAGAGCACCGGGAGGACGAATGCGGCGATCACTTTTTTCCGCGGCAAAGGAAGTTGTGGCGCGCATCAAAGGGAGGACCGCGGCCCCGGCTGCCAGACCGCTGAGGACTTTACGACGCTGGAGGCTGGGCGCTTCCCGCGTGTTGCCTTGGGGGAAGAACTTGAACTGCAGACCGTCGTGCGGGCACGTACCGATGCAATTCATACAAAGGAGGCATTCGGACTTGCGCCAGGGAACTCCACCGATGGGATCGTCTCCGCCCTGGCAGTGCAGCAGGCAGCGATTGCAGTCGTCGCAAGAGGCAGTGTTTTTCTGTAGGCCGAGAATAGACCAGCGGGAGACGAGACCGAAAAGCGCTCCAAGCGGGCAGAGAGCTCGGCAGAAAAAACGCGTAACACGATAATTCAGTGCCAGGACCAAAATGAAAAGAAGGCCGAGGAAAAACCCCTGGCGAAAATGAGGCTGTTTCAGACTGAGGATCGTGTAAGTCAGAATGACATGCACAACCCCACCGACAATGCGCACCTCGGAAAAGCCGCTCGACTCCGCGGAGTGGAGAATCGAATTGCCCAGATAATCCAGCCCGGGAAGAATCGAGAGACCTAGCGAGCGCGTGAGGAACGAAAAGGGATCAAACCAGCCGACGAGGCCCGTGCCGAAGAGGGCCGCGACGAGAACCGCGAACAAAATATAGTACTTGGCAGCCTGCCAGGACTTGTAGCGATTGGAGTCGATCAGTTGCTTGCCGCGCTTCGATTCCGATTTCAAGCTGCCGAAAAAGTGGTTGAGTGTGCCCAACGGGCAAATCCAACCACAGAAGAAACGGCCGAGGAACAGTGTGGGGATGAGGATGAAGAGGCTCCAGAGGAGACCCTGATATAGGGCGCGGCTGGCCAAGGCATTCGAAATAGCAACGAGGGGGTCCAATTGGAAGAAAAGCGCCACGGGCGAGGTGAGGCGCAGATCATCCTGTGAGGCACTGGGAAAGGCCCGAAAATCGGTCCGCAGAATCAGGTAGAAGAACAGGAGCAAGAAGCATACCTGGGAGAAGGTGCGGAGGCGCGTTGCGGAGGGAAAAGTCACAAAGCCATTCTGGCAATTTGGAGCACAACCGGATGTGATGAGAGTCACCGGACCGTACCGAGTGGGGAAATTGGCGCAGCCTCCGAAGCAGCACGGCCTCCGTTTCCGGTACAATGCAAAATGTGCCCTCGTTTACTACCATGGGGCGGGTGGGTCCGTGATACATCGCTTTGTTTTTCACAATGATGAGCTGCGTCCGCTGGAAAAGACGCGCTGGTCACCTGGGCAAGCGGGATTGATCTGCGGCTGGGGGCTGTTTACGACGGTTCGCATCGCTCGCGGGGAGGCGTTCGCCTACGAACGGCACTGGCGGAGGCTGGAGAAGGACGCTGCTCTGACCCGGTTGCCAATGACGTACACGAGCGCGAGGGTGCGTGTCATGCTGCAGGAAGTAATCCGCGCCAACGAGGTCAAAGAGGGTTGCGCCCGAATCTATCTGATCTGGAACACGGTGGGGAGCTGGAAGGGCAACGAGAAGATGCCGGATGTGGACCTGGTCATTACCTCGGCGGACCTGCCCCACTACCCGGAAAATGTGCGTCTGAGTGTGCGCGAACACGGCCGGCATGCAGCTTCCCCTCTGGCGGGAGTGAAGACCATCTCCTGGTTGGACAGCGTGTGGGCCGCAGGGGAAGCGCAGCGGGAAGGTTTCGATGAAGTGGTGCTGCTGAACGAACGCGGCGAGGTAAGCGAGTGCACCGCAGCAAATATTTTTGCGGTGAAAGGCGAGAAAGTGATCACCCCGCCGCTGACATCGGGATGCCTGGAAGGTGTAACCCGAGGCATTTTGATGGAGATCGCGAGCGAAGCCAGCACCAGCGTAGCGGAACAAACCATGCGATTGGAAGACCTGTACAGCGCGGACGAAGTGTTCATTACTTCCACGAACCGGAATGTGATCGGAGTGACAGAGATCGCAGGCCACACGATCGCGAATGGCAAGACAGGGCCGATAACACTGAAACTCGATGAGGCCTTTGAGGGCTATATCAACGATTACATCGAGCGCCGTTTAGCAACCAGCCTATAATCCGTTCAAGGCTTCGGGGGCGTCAGGCTTTTCAAAGGTGGAATGGAGCTCGCCACCGTGAAGGCGCGCTCCGGAAGAGTCTTTTTATTTTGCAGCGCATCCACGAGCATCTCCATCGCCTTGCCGGTATTGGGAGGGGTGAAGATTGTGGCAGTGAGCAGACCACTCCGCACCCATGCCTGGCCGGTTTTTGGCACTCCATCGCAACCGAGGAACGGAATGGCAAGCCAACGCTCGCGCTCGAGTTCATTCGGAATTTCCTGAAACGCTTTGCGGGCACCGATGGCCATGGCATCGTTCTGGGATAGCACCAAATCAATGATGGCCTTCTTTGAGGTGGAAAGGCTCAGCCAGGAGCGCACGGAGCGCTGCGCACTCTCTTCCGTCCACTGGCCACGAAGCGACGTGAAGTGGATGTTTGCAGGAAGGGATTCGCGCAGCCCAATCTCCCGCTCCTTCGCGACGACGTCTTGCGAAGGGCCCTCGATATACAGGATGGAACCGCCCCGCGGCAGAAGCGCGGCGCATTGCTGACCGGCGATGCGGCCCACCTCCACTTGGTCGGAACTCACGCCAAAGATGGGAACCTTGCTGGTGCGTCGAAGTTCAGGGATGTACGGCGCATTCCGATTCAACACGGCCCAGGCAATTCCGGCTTCGACAGCCGCCCGAGCTACCTGAGGAAGCGCCGTGCCGCCGACCGGTTCGAACACGATCGCATCCGGCCGCTCTTTTTCCGGGACCTGGATAGCTCGAAGAATTTGCGTACTTTGCGTGATCGCATCATTATCCGCGTACAGAATTTTGGCCTCGGCTCCCAGCTTCTGCGCCGCTTCCTCCGCAGAACTGGCTTGCTCCATCTGGTAGTCGTTATCGTTGGTCATCAACGAGACAAGAAATCTAAGCTTCGGCATGGGCGGCGCGGTCCCCTATCCGCATGGGCAAACGCGGCGATTATAGCTCCCTCAATTGTAGAGCATTCAAGAGTTTCATGGTGATGTGCCGATTTGGCTGGTACACAGCTGAACAGCTTGCCAAAAGAGGACTTAATGGGAACTGGTGGAGGCTTGTACTTTGAGCGCGTGAGGATTGGCGCCCAGAGTGGCTCGAAGCATGATGGGAGCCAAAACCGTCGTGATCATGACGAGCAGAACAATCGCGGAAAAAAGCCCTTCGTCGACCACGCCAATGGCCTTTCCAATGCCCGCGAAAATCAAGCCTACTTCGCCCCGAGGCATCATGCCGAATCCGACCGCAAGGCGATTCATGCTGGGTGGGCAACCCCATCCTGCGGCCACTTTCCCGGCGATTGCAACGATCGTAAGCGCCAGGCCCGCGATGAGCACATCTTTAGTGGCCATGCTTTCCAGCTTTACCTGGATACCCATCCACACGAAAAACAGCGGTACGATGAGCGACTCGATGGGAGAGAGCAGGTCATGCAGAGATATGCCTTCCACTTCCTTGTCGAAGAAGCTGTTGAGGACCATGCCGGCGGCGAAGGCCCCCACAATGGTGGCAAGCTGCGCGATATTGGCCAGCCAGGCAAGCAGGAGGGCAAAACTGACGCCAAACAGGAGCTTGAGATTGCTTACACCAAAGCTGGCAAGGCGGCGAACGAGTTTCGGAGTCAGCCAAATCCCAATGCTGAGAGAGGCGACAAGGAAAAGTGCGGCCTTGCCGGTGGTGGCGGCGATAGATGCGACGCTGATCGTGCCCGTAACCGCGAGGCCGCTGACGACCGCGAGAACGATCAGGCAGAGGACATCATCGATCACGGCGGCGCCCAGAATAATGCGCGCTTCTTCCGTGGTTTCCTGTCCCAGGTCGCGGAGCACGCGCGCGGTAATGCCGACGCTGGTGGCTGTCAGAATTCCGCCGATGAAAAGGTCCACGGCGAGGGGATTGTCCGGGTGTAGTAGTTTCATGACTCCCATACCCAATGCCATCGGAAGGACAATGCCGAGGACGGCTACGTAGGAGGCATATTTGCCGACGCGCTTCATCTCCACCAAGCTGATTTCCAGGCCGACCATAAAAAGAAGAACCAGGATTGCGAGGCGGGAGACGATGTCAATGAAGGCGTACACCGTAATGTAAGTTTGACCCTGGGGGCCAGAGAGAATCTGCGCCAAGAAATCCGTGTGAGGGCCAGGCGGGAGGACCCTTCGAGTTGCCTCGCCAATGCTGATTGGCCCGGTCAAAGCCATCGATGCAATGTGAGAGAGATTGTCGCCTTCCCGAAGTACGCTCAGGGTCGGATTACGCAGGTAATAGCCCAGATTCCCAGCCAGGAGCCCTACGAGAAGCTCACCAAGGACGGCGGGCTGCTTGATCAGCCTCATCAGGACGCCACCGAGCGCCGCGCCCAAGGTGATAAAAATAGAAGCGATCAGGATGGGAACAACAGGATCCTCATGAGAAAGGCCGCCTCTTTCTGAAAAAGAGGCAAGGGTTAGCAGCCCGGGTGCGTTCAGGAGACAGAAGGGCAATCTAAGCATTCCGGAGACTCCCGGAAACTGTCGGGCGGTATGCCGAAGAGCACGGCCAGGCTATTTTGGCGGGGATAGGAACAGGAAGCAAGCGGTAAGGCATTGACAGCCCCATGCGTGTTACAATGCGCGGCTTGGCGGAGGAAGGCAGGGTTAGATCGAATGACGGAGATGCTGGCACAATCCGAAGCGGTGCTAGAGGTTATCTCGCCGGATGGCGCCAGGAAATACGTGCGCGTGACACAAACGCCCTTCCTGATCGGGCGAGGCGCGGAGACGGGAAACCACTTGCAGCTCACGGACCGGCGCATCTCTCGAAATTGCGCCGCCATCGTCACCGAAGCCAACCGCTATTACCTTGAAGATCGGGGCCAGCGGCGCGGCATCTTTGTTAACGGGGAAAAAGTAGAAAGCCGACCACTTTCCGACGGCGATGTCATTACGTTTGGACTGGAAGATTCCTACCAGGTGATTTTCCGCGCGGCGTCGGGCACCTCAGAAGAGTCCATTCCGCAGTTATTGACGCGCATCGATCACATGACAAGTTCGGAGTCCACGGGCGGGGGGCTGCGAAAACTGAATTTGCTGTTGGAAGCCACTTCCCTGCTGCACTCACAATTGCCTTTGGATTCCGTGCTGGCGAAAATGATCGATCATGCGATTGCCGTGACCGATGCCGACCGTGGACTGCTGGAAGAGGCGGTGGAGACTCTTTCGACGAGTCCTTCGGAACGCTTGCGCGTGCGCCTAGCGCGGCGCAGCGGAGGGCAACGGTTGCCTCCGGAAAGCATGACGCCAAGCCAGACGGCCATCCAATTGGCGATGAAGAAGCAGTTGCCGGTAATCACCGAAGACATTGAACAGGCCGAGATGAACCTGCAGGCGGCGGCCAGCATCGTAGCGCAAGGACTGCGCGCTGTGGTGGTGATTCCGCTGTATGCGAGTTCCCGGGCCAGCAGCGAATCGGCAACCAACGTGAGCAAGGGCGAATTCCTCGGCGTGCTTTATCTGGATTCGAAGCGGCCGACCGCGTTTTCCAAACTGGATCGGCAGATTCTGGATGCGCTCGCTGCCGACGCGGCCAGCATTCTGGACAATGCTCGACTGGTGGAACGCGAGCGCGAACGGCAGCGCCTGGAACAGGAAATCGGCATCGCGCGCGACATACAACAAGCCCTGCTGCCAAAAAACTTCCGGGATTATCCGCACCTGGCTGTGGTGGGCGTGAATTTTCCCTGCTTGTCGGTGGGTGGAGATTACTTTGACGTATTCCCGCTCGACGACCGGCGCACGGCGTTTCTTCTAGCCGATGTGAGTGGCAAAGGGTTAGGCGCGGCGCTGTTGACGACGATGTTGCAGGGGGCGCTCTCCGGCATGACGCTGGGAACTGATCCTGCGCGCGTGTTCAATCACGTGAACAGGTTCCTTTGCGATCATGCGGAGGTCGGCCGCTACGCAACGATGTTCTTCGGAATCCTCGACGACAGCGGAAAACTGGAATACATCAACGCCGGACACCCTTCCCCGATTTTGATGAGGGCGACCACGGCGGTGGAAGCGTTTACCGAAGGCTCTTTCCCCGTGGGGCTCGTGCCGGAAGCGGAGTTTTCGACAACAGCGTTGCAGCTGGAGCCCAACGACACGCTGGTTCTCTACAGCGATGGCGTGACGGAAGCGATGGACCCGGACGAGCAACTCTATGGAACAGGTCGCCTGCGGTCCGTGCTGCAAGGAAAGAACGAGATGCCGCTGGATGAGATCCAGAAGACAGTGCTGGAGTCCGTAGAGAACTTTGCGAGGGGGGCGCGGCAGGCGGACGATTTGACGATCCTGCTGGTGCGCTTCCGCGCCGTGGGAAGCATGGTGACGGATACCGATGTGTCCGGCGCGAGGAACGCAGCGGCGGGGTAGAGGCCCAAGAAAGCGCGTTTGGGAGTTGCGGGCGGTGCTGTAAAGGGTCGGCGAAACCCCGCACTCGAAGAGTGGAGCGCGAGTTTACGTTTTTTCCAAGCGCAGCGCACCGTGATTGGCGGACGCGACAGCCCGCCTCGGAAGGCGTGTCTTACAAAAGCGAGACTACATTATGGCTGGCAGGACACCGTTGGGACCGAAGAAGGAGTTAGGCTGAGCGGCGCAAGCTTTTCTGCCTCCAGCAGCTTGTTGAGCGACGGGAAAGTTTCGTTAGCCAGCTCGTTGGCGACCGCGACGTTCTTGGCGTAGGCCTCGCAGGCATATCGATACAATTGGCGCACAGAATCCGTCGGCGCCACGTCTCCTCCTTGAACCATCACCAGATAGCGGGCAGCGTCGCGATTCACAGTGCCAAACCCGGGCGATTGCGAGCCATTTTCTAGTCCTTGCAATTGCTTTGTAGCCTCGACGAGGGAATCAGTCAGCTGTTTCGAAGCGCCGGACGGCAAGGATTTCTTGCGATCTTCGAACTGAGCTTGCAGGGGCGCGAGGATGTGGTAGGAAGTGGCGGAAGCCTCCATCAAATTACAGAACTTCTGGGAAAGATCGAATTGGGCCGCAAAATCGGCAGGGGAAATGACAACACGCGGGTCCCCAAGCACACGAAGTTTCTGGCGGTAGGATTTTCCATCGACTGTCAGTACGAGGTCGTAAGTTCCTGGCATAACCAGCGGACCTGGCGGCTGAAAGCGGGGTGTTTCTCCGGGTACGGCGTGATCAGGAAGCGTATATTCGGTGTAATCCAGGTGCTCACCAAAGAATCCGAACGGCAACGCCGTTGGATGCGGATAGCGGAGGTCCCAAATGAATCGATTGATACCCAGGGCGATGGGTAGGCTAGCCGGCGGGTAAAACCAATATTCGGGGACGTTCGCCGGCGGCAGGGAATCCTGCGTGGGGATGCTGGAGAAACGACGGATGCGATTTCCCTTTTCATCCAGGATGTCGAGAGTGATTTCTCCCTTCGGCACAGAACTGAGCGAGTAGTAGAGGATGGCGCCGTCGGGCGGGTTCTGTGACGTGGGCATATCGCGCTGAGGAGGCGTATCGGGATGATTGTCCCAATGTGCGCGGATGGCAGTGGCCGGCGCGAAGAAGTGAATCGGTGCTTGCCGCGGTTCGTCACTCAACTGGCGCAGGGGAGAGATGTCGTCCAGAATCCAAAGGCCACGGCCAAACGTAGAGGCAACCAGGTCGTCTCCGTGGACGGCCAAATCGGACACGGAGTTGGTGGGCAGATTGAGTTGAAGTGATTGCCAGTGGTCGCCGAAATCGAAAGAGACATATGCGGCGGTTTGCGTGCCAGCGAAGAGCATTCCTTTGCGTACAGGATCTTCGCGAACCACGCGGGCGATGCCAGCATCCGGGAGGCCGACGACGATTTTGTCCCATGAACTGCCGCCATCGCGCGTACGGAAGAAATAAGGGTGGGTGTCGCGTCGCGCATAGACTGCAGCAAATGCCACGTTCGGATCGTGAGGCGAAGGATCAATCTCGTTGACTATCGCCCTTTCGGGCAACCCACTGGGAGAAACGTTGGACCAGGTGGCCCCGCCGTCGTGAGTGATCTGAATGAGGCCCGTCGAGGTACCTATCCAGACCAGGTTGGCGTCGAGCGAGGACGGCGCAATTGCCTGAATGAAGCCGCGAACAGGACCTCCCTGCGCATCATCGTCTTCATCGTCCTCGGCGAAAAAGCCCGAGCCTTCTTCCATTTCGTCCTTCGAAGGGATATGGCCAGCGGCGTCCGATTTCGGCGTTGGCGATGAAGAACTGGCCTTCACCGTCAGGTCTGGACTAATTTCCTTCCACGTTTGGCCGCCGTCGGTGGTCTTCACTAGGAATTGAGAGGCATAAAACAGCGTGTGCGGGTCGCGTGGAGAGAAGGTTATGGGGGTCTCCCAGCTTGCGCGATAGTTGGAAGGGGCGATGAACAGGGTGGCGGTCTGCCCGGTGTTGCGATCCAGGCGAATGATGTTGCCATACCAGCCGAGTGAGTATACGTATTCCGGGTGCAACGGGTCCGGAGCGATGAAGCTGCTTTCAAAGGAACCACTAGAAAACCAGTCGCGGTAGGTGATCATTCCGAAATCCGTGCGACTCTGAACAACGACGGAGCCGGAGTCCTGCTGGGAGGCGTAAAGACGATAAGGAAACTGGTCGTCGGTAGTCACGCGGTAGAACTGGCCGGTGGGCTGATTGAACCAACTGCTCCAGGTCTTGCCGCAGTCGTAGGTGATGACGGCGCCCTGGTCAGTGCCCTCAACGATGTGATTCGTGTCCTGCGGGTCGATCCAGAGGACGTGGTCGTCTTCGCCGCTGGGAGTTCCCTTCCAGGCCGCAAAGGTGCGCCCACCATCCTCGGAGCGATAGGTAGAGGTCTGCATCACATAAACTACGTCCGGATTTTTCGGGTCGGAGAAAACGCGGCCAAAGTAGTTCGAGCCGAGGATGCGCGGATCCGTTGTGATCTTCTGCCAGGTCGCGCCCGAATCATCGGAGCGAAACAGTCCCTGTGACATCAATGCGAAAATACGTTTCCCGCCGAGGCCGGGCGCAATGGCAAGACCCACGCGCTGGCGATGCGCGGACGGAAGCCCCTGCTCGCCCATCGGCGACCAGGTTTCGCCTGAGTCAGTAGAACGGAACAGTTGCGTGTCCAAGCCTTCGGTCGGCTTTTCGCCGGGCGCGGGAGGAATGTGGCGAAATACAGCAACGAGAGTTTGGGAATTGTCGGGATCGAAATCGAGCTCGGTGGGGCTGGTGTGATCGTCCTTGTAGAAGACCTTGCGCCAGGTTTTGCCGCCATCAGAGGATTTGAAAATGCCACGCGCCTCACTTGGCGCAAGGGTGCCCGCCACGGCTACGTAGACCAGGTTGGCATCATGCGGATCAATGAGAAGCGACGGAAGGATGGGAGACTCTCGGAAGCCGAGATTGGTCCAGGTCATCCCAGCATCTGTGGACTTCCACAGGCCGTTGCCATCCGTCTGCTCACCCGTGGCAACGTAGATGATATTCGGATTGGACGGGGAAACGACCAGATCGCCGATGGAAGCGACGTGCGCCTCATCAAAAATCGGGAACCAGGTTCGGCCCGCGTTGGTGGTCTTCCAGACGCCGCCTCCGGGCGTGCCCATGTAGTATGTTTTCGTATTGCCGGCGATCCCAGCGACGGCCGTCACGCGGCCGCCGCGGTGCGGCCCGATGAGACGCCACCTAAGCCCATGGAGCAGCTCTGGGGAAACCTGTTGTGCTGAAAGTGTCGTTGAAATGAGTGTGAAAAACAGAAGCGACAGAGAGGCTGGGAGCGAACGAATCATCGAGTCTCCTGTACGAATTTGCAGTGTAACATGTGCGCCTGGAAAATTCCGGGAAGTGGAAGACTGAGGCAAAGGAACCAACTATGAACGTTGAAGAGGTCTATGGATTCATGCACAACGAGCGGCTGGCGGTGCTGGCGACGGCGGATGACAAAATGCAGCCGGAAGCGGCACTAATGGGATTCGCGGTGACGCCGGAGCTGGAAATCATTTTCGATACGGTGAAGAGTTCGCGCAAATATCCGAACTTGAAAAGGAATCCTCGTGTGGCCTGGGTGATCGGCTGCACGACAGAAGTTACGGTGCAGTACGAAGGAGTGGCCGAGGAGCTGGACGGAGAGGAATTGGCGAAGTACAAGAAAACCTACTTTGCGGTGTTTCCCGATGGTCCGGCGCGGCAGGGCTGGCCGGGGATCACGTATTTTGTGGTGCGACCCAAGTGGGTGCGGTTTTGCGACTACGATCCCTCGAAGAGGAGGATCGAAGAGAAAGAGTTTTAGGATTTGCGGACCGGCACTTGGAATGCGACAGCCAAGCTGGGGCACCAGCAATTGGCGAGACGGCAACGACGGTGAAGGCGGGAACAGCGCTCCGGCACTCCAAGGTTAGAGTTCGCGAAGGGCGACAGAGACGGGCTGAATGGCTGCACGGATGGCGGGCAACAGTCCACCGAGAACGCCCATCACCAGGGCGAAAAGTACGCCCATCACGAGCAGATCGAACGTAATCTTGAAGGCGAAGGCCACGTTCGAGAACGTCTGCATATTCATAGTGCTGGTGGTGATGCCATTCAGGGGAAGAACCACCAGGCAGCCCAGAATTCCGCCAAGGAAAGAGATCAGAAGCGCCTCGAACAAAAAAGAGAGAATCACATTCGAAGTGGGGAATCCGAGAGCGCGCATGGTGGCGATTTCGCGGCCACGCTCCGCAACGGCAGAATACATGGTGTTGAGCGCGCCAAAAATCGCGCCGATGGCCATTATTGCGGCAACGAGTCCGCCGAGAACGGTGATGAGCCGCGTCATAGCCGTCGATTGCTTGGCGTAATAATCGATCTCGCGCCACACATCGACGTTCATGCGCGGATCCTTCGTGACCGCGTCCTTGAATCCCTGAAAGGCGGCAGGCGAAGTCAGGTGAACTGTGGCGGATTGAAAGATGTTGGCCGGGCGCTTGAGAACGTCGTTGAAGATCTGGGAATCGCACCAGACCTCGGAATCGAACGCGGAACCGCCGGCATCAAAAACGCCCACCACCTGCCAATGGCCTCCGGCGAAATCGATATTATTGCCGACGGTCAGTCCCTGGTAGGTCTTGGAGGCATTCTTGCCGACCACAAGCTCGTTCAAACCCGCCTGAAACATCCGGCCCTGCACGAGCTTGACGAATTTGCGGACCTGAAGAACGTTGGGAGACACGCCGCGCACCTGAACGTTGGCGTCCGTGCCAGTGCTGATCAACGGAACGGGAATCACGCCTACCACATCCTGCGTGAGTATTGGCGTGCCCGAAGCATCGCGGGCAATGCCTGGCGCGTCCTGCAGAACTTTGATGGATTCGAGAGTGATGCCCCCCATCATTTCCGAGGAAGACCCGGCGCGCATGACCAGCGCATTATCCGGGGAGCCGGACGATACGAGCGTGGCCTTAAAGCCGCGAGCCAGGGAGAGCATGGCAACAAACACGCCGACGGTTCCGGCAATGCCAAGAATGGCGACGATCGTCGAAGTCCAGCGCGCGCGAATGCTGCGGAAGTTGTAGGAGATAGGGACGGAGCCGAGAAACGGCGCAAGCAATCCGGCGAGAATTCCCAGCACGACCACTAGAATCAACAGCAAAACCGCAATCGCCGCGACGGTGATGACAAAAAAGAATACGAGTTTCCCCACCATGTCACACTCTCCGCAAGGCGTTTACGACGCGCAGCCGCATGGCGCCGAATCCCGGCAAAATTCCACTGAGGACGCCGGTGAGCAGGGCCACAGCGAGTCCAAAGACAAGCACCGATGGAGCAAGGACAATGGTCGGCAGCAGACCGGTCAGCATTTTGCCGAGAGCCGGCACGGCAAGCATAGCCAAGGCCATGCCTAACAGACCGCCAATAATGGCTATGGTCAGCGCTTCGGCCAGCACGAAGAACAAGATGGATCGGTCCGAGTAACCAATGGCTTTAAAGACGGCAAGTTCAGAGGTCCGTTCGCGAACGGAGATCGCCATCGTGTTGCCGGTGACGAGGAGCAAGGTAAAGAACACGACAACGCCGATGCTTAGAATGAGCTTCTGGATGTTGCCGAATTGCTTCACCCAACCCGCGGCAAAAGCGGATTCGGTTTCCGTCTTGGTTTCGTTGGGAGAGTTCGCAAAGAGATCGTCGATGGACTTGGCAATGCCTGGCGCGTCGTCGGGGTTGTCCACGCGGAGGACATACCAGCCAATCTGCCCCTTGAAAGACTCCGGAACTTTTTCTTCGAAGTAGTCCCATTGCAGCCAAAACTGGGTCTCGTCGCTTTGCGGGCGGTTGCCATGGTAGATACCGTCCAGATTGAATTCCCAGACTCCGTTCGAACCGTAAAGAGTGGTCTTGATCGGAATGCGATCACCCACCTTCCAGTTGAACCGCTCGGCAAGCTTGGCTCCGGCAATAGCTCCCGTGCGGTCCTTTAAAAAGGTGTTCCATTGATCGTCCGGAACGGTGAGCTCTGGGAAAACCAGGCGCTGGTTTTCCGGATCGATCACGAATTGGGGAAAGAAATTTTTCTCTTCAATGTAGATGCCACCAAACCAATTGTTGTGCGTGACGTACTTGACGCCCGGAATCCGCAGGATTTGGTCGCGATACTTAAGCGGAATCGGATTGATGATCGAGGTACGATTGATGACCACAAGGCGATCCGCGCCGGCAACATTGGCGCCGCGATTAAACGCGTCCCGCACGACGCCAAGAAAAACAAACAGGAAGAGCGCGACCGCGAAGGAGCCGATGGTTAGCAACAGGCGAACCTTTTTCCGCACCAGGTTCGCCCAGATGATCTGCGCGAACTTCATGCGACACCCCCCACAGGGACACTCTGAGAGAGCTTCGAAGCTTCCACCAGAACCCCTTTATCCAGATGCAGGGTGCTTTGCGCGCGCGCCGCGACCAGAGGATCGTGCGTTACCATCAGAACGGTCTTGTGGTGATGCGCCACGAGTTCCTCGAGCAAGGCCATGACCTCGCCCGCACTCTTGCGGTCGAGATCGCCAGTCGGCTCGTCGCATAGGAGGAAGGTGGGGTCAGACACGATCGCACGAGCGATGGTGACACGCTGCTCCTGACCTCCGGAGAGTTGGCGCGGGAAGTGATTCATGCGATCGGCGAGACCGACGATGGAAAGCGCGGTTTCCACGTGCGAGCGGCGTTCGGCCTTGGAAAGCTTCGTCAGCAGCAACGGCAGCTCGACGTTTTGAAACGCCGTGAGTACAGGAATGAGGTTGTACATCTGGAAGATGAAACCGACATGACGGGCGCGCCACTCCGTGAGCTTGCTGGAAGACATGTGCGTGATCTCGTCGCCTGCGACGGTGATGCTGCCCCGCGTCGGCACGTCCAGTCCGCCGAGAAGATTCAGCAGGGTGGTCTTCCCCGAGCCGCTGGGGCCCATGAACGCCACAAATTCGCCCGGCGACACGTCGAGATTCAACCCCTGAAGAACGTGGATTTCCTCGCCGCCGCGGCGATAGGTTTTATCGAGATCCCGGACCTGAATGAGGCTAGACTGACCGCCACTACCATCCACCTTGACCATGCGGAGCGCTCCTATTTTTGGATCTGTACGGCCTGACCGTCTCGAAGAGTGTCGGGACCGCCGACAACGACGGTGGCATCGGGCTGGATGCCCGCCAGAATCTCGACATCTGAGCCGCGCGCCTCTCCGGTAGTGACCGCGCGGCGCTCGATGGTGTCGCCCTTGACGATGAAAACGTACTTGGAGCCATTGTCCTGGCGGACGGCCTTCTGCGGCACCATGGCCACCGCGGGCGATTTTTCCTGCTTGGATCCTGGCTTGGTTTCGTTTTCCAGGAAGGTGACCTTCACGCCCATATCTGGCAGGATGCGCGGATCCTTGGCAGGGTCGTACAGGGTTTTGTGGTCGGGTTCCGTAATGGAGATGCGGACTTTGACGGTGGCCTTTTGCCGGTCGGCCGTTGGAATCACGGTGCGAACTTTCGCTGGAATAGTCCAGTCCGGATACGCGTCGAGAACGGCGTTGACACCTTGATTATCGAAAACGCGGGCAATATATGCTTCGCTGACGTCGACCTCAAATTCGTTCGAATGCAGGTCCACAATCGTGGCGATGCCGGTGCGCGTGAAACCGCCTCCGGCGGAGACCGGCGAGACCATCTCACCCACTTGCGCATCCTTCGAGACCACGATGCCAGCGAACGGCGCCTTGATGGTGCAGTTGTCCACGGCTTGCTGCTGCTCGCGGATGCGCGCATCTGCCGCCACCACTTGTTGCTTTGCTAACGCGATCTTGGCGCGCAGACTGTCCGCAGTCATCACCGCGGAATCCAGCGCCTGTTGCGTAGAGACGCCATCCTTGACGAGCTGTTGTGTGCGGCGCAGCTCGATCTCTGCATTCTTTAACTGAACTTCGTAGTCGAGAATGGCGGCTTGAGAGGATTCGCGGTCTGCTTTGGCAGAATCCAGGGCGCGACGGGCGTCCGAGTCGTCCAGCGTGGCGAGGAGTTGTCCCTCGGTTACGCGAGTGCCTTCATCGAAATACACGCCGGTGACGCGGCCGGTGATTTTGGCCGCAATGGTGGCGCGACGGCGGGGAGTTACGTACCCGCTGGCGTTAAGGACTCCGGCGGGCCCTGTAAGGGGCTTTGTGGCGGTTGCTACTTCCACTTCCGCTTTGCGGTTCCGGAAGGCAAAGGCAGCGGCGGCCAGCATGCCCGCCATCAGGACGGCGAGCGAGATCCAGATCCAGAGGCGGCCGGAACGCGGATTGGTGCGCTTTGTATCGGAGATTCGGAGCGAAGACAAGTCCGGCTTTACGGTTTTGGGTGGCGTCGCCATGTGGCGGCTGCTCCTCGATTGTTCACAGGCTTCCTGGAGTGGATACGTATCCACACTGCCAAAAGTATCTGGAAATATCGATTCTTTAGGAGGTGGATTCGTTGCATCCGTATTTTACCGGGAGGGGAGTGGTTTGGGGAGCAAAATTATGGCCAGGAAGGAGGCTAAAAACGGGAGCCGTGATAGAAGAAACGCCCCAGGCCAATGGTAAAGATGAAGTTGCCAAAGAGGGCGTGGTCCAGACAAGCCAGCAATAGCGAGCCAGAGTCCTGATAGGTGAACGAGAATAATAAACCGCCAATCACGCACAGCCCGACAGCAAGCCAGTTGCCGAAAATGATGTGGACGAATCCGAAGGCCAGCGCACTGGCCACAAGCATTACCCAGCCGGACCCAAATAGCGGCTGGTAACGGTGAAAGAAAAAGCCGCGGTAAAGGATCTCCTGAGGATAGACAGATACCAAGGGGTATAAGAACATGACCAGCGCCCAGAAGGCTGGTGAGCGCCTCACAAATGAAAACAGCAGCTCCGGAGCAAAAATGCGTACAGCCAAACCTAGAAACAGGAGGAAGATCACGTCGCGCAGCAGGAGTTTAGGGAGGCTTTGGACAATGCCATTTGCGGAGATCAGCCGGTTGAAATCGAAGGAAGCATCGTGGCGCAGGGCGAGGAACGCCAGGCACGCTGCCACCAGCAGGTAAGGGATCGGAAGGTTGGGAAGGACGCGATAAAAAATGAGCAAAGGCACGCCGACAAAGACGGAGAGAAATTCGATCGCCAGAAGGAGCACGTGAAGCATAGAGACCCGCCGAAGGAATGTATCAGGAAGGAGGTTTCTTATCGATGACAAAAGCAGTGGGCGAAGGACTTTGGCGCAGAGAGTTACGGAGGCTGGTGACGGCGGCCTGGGCTCGATGAACCTGCTGCTGCACCAATTGCGCGTTGGTGCGGTCCTCGGGAGTGAGGGAAGGGATGTCCGTCAATAGTTCGGAATAGCCAAAGATGGCGGTGAGCGGATTGCTGATTTCGTGGGCGGCTCCGGAGGCAAGCCGGCC
>Ga0187772_10000274_pt1 | contig 22545 bp, 22 predicted proteins | sample 0116_SJ02_MP15_2_FD_133137 | JGI IMG/M metagenome (GOLD analysis project Ga0187772, IMG submission 133137) | Tropical peat soil microbial communities from peatlands in Department of Meta, Colombia - 0116_SJ02_MP15_20_MG | ecosystem: Environmental > Terrestrial > Soil > Wetlands > Peat | place... | reverse complement strand
TTGAGAGGAGTCTCGAGGTTTGTGATCACCCGGAAGGACCCGTCGACCAGGGCCGCGATTCCCTCGGTATCCCAAATCGGACCCTCGACAATATCGACTGGATGCGAGGTGTGAATTCGCTTCAACTCGCGAAGCAGACGCGCCGAATATTGCCAGATATGCGCCGGAACCTGGACACACAGTGGCGCAGGAGGCTCCGCCCGGTCCTGCACCAAGCGGTGGACCCACACGCCGCCTTCGAGGTCAACTGTGTTGTGCGGCGCCGCGCCGCGCGTCAGCACATGCACTTCGTGCCCGCGCTCAGCAAGACCACTGGCGAGATCGTAGGTCAGCCGGCCGATCCCGCCGACACCGGTGGGCGGATAGGCCTGACTCAGATAGCACACGGTCAATTTGTCGTTCTTCGGCAGCAGAATCGGCGCCCGCTTGAACACGCCGGCGCTCTGTGGGTCAAGAACGTCGCGATCGACTGCGCCACGCACTTGCCGGGCGATGGAGGAGCGGATGAATCGCCGCTGTTGGTGCAAGCCGCGCGAAATTCCCTCGCGCAATGCGAAATCGACGTCGCGCTGAAATTGGTCGAGTTTATCGGGCGAAATGTGACGCTGGGCGACGTGGCCTCTGAGCCCCGCCTCCGCATTATCGATGAAGCGCTTCCAATCCTCCAGCAGGACGCGGAAGGAGGTATCGTCCGTCCGGTTTTTGAGGGAAAAGTAGATCTTGCTCTTGATGATGGAGCGCCAATTCGTCACCACTGAGTTTTCGCTTCGGATATGGCTTGGAAGCGAGCGGTGGTAGATATAGGCTCCGTCAAGCTGCTTTAGACGATAACCAGCGTCGATGAGGCGCAAACAGACGTCGGTTTCGTCCAGATAGTAGTCATATTCCTCATCGAATCCGCCCACTTCGATAAGAGCGCTTCGCCGAAAGACAGAGTTACCTCCCGGTACGTAGGGAAACTGCAGACAGCCGGGATAGCAAAACTGGTCGCCGGGCGCGGGGAAATCCCAATGCGCGGTGCCCAGACGATCGCAGAGATTGTAGCGGTACTGCAGGTTGTAACCGGTGTGGTCGTAGACCAGGCCACCTACAGCGGCTACTTCATTGTCCTCGAAGCCAGCAACGGCGTCGTCGAGCCAGTTTGGATCGGGCACCGCGTCGTCGTCCAGAAAGGCGACAAGCTCGCCGCAGGCCATCTCAATGCCGACATTTCTCGAGACAGAGAGATTTCGATCCGCGCAGGTACCCACACGAATCGATCGAGAATGGGATCGGAGCACCTCCGTCGTGTTGTCCGTGGAGGGGCCGTTGACGACGATCACTTCGAAATTGTCGCAATTGAGCTGGCGGAGCGCGCGCAGAGTGGCGTCGAGGCTCGCAGCACGGTTGTACGTGTTCACGACAACCGAAACGGGACGCGAGCCTGACACCTCAGCTTTTCACCTGGGAGAGAATCGACGGGCTGCAAATTGTGCCCAGTTTGGCCTCAATTTCGGAGATGCGAGCGGCAAGATTTTCCACCGCCTTCTGGGTCGCGATATCGGAACGGCGCGCTTCACGAAGCGCGCTCGGAAATGAATCTACGTGAACCTTCATTGTCTGCAACATGAGAGCAATCTCAGAAAGCTGCGGCTGCGGATTCGAGCGGTCTCGCGTCATGCCTTCCGCAAGGCTATTCAGGATCACCGCGACCTTTTTCATCTGGTCCTTGATGATTTCAACGTCGGAACTCAAACGGGCTAGCCGGACGTTGTCCTGTTGAGCGAGGGACACGGCGGTTTCCTCGAAAGAAATTGCCACTTTGGTTGCGCCTTTCATCGCATCGCGCCAGCGACGGCACCGTGCGAATGATCTCGGAGTGGATTCGACGCGTGCGGCGCGCGCAGTAGAAGCACGTTTCCACACACGTCGACGTTCCGGCCTTCGTTGCAGCAATTCGGCGACCTTTGATTCCTAAGGATTCTCTTAAGTGGCATGAGGCGAATGTCTCGAGCACTTTGAATTTGCTGCCTCGCACAAGCTGAAGCGTTCCGGCGCTCTTTGGCACTGCGAGTGCAGTTCCCTTCCCGGACGACTCGACTCTCCACGTGTGTGCCAGATCTGAATTTGCACACGAACAAAAGGAATCGCGGAATGGCGGTGTTGACAGCGCACGACGCAGACGCTCAGCAAGCACAAGCTGGAAAGCCGTGGAGTCATTCGTATGCGCGGCCTCTCCAGCAGCCGGGAGTGTTCTTCCGCGGCGTAGTCTACGGAGGCTCGGGTTACGCCGAAGAATGCTGGGTGGTTGCGGTGGCTCTCGCCGAGTCGGGCGTGCCCGTGCAGCTTGTGCCGATCGGCCAGCAGTCGGACTCGAACCGGATGCTGCCCAAGTACGCGCGGCACAGGCTCGATCATCTGACGCGCCAGACGGTCGATATGACAAAGAGCATTTACTACCAGCACGTCACGACTTTCTGGTGGCAGCTTGCCGTTCACGGCTCGGCGCGCGTGGGAAGAACTATGTTTGAGACCGACCGCATTCCCGACGGTTGGCTCGAGCGCTGTAACGCGATGGACGAAGTGTGGCTGCCCACCGAGTTCAACCGGCGCACGTTTGAGGAGGCTGGTGTGCAGGCGGGCAAGCTGAAAGTCGTCCGCGCTGGCGTCGATACGGAACTCTTCCGGCCGGATGTCAAACCGCTCGCGATACCACGTGCGCGCTCGTTCAATTTCCTATCCGTATTCGATCTAGAGCCGCGCAAGGGAACGGATCTGCTGATTAAGGCTTATCTCAGCGAGTTCAAGGCGGATGAAGACGTCGCGCTGATCCTCAAAATTTCCCAGCTCAACGATCCGGTGACAGACCCCGTTACACAGCTCTGCTACCTAATTGAAAAAGAGTCCGGACTCACCCTTGAGAAGTGCCCGCCGATCATCTTGCTGACTGGTTTTCTGTCGCAAGCCGAGATGGCCTCGTTGTATGCAAGCGCCCACGCGTTTGTTCTTCCGACGCACGGGGAGGGATATGGGCGGCCGTTGATGGAGGCTCTTTCGGTCGAACTGCCAGTGATCGCGACACGCTGGAGCGGACAGCTCGATTTTCTGGGTGATGAGAACAGCTACCTGATCGATGTGGAAGGGCTCGTGCCCGCCGCCGTGGAGGAAGAGATCTTTGCGGGGCATCTCTGGGCGCAGCCGAGCATCGAGCATCTGCGCCAGTTGATGCGGCGAGCTGTCTCAAATCCCGCGGAGGCGCGCGGGCGAGGACAACAGGGGCGCCGCGACATGGTCACAAATTGGGATTGGAGCGTGACCGCACCGCTCTGGGTGAATGAATTCCGCAGACTTTTGGATTGAGCAGCAAGAGAAACAAAATCGGCATCGATTGGGAGGTGGAAAATGAATGGAACAGTCGTCGAATCCGCCAGTGCGCCCGCACGCGCGGCTGCGAGAACGGAACCGTTCACGGATCCGTCCGTGGCGATCGAGCAACTGGCTCGGGCAGTGGCGAAAAACGCGCAGTTAAACACCGAGGTGGACCAAAAGCTCGTCGCGCGGTTGTTTGAAGCACGCGAGGAGATCAAAACAACGCAACGCTCTGTGGAGGGGTTGCGGCAGGAATTCGGGCAGTTCGCCCGCGGAGTCGCGCAATTTATCGAGACGGCTCATTCGGAGCGGAAGCCACAGTCGAATACAGCCCCGAATGGGACAGCATCAGCAACCAAAGCAGCGCCCCGCCTGATCTCGCCGCAACGCCTGTCCGCCATGGGGACGAATCTTCGGCTCAACCTCGGCTGCGGGCATCTTCCGCTGCCGGACTACTTCAACATCGATGGTCGCGAAATGCCGGGCGTGGACATGATCGCCGACGTGCGCTCCCTGCCCTTTCACCCGGGCACCGTCGCGGAAATTTACGCGGCGCACTTGGTGGAGCACTTCACGGCAGCGGAGCTGAAGGCGACCGTAATCGCCGGGTGGCACAGGATTCTCAAACCTGGAGGAGTCCTGCGAATCGTAGTGCCAGACGCGGAGGGCATGATTCAGGCATTCAGCCGCGGCGAGTTCCCGTTTGAGAGCCTTCGCGAAGTCACGTTCGGCAGCCAGGATTACCCGGGCAACTTTCACTACACGATGTTTTCGCGCGAGAGCTTGCGCGAGTTGCTGCAATCGTTCGGCTTCACGGTGGGCGAGTATACGGCCGTTGGCAGACGCAACGGCTTGTGCCTTGAGATGGAGATCAAGGCCACCAAGCGCCAGTAGGCACAACCAGCGCTCAGCGTCTCGAAGCGCGCGGTCGAACACCCGAAGAAAAAATTCGCGAGAAGGAAAGCTATGGCGCTCTACGTCGTCGATCATCGCGGCGGCCCGCCGCTGGTCAACTACGAACGAAGTCCGCTGATCGCGCTCGAAACGGACGCGGAGTCCCGTAACGCGCTGCCCGAGGAAATCTGTCGGGCGGCGGATTCCATTTCGTTCGCGCGACTCGATTCTCTTCAGTCAAATCGCATTCCCAAGGGATCCGATGCAGTCGTTACATGGCTGGCCGGCGAGCAATTATTGCAAGGCTCGGCAGCCAGCATTCGGCGCGAATTGCACACGCCGGGACGGCGGTGCTTCGTCCCGGTGCATTACCCGTGCATGACCGAATTGGACTTGCTTGCGATCGAACCACGCCTGCTGAGCGGCGGGCGAATGACCGATTTCTGGAGCGCAGCAGGAAGAATTACCGGCAGGCCTTCGCCGTCGGCTCAATACATCGCGACGCTCAAAGCAATCAACCAGCCGTGGGCGAACCTGGTGCAGGTTTTACTCGCGGAAGCAATCAACCCGGGCGCTGGGGTCGAAGGTCTGGCTCGATTGGCCAAGGACGCGCGAAATCCATCTCAGGTGACGGCTCTCGCGCTGCGAAATCTCGTCGTTCTCTTGATGAAGCACAACAATTTTGTGAAGGCCGAACAGGTTCTTGAAGGCGCACTCGACCTGTTCGCGGACTACGCGGAGCTGTGTTACGTGGGCGGCTTGCTTTGCGTCCACGAAAACAAATCGGGGAAAGCCCACAACTTTTTAGAACGGGCCCGCGCGAGCAATCACCAATACGTGGGCAGCGGCGGGGAAAGCTCCTACCGGGCCAAGTGGCTCCTCGGCCGGCTGGCACTGCAAGCTGGCAACCAAAAGGTAGCGGTTGGGAACTTCCATGTGGGCATCGTGAATCGTCCCGTCTTTCGCCCGGCGGCGGACGATTTACTCAAACTGCGATTACCAAACGATCTAGCGGAATTGGTGCAGTACGATTTGACCCGGCTGGCCCGCCAGGGGCCGCAGTATGTAGGCCCGGTCTTCGAGTTTCTGCTGCTCCATCGTGCGTTCCCAGCAGCGCGGCGCGTGCTGGAAACGATTCCGCTGCACAACCAAGAAAAGACGGCACTGCTCGAGAAATTAGCTTCGGCGGAGGCACCGTTCAACCCCCGCAAGAAGAGCGAAGGAAAGCCCGGTGTTCTGGTTGGTGGATCGTTCTTTGAACATTCGAGTCTCGCTCGCATCAATCGTGAAATTGCCACGGCATTATTGCGAGAGCCCGAACTCGATGTAGCTCTCGAGCCAGTTGGGCAGCCGACGCTCCCACACCAAAAAGTTCCGAACGGCAGAGCCCTTGCCGAAGCGCTTTCGCGGCATCCGAAGCATGTTGATCTGACGGTCCGCCACCACTGGCCTCCTAATTTTCAGCCGCCGGCGAGGGGCAAACTCGCTGTCATTTTGCCCTGGGAATTTGGTGCGGTGCCGAGTATTTGGGTTCGCGAGATCGAGAGCAATGTGGACGAACTCTGGGTGCCCTCGGATTTCGTTCGAAGGGTTTTCGTCCGCGCCGGAGTGAGCGAGCAACGGGTTCAGGTGATCCCAAACGGAGTCGATGCCAAGCTGTTCACGCCAGAAGGGCCTTCGGCTCGTCCTACAGGGTGCCGAAAGATCATGTTTCTCTTCGTTGGCGGAGCAATCGAGCGCAAAGGCATCGACCTTCTGCTTCAGGCCTACGCGCGGGCGTTTGAAGCCGGCGACGACGTCACGCTCGCCGTCAGCACCGGAGCGAATCCCGCCTACGCGCACAACTCGCTCGATGGGCAGCTTGCGAAATTCATGAGTGACACGCGGCTGCCGCATATCGCATTTCTCTCGAAGCAATTCGACGACGCAGACCTTGCCGCGATGTACAGAGGCTGTGACGCGTTCGTTTTGCCCTACCGAGGCGAGGGATTCGGAATGCCGGTCGCAGAAGCAATGGCGTGCGGAAAACCGGTGATCGTGACGGCTGCCGGACCAGCGCCGGAGTTCTGCCCACCGGATTGCGGCTACCTTATTCCAGCAGTTGAATCGCCCGTTTCCGATCCTCCGCCGCCGTTCGGAGAGTTCACGGGCGAGTGGAACTGGTACGAGCCAGATGTTGCGACACTGGCGCAGACGATGCGGCATGTCTACGAACGTCCGGAGGAAGCCGCCGCGCGGGGACGCAACGGCGCGAAAGCCATCCGGCGAAAACACACCTGGGAAAAAGTCACCGCAACCTATGTCGAACGGATTCGACATTTGACTCAAGCTGATGTGACACGGGAGTCCAACGAGACCGAACGCATGGACGAGGAGGGCGCGTGCCGAGAATCGCTCTGTCCATGATCGTCAAAAATGCCGAACGCACTCTTCATGATTGTCTTGAAAGCGTGCGCGGCGTCGTGGATGAGATCGCGATCGCTGACACGGGATCCACGGACTCGACCATCGAAATTGCCCGGTCGCACGGCGCGAGCGTGATTCATATTCCCTGGGAGAACGATTTCGCGGCTGCGCGCAACCGGGCGCTTGAAGCCGTGCACGCCGATTGGGTGCTGGCGCTGGATGCCGACGAGGTGCTCGATCCCGACGCGAAAAACGTGATTCCAAGCCTGGTGTCGGCCGAGAACATCGCGGGATACATGGTCTCGATTCGCAACTACTTTCGCAGCCTCGACGATCGCATCTGGGATCAGCCGGCGAAGCCCAACGACTCGTCGCTGCCGGCTGCGAAAGCGTATCCCGCATACGTCGATCATGAAAATGTGCGGCTGTTCCGCCACGACCCGCGAATTTACTTCGTTGGTCGCGTCCACGAAAGCGTTGGATCGCGGATCGAAGAAAACGGCCTGCGCCTCGGCCGCGCACAATTCCTCATTCACCATTTCGGGTTGGCTGCGGACGCGGATACGCGAGCACAGAAGAATCGCTTCTATCGCGAGCTTGGGAAACTGAAGGTAGAGGAGATGCCGCGCGACGCTCAGGCGCATCTGGAACTGGGGCTCGTCGAACTCGAGACTTCGGGAAGTGCGGAGGCAGCCCTCGCGAGCTTTAAAGATGCATGCCGGCTGAACCCCGAGTTCGGCGTGGCTTGGTTTTTCGCCGGCGTGGCAAATGCGCGGCTCGGCCAGTATCAGGAATCGATTCGGTGCCTCAAGCAGGCGGAGAGGCACGGGCGCCGCACGCCGACGACCGCGGAGTTCATCGGCGATGGATATTACAATCTAGGAGAATTTACCGCGGCAGCTCACGCGTACGAGCGCGCGCTCGAGCTGGATCCGGAATCATTCCGACTGGAAGGCAAGCTGGGGCTGGCGACGGTCCGGCGTGGCATTGCCGAACCCGGCCTACAAAGAATCCGGCGCGCTCTCGCTCGTGATCCCAAACTTCCGGATCTACATGACCGATTGATTCTGTCGCTTGCATCTCTGGAGCGTGTGCCCGAAGCCGCGCAGGCCGCCGAAGAGAAGCTGCGGATCGTGATCTCGCCCAGTTCGCGTGACTTCGCTCTGGCCGCAAGGCTGTGGGCGCAAACGGGAAACTGGGCGCGAGCCACGGCGGTGCTGCATGTAGGGATTCAAATACACCCGAAAGATGCAAGTCTCAAGAATCTGCTCGAAGAGCTGGGGACCCAAGCTGGTGAGCGCGTGGGAAAGCTTGTAGCTACGCTAACTGATAGAGGTGTAAGGGCTTCCGAACATTAAAGTCGAGCGCCCCATCTGCCGATGGAGTAGGGGAACGACCGAAGTTCCGTGGGGCGCGAGCGAGCCGGGCGGTTTCGAGGGGGGAAGGCCTTCCGAGCCAGGACTTCAAACCGCAAAACGGGACGCTCGAAACTTCGAAAGGAGACTTTGAAATGCCATTCGGCATACTCAACAACATCCCGGCTCTGCAGGCGGAAGGGGCTCTTGAAAGCACCCAGATGACCCTCAACTCGACCCTGGAGCAGTTGTCCACGGGCCAGCGCATTAACTCCGGTTCCGACGATCCGGCAGGTCTCGCAATTGCGAACGGCTTGTCCGCCAACATCGCCGCGTTGAACCAGTCGATTTCAAACGCCAACGACGGCGTGGGCAGCCTGCAGGTTGCGGACGGTGCTCTGTCGCAGGTGACTTCGCTGCTGAACACGGCGGTTTCGATTGCGACCGAAGCGGCAACCGGCACGGTGAGCAGCTCGCAGCGCGATTCGCTACAAGCAGAATATTCGCAGATCCTCGCCGAAGTCGATCAGATCGCGACGACGACCGACTATAACGGAACGTCGGTGTTCACGGGTGGAACGACCTCGATCTACCTGACGGACGGCGTCAATCCGAGCCCGATCACGACAACGATCAACTCGCTGTCGACGACGGTCCTCGGCTTGTATGGCTCAACTCTCGCCGGGACGGACGGTACGAACGCTCAAGCGGCGCTGACCTCGATTTACGCGGCCGTGCAAACGGTTGCCGACGATCGCGGCGCGATCGGCGCTTCCGTCAATCGGTTGCAGTATGCGTCTTCGGTTATGACGACCGAAGTGCAGAACCTGACGTCGGCGGAGAACAACATCATGGCGGCGGACATTCCGTCGGCAATTTCACAATTGTCGAACTTGTCCGTGCTGAGCCAGACCGGTATGGCGGCTCTGGCGCAGGCCAACTCCCAGCAGCAAATGATTTTGAAGCTGCTGCAGTAGTAGGGGGGCTAGTTCGCGGCAGGTGGGTTCCTCTGCGGGACCCACCTGCACGTGTTTCAAGTCGGCGATCGAATACGGGCGCTAGGCGTTAGGCAATAGGGACGGATCGATGGGGACGATAAACAATTACGGCAACATCCTGCTGCCGGCGAACAGCAACACGATCAACGTACAGGACCTGCTAACTTCCGTCGAGCAGGCCAATGCGATACCAATGGACCTGTTGGAGCAACAACAGGGCACTCTCCAGTCTCAGTCCTCGGCACTATCAAGTATCGAGTCCGACATCAATGCGCTTTCGACGGCGGTGAGCGCGCTCAGCAACACGAGCGGGGCGATCAATTCGGTATCGGCAACAACGTCAGATTCGAGCCTAGTGCAGGCGACGGCTGATCCAACGGCGACACCCGGAACTCACTCGATCGTGGTCAATTCGCTGGCAACGACATCGTCGTACTACACCGATCCGGTCGATCCAAGCTCGACGATCGGCGCCGGGAGCTTCCAGGTCGCTATTGGCAGCAACGCGCCCGTGACGATCACGGTAGACAACACGGACGACACTCTGAGCGGTCTCGCCGCGGCGATCAACGCGCAGAATGCAGGTGTCACAGCGACCGTGATCGACGATGCGAATGGCTCGCGGCTGGCGCTGGTCAGCAATACCTCCGGGACGGCGGGAAATATCACGATTTCGAACAATACGACGAGCCTCAATTTCAATTTGGCCACCACTGGCGCAAACGCGTCCCTGACCGTTGACGGCGTGCCGATCAGCTCGTCGAGTAATTCGGTTTCGACGGTGATTCCCGGCGTTACGCTCAATCTCGTGGGCGCAAACCCCAACGAGACGGTCGGGCTGTCCTTGTCGCCGGATACCAGCCAAGCGACGAGCGCAATCAATCAGTTTGTTTCGGCCTGGAATCAAGTGATTCAGGATCTGAACAGCCAGTTCGACGTGCAGTCCAACGGGACTGGCGGCGGGCCGCTTGAAGCGGACAATACTCTGCGCTCGGTGCAGGACCAACTGCTATCTGCGATCACCGATTCCATCTCCGGAAACAATGGCTTCGTCAACCTCGCCACTATCGGCGTGAACATGAACGAAGACGGCACGCTATCCGTCGATTCCGGCCAGCTCTCAAACGCCCTCAGCAACAACTTCAGCAACGTGCAGAATTTGTTGCAGGGCGCGAGCGGCGTGGCGACTTTCCTCTCCAGCACGCTCAGCCAAATCACCGATCCAACGCAGGGATCGATCTCGCTCGATTTGCAGGGAATGTCGCAGGAAAACCAGGATCTGTCGACGCAAATCAGCAACATGCAAACGCAACTGAGCACGCAGGATCAGCAGTTGGAAGCCGAATACGCGCAGATGCAGAACACGCTGGACGAAATGCCTATGCTGCAGTCCCAGATTACCCAGCAGCTTGGCTCTCTAGGATAGGCCCGTGAAGCAGGAAGATATTGCGTCCTTTTACCGTCAGGTCGGCGCGGCGGGAGCGAATCCGGCGGGGCTCGTAGTGAAACTCTACGATGCGATGCTCGAGGATTTCGGGCGCGCGAAAGACGCGATCGCCGCCAAGAACGTTCAGGAACGAGTCACCCGCCTGAATCATGTGCTACTCATCATCGCGGAGCTAGACAGCGTTCTCGATTTCGAGCGCGGAGGAGTCGTCGCGAGGCAATTGAGGGGATTCTACAGCGTGATGCGCGGCCTGATCGTGGAAGCAAACATTCAGGCGCGAGAAGAGAATATCGAAAGGCTCACCGCTCTCTTCACTCCTTTGCGTAAAGCCTGGCAGCAGGTGGAGAAAGAAGTCGCTGAGAACAAAATCAAACTGCCCGACGACCATTCCCCCGGCCCGCGAACGCAGACCTTGACGGCTCAAGTCGAACAAGAACCCGGCGGTTCGCAATGGAGCGTCTGATGGTACCCTCCGCCGTAGAACAGGTGCGTGACGCAAACGCGAAGCTCCGCTCTCTCATCTCCCGCACAAAAGACTCTCTCGCTGGACGATGCAACTTCAACGTAGGCGACGTCCGCGCGATTGCGGAGCCGGTCGGATCGGTGCAACCCATCGTCGACGAAGCGGCGACACTGCGGGCCACGCATCCCGACCTCGACGCGGAGTTGGAAACGTACAAGCGAAATCTGGAAGAGGTGCAGGTTGCCCTCGAGCAAATGGGCGTCATGCTGATCGCGCGACGAGCGCACGTCGAGTCCGCGCGCGGCCATCTCGCGACGCTGAGCATGTGGAACGCCACGCTCCGGCTGACGCGGTAACCGAATTCGCCGAATCCCGCCATGAAGGAACGAATCCTCATCTTCGATTGTCACGAGGCCTGGGTGTATCAATTGCAAGCGCTTCCCTGCCCGATGGATATCGTCGTCGGGCTACGGGGACGGCATACGGACACGTGGGACGAAAATATGCGGCCCCTTCCTTCGAATGGGCGGTTGATTCGCATGGAGGAGGCGCTCCGAAATCCTCAGCCGTATCGCTGCATCGTCGCGCACAACCTCACAGACCTTCTCGACGCGAAATCTTTGCAGGGGCCGCGTCTGCTCGTAGTTCACGAAACGCTCGATGGCGCGTTGCAGGAGCAAGGCTCCACGGTTTCAGCGGAGGAGTTGCGGACGGCAGTCGCCAAATATGCGCAAATGACCGGAACGCATGTCGTGGCCGTGTCAAAACTAAAAGGCCAGTCGTGGGGCTTCGAGGAAGACGTCGTGCCCTTTTCTGCCGACCCACAGAACTATCTGGCGTGGAGAGGCGAGTTGGCCTGTGGGCTTCGCGTCGCCAATCACGTTCATCGCCGCCCGAAGATTCTGCTTTGGGACTTTCACAAGAGGGCTTTTGACGGACTGCCTGTCACGATCGTGGGTCGCAATGCGGATATGCCTGGCGTACGCCCGTCGAATAATTGGGACGAACTCAAGCAGACATTCAGCCAGCATCGGTTCTACGTTCACACCGCCGACCCGCTTTTGGAAGATGGCTACAACATGGCAACGCTCGAAGCCATGGCCGCCGGTCTGCCGGTCCTAGGAAACTGCCATCCTACGTCGCCGGTGGAACACGGCGTGAGCGGTTTTCTCTCCGATGATCCGAACGAACTTCGAGGTTACGCGCTCTGGTTGCTAGCAGATCGTGAGCTCGCTGGCCGCATGGGCCAAGCCGCGAGGGAAACGATTGCGAAACGCTTTTCCGGCGCGCGATTCAGACAGGACTTCACGCGCTCGATGGAAATGGCGCGAGCGAAATGGGAGCGTCGAGCCTCGTTCGTTGCTTCCGGGACTCCCACATACTGAGCGACAAGCCTTCAGCGGTCGCGTTTTGAATCACTGGTAGCAAGTGCGAATGGCCGCGAATGCTAGGAAATGTACTTGAGTATCGTGGGCAAGCTCAAAATCTGTGCCGTGGCGCTCAGGGCGGCTTCCTCGGCGGTTACGGACTGCGATTCATCGGTGGCCACTTGCGTCATGTTCGCGCCAACAAGCTGATTCTGCAGCGCGCTCAGGTCGACCTGCTCCTGGTTCAAGTAATTTTGTGAGTTTTGAACCTGGCTAAGCGCGTTTCCATAAAACACCTGTTGCGTAGTCAACCGCGAGAAAGCCTGCTGGACCTCAGTGTTCGCGGTATCGATTCCGTTACCGGAGTTGAGCGAGTTCACCAAATCATTCAGCGCCTGGAAAACGTTGCCGTTGGCGTTTGAGAAAATCTGGTCGCCAGCAACGTTGGTCTGCATGGAATTTCCCTCTCCGATTTGGATCGTCGTGACATCGCCGTTGCCATTGTATTGGACTCCGGAAGGGGACCCAGCATTCTGAGCAAAGGGTTGCGTTGTTACGTTCGTGCCGGAAAAAATGTACGTGCCCTCATACGAAGTATTCGCCAGGGCCAGCATCTGCTGCTGGATGCCTTGGACCTGCTGAGCGATCACCTGCCGGTCGGCGGCGGAAAGAGTTCCCGTCGCGCCCTCGGTGCCGAGCGAAATGGCGGTCGTCATGAGCTGCACGGCACTGTTCAGCGCAGAAGACCCTGCCTGAAGTTTGCCCTGAAGATCGGTGAGGTTCGTCAGGTACTGGTCGTTCTCGCTCGTGAGCGCATCGTTGTTGACTAGGGCCGCGGCGGCAGCCGGATTGTCTGAAAGATTGTTGACACTGCGGCCGGTGGCCAGTTCTTGAGTGGCCGTCTGGGCGTTCTGCTGCGACTGTTCGATTGAAGCAACGAGATCCGGAAGAATATCGGGATTGACGCGAATGCTCATAGCGTTCCTCAGTGTGACGAGCTGACCATCGTGATGGCCGTCTGCGTCAATTGGCTGATGATTGCCGCAGCCTGTGCCGCCGCCTGATAAGCCTGCTGATACTGGATCAAATTGGCGGCTTCCTCGTTGATCGAAACGCCGGAAATGCTGCCGATCTGGTTCTGAACTTGCTGAATGCTCGCTTGCGAGCCCTGTTGTTCGGACTGTGCGGTGGACACGTCGTTACCGATTTGGAAGACCAGGCTGGAATACGCATTCATGGGCGTCTGCCCGTTGACGATGCCTTGGTTCTGGAGCGCAAGCATGGCGTTGACGTTTGCGTTGTCTCCCGAGCTTCCGTCCTGGCTGGCGGCGATCTGTGATGGGTCGGTGATCGCAACCGCCATCTTCGCGGCAGCTCCGGCGCCTCCCGCGGGCGGTGGAACGAAGAAGTTGCCGCCGGGATTTCCGTTCAGGTCGAATCCGGCTTGGTTGATCGTATTGAAAGAGGTCTCCAAATTCGACGCCAACGAATCGAGCGACGACAGGATCGAGGGAATCGTCGTGTCGCGGACTTGAAGAGCTCCGCCGAGCGCTCCGCCAGAAATCGAAGACGTGACATTGCTACCGAGAGAATAGACGTCCTGGAAGCCCGTGGAGGGGTCGGCCTGCGTTGAAAGCTGGAAGTTCTGGTTGCCAACGACAAGTGCCGCGCCGGAAGTGGTCGTCACCGTAATGTTCCCGTTGCCTGCGTTGATTTCCGACACGCCTACCAGGTTGGAGAGCTGAGTGAGCAGCTGGTTCCGTTGATCGTCCAGCGGACCTGCGTTCTCTCCGGTGGAGACTGCTTCGCTGATTTCGCCATTCAGCTGGGCAATCTGGGGTGTCAGCGCGTTGATTTGATTCACCGACTGCGAAACGGAAGCATCGGCGTTCTGCTGAAGCGACGTCAAACTCGCGGAGGCGTTGTTGAAATTCTGGGCCATGTTCTGCGCAGATGTGATCACGGACTGCCGGTCGGTCGTGTTGGACGGGTCCTCGGAAAGCTGCTGCAGGCTGTTGAAGAAACCCGTGATCGAGCTCTGCAATCCGTTGCCACTGGTTTCGTTGAATAGCGTCTGCACCTGCTGCATCGTCGTCAAATACGAACTGTACTGACTCTGCTGCTGGGTGTCTTGGTTCAGAAGAAGTTGCAGAACGCCGCTGCTTTGGCTGACGATCGAGCCGACCTGAACGCCCGTGCCGAAAAGCTGCCCGCCATATTCGACTGGCGGCGCCTCGACAAAATTGACCGTCTGGCGCGTATATCCGGGTGTGTCCGCATTCGCGATGTTATTGCTCGTCGTATCGAGAGCCGTTTCATCGGCCTGCATCGCTTGAACGGAGATGTTGAGAGCGGAGCCGAGCGTACCCACAGTATCAGGCCCTTTCCTCGTACGATGAGCCTACGGATGCCGGTACCGAATACGTCGGCGCATACGAATTGAAAAGATTCAGCAGAACTTGCACGGTGCGCCGCGAGCGCCGCAACATCGCTTGATGCGCGTCATTCAGTTTCGTCAAGTCGACTTGCGCCGCTGAGATGCGTCCGAGAAGAGCGAGAATTTGCGCGTCGCTTTGCCGATCCCCATCCGGCGAACCCGGCCATGAAATCGCATCGGCGCGAGCGGGCATTCCGACACGTCCGGCGCATTTCGCCTGCACGGTTGAGATCTCGCCGTCGAGCGATCGAATCTGGCCGCAGAGCTGCTCCTGTTCGGCGATTCGGCGCTCCATGGCAGGGAGATCCATGGCAACAAAATCCTTCCGGGAGTCCCTCAAAGCCGCGGTGAGGGCGCCGAGCAAATCGAGACGCCGCTCGAGAAGTTTGAGATATCGTGTGCTTTCTGCGTCCACGAGTTATGCCTGCTCATCCAACTGGTGATGCTCTTCCTTTTCGTCGTCAATCGGCGGAGGAGCGGGCGCCGCTTTTTCGGCGGCCGTCCGCTTAGCATCCTTCCTGCGGTTGGAATTCTCCGGATGGTTCTCGGAGGAGCTTCCGAGCGGCTCGATGCGCGGCGGCGTTAGGTCTGCCATGGCGCCTCAATCGATTGATCCCCACTATCCCTGCTTGGTGGAACCGATTTCCGAGACCATTGCGTTTGCAATCTGCTGGTTCGTCGGATTGTAAGTGCCCTGCTGAATCTTCTGGCTCAGTGCCGATACGCGTTCGTTGCGAATTTCCGGCATCTGTGCCAATTGAGCCTTCAGCCCCTGAATCTGATCGAGCGTCGGCGACGGCTGAAATTGATCGTCGGTGTCGACGCTACCGGTGTCGTGTCCCTCCTCGGACTGTGAAGCCTGCGCACCCCGAGTGTTCTTCTGCTGCACGCTGTCCGATTGGAGGTTCCCAAGAAACTGATTCGGATCAATTCTCATATCTGGTCCTTTGGAGGGCGCCGAAGCCCGTTGGGCGCCTCGCTCCAGAAGACATTGACGGGAGGGCGCTTAGCGCGTCTGCCGTCAACTAGTCTCCTCCACAGTTATATCGGCAGAATCAGCCGAAAGTTTAGGTAAATGTGCCGAATTGGCACCTTGTTGTTCTTTGTGGGCATGCGGCTCTAAGTGCTTTAGAATCAGCTTGCCTATACCGAGTCCACCCGCCCTGCCGACAGCGCTGGACATAATCTCGATTCCCCAGTCCTCAAGGGTGCCATGGGCTGGATCGGCCTCGAAATCCGAGTCGGACGTGCCAAAGCTCTGTTTCATCGACTTCCACATCGATGCCAGAAGAATGGACTCGAAGTCGCCGGCAGCCTTCCGAAGCTTCCGGTCGTCAGGCGTGTCGTTGCCACCCTGCTGGCTTTCGAGTGTGATTTGAGTTCCGGAGACCGAGACCTGGTTCGAACCGACTCCTGGAACATTCGCAATGGACGTCATCAGAGCACCTCAAGATCTGCGTCTAGCGCACCAGCGGCCTTGATCGCCTGGAGAATGGACGCGACGTCGCGCGCCGTGGCTCCAATCGTTTGCAGTCCGCGAACCAACTCTTCCACGGTTGCACCCTCTTGCAGATGAATCAATTGGGCGGGCGTCTCCGAGGCTTGCACCTGAGTCTGCGGCGCAACGACAGTCTGCCCGTTGGGCGAGAGCGGAGCGGGCTGCGAAACTTCAAGGTGCGTCGTAATCTCGATTGCCAAATTGCCGTGAAGAATTGAGCAAGCTCCGAGCGTGACGTTGCCTCCCATGACGATTGTGCCGGTTCGCTCGTTCACGACAACCTTGGCAGGCGGATGCACGCTGACCGAAAGATTTCCGACGCGGGCCATGATTTCCGGCACGGCGCCTGGACCTGCAGTGATGCCTGCGATGTCCACGCGGCGGCTATCGACAACGCGGGCGACGTCCTTGCCCATCTCCTTGTTGATCGCGGCGGCTATATTGCCCGCAGCGTCGAAATCGGGATTGCGCAAGAGGAGTGAGATTGTGCTCATCGAGGCCAGACTGACCGCGGTGTCCCGCTCGACGATTGCCCCTTCGGGTACGCGGCCGACGGTGAGATGGTTTACGACCTTGATGTTTCCGTTGCTGCCAGCGCTATAGCCTCCGAGCGAGAGCGGGCCCTGCGCTTCTGCATAGATGTTCCCGTCCGCTGCTTTGAGCGGCGTGAGCAAAAGAAGTCCGCCTGCCAAGCTCTTCGCATCGCCCGCTGAAGAAACGGTCACGTCGATTCTCATGCCAGGCCGGGCGAACGGCGGAAGCGTCGCCGTCACGAAAACGGCTGCCATGTTGTTGACGCGAAGCGTAGTGGCGGGAACCTGAACTCCCATGCGCTGCAGCAGATTTGCCAGAGTCTGAGTCGAAAACACGGTCTGCTGGCTGTCGCCTGTGCGATTCAGTCCGACGACGACCCCGTAGCCCATCAGAAGATTGTCGCGGACACCCTCGATCGTAGTGACGTCTTTGATGTGGGTTCCGCGAACCGGCTCATCGGCACGAGCGAACGCCGCTGACGAAATCATCGCCACCGTCAGCCAAACGATCGTCAGCACACGCGACACGAAATTCCCCCCCTTAAAAGCTGAACACTTTGAGCAGAATGCGCATCAGCAAACCCGGCTGGGCCGACGCCTCAGCGACAGCACCCTTGCCCTTGATTTCGAGTTCAAGACTCGTGACCGAGCTGGACTGAATCGTGTTGTTTGGTGCGATATCACCCGGGCGGACCAGGCCATGAAGCACGACGGTTTGACGGTCGTTTCCAACCAAGAAATCGCGCGACGCCTCGACTACTAACATTCCGTTCGGCAGTGCCTGCACCACTCGCCCTGAAAGATTCAATTGCAGATTCGAACTCAGCGTAGACGCCCCTTTGCCGTCGAGCGACGTATTGGAAGTCGCGCTCAGCAGATTCTGCAAGGCGTTGCTCGCAGGTATGCTGCGCAGAAGCGCGGTTATGCCCGACTGCGTGGAGAATTGCCGGGACGTCTTGTTCTCGCCAGTCGTGGCCGCCGAAAAGGTGTCGACGAGCTGCACGACGATCGGATCTCCGGCGTAGCGGGCTTTGTAGTCCGCGGCCGAATCGGTCAGCAGACCCGTCGAAACCCAGAGGCTGCCAACTGTCGAAGGCTGCTCAATCCCAGCCGCGCTGACGCGACGAATATAGTCGTCGAGAGAACTCGTCGCGGGGCTGACTTTTGGGGCTTTGTTTTTCGTCTTTGCGGCATCGACCGCTGACGCCGACAGCAACGCAAAAAACGCAGCGAAAATCGTCAACACGCCTCGGGACCAGCGCCACAGGTTCATTGAGCCATGCTCCCTAAAAGGTCGCCTCAAGCCGACGGTCACCGATCACCTCTCCGCGAAGAACCTTGCCTGTGCCGGCGAGCCTCACGCGAACCGTCTGATGCAATGAGCCGCGATCGAGAGCGGTCACGTCCAAAAGCATCTGCATGGTTCCGGAATTCAAAAGGAGAGTGGCTGCCTTGCCTGCTTGTACCAGCGTCGGTCCCTGAACTTGAGTCGCATTGACGAGCGCGCCCGAAATGAGGCGAACCATGCGCATCTGGTCGACATCGCTTGCAGCCGCGACCGTTTGTTTCTCTGAAGCTGGAGTTTCGCCCGAGCTCGCGTTCTTTTCATGAGCTGCCGCAGCTGCGAGTGGTTGGCTTGGCGCCGCCTCCTGCGTTGCGGCCTGAATCAAGCTGCTGTCACGAAACTGCGCGGTGACCAAGAATGGCAACGCGCCACGTTCGGACATCACGAACTTCGCCTGGTTCAGCGTGTCGTCGAAATCGATGCGACGAACCTCCAGCGCCGCGTCGGGTGACGACACCATCACCGATGGAAAAACACGCAAGTCCTCCGGCTGCACATCGGTGTCAGGCAAGCCGCTCCGCCTTAACGCCGCGCGAATTGCAGCGACGACCTCCTCTCGCGTGATCGTGCGCCCGGAACGCCGAACGATGATTTCCCGCGGTATGTCGATTTGCCCCGCATTGCCAGCGGTGCCGATCAAATTTGCCACTTTGGCGCCGTCGAGAATGCGTGCGCTCCCAGGCTGAGGGGCGACGCCAATCAATACGCCTTTCGCCGAGTCACGCATCGCGGCAGGCGCGCCTGGTGGCAATAGGTCCGTGAGAAAGATGGAATTGCCGCGAACTTCGACTTCCGGCAGCAGCGATACACGCGATGCTCCCGCAGTGGGCGCGGCGATAGCGGCAGCGATTGCGAGAAATGCTGCCAACGCGATTTTCCCGAGGTTTGACAAGAACGATTTCATCACCGCGACATCGAGTTGACGTCCTGGAACATCTGGTCGGCTGCCTGCACGACTTTGGAATTCGATTCGTACGAGCGCTGCGCCAGGATCATTTCGATGAATTCCTCTACAACATTGACGTTGGACTCTTCAATCGAGCCCTGCTGAATCGTGCCAAGTCCTTCGGTGCCGCCGGGTGTGCCGAGTTGCGCGTCGCCGGATGCGGTCGTAGGCAAGAAGAGGTTCTGGCCAATGCTGTTCAGGCCGCCCGGATTCGCGAACAGCGCAAGTTGGATTTGCCCCACTTGCTGAGCCTGTTGCTGACCTGGAAGTGCGACGCTGACCGTGCCGTCCGTACCGATCGTGACGTTGGTTGCGTTGAGCGGGACGGTGATCGAGGGCTGCAACTGATAGCCATCGGACGTCACCATATTGCCCTGGGAGTCGAGCTGGAACGTGCCAGAGCGCGTGTAGGCAAGGTCGCCGCTAGGCATCTGGACCTGAAAAAATCCGTTGCCCTGGATAGCAAGGTCCAGCGGGTTGCCGGTCGAATCGAAGTCGCCCTGAGACTGGATCATCTCGGAGGCCGCCGTTCGCGAACCCAGACCGATTTGCAAGCCCGTGGAGAATGTGGTTTGCTGAGTCGAAGCAGCGCCGGGCATGATCATGTTTTGGTAGAGCAGATCTTCAAACTGCAAGCGGCGCTTTCGAAACCCCGCGGTGCTGGCATTGGCAAGGTTATTAGCGATGTTGTCCAGATTGAGCTGCTGAGCGATCATGCCGCTGGCGGCCGTATTGAGTGCACGGAACATTCGGTTGTTCTCCTTGGACTCAGACTCGCGACAGTTCTTGCACGGCGGTCTGGTTGAAGTCGGTATTAAAAATCGAAAGTGCGCGCTGCATCATCTCGGCGTTGCGCTGAAGATCGATCAGCGCGACAGCGCCGGCGACCGGGTTGCTGTTGGATGATTCGAGCATTCCCTCCCGGACCTGCGCTGCAAGTGCCGGCTTGGCTGCGCCGGCCGGCGCTGTGAAATCCGTATTGCCCTCGGGAGTGAGCTGCGTTCCTGGCGCAAAGTCGACGACCTTCAGAGTGGTGACAAGGGCGCCGTCGACGGAAACTGTTCCATCCGTGCTGATCGTGAGTTTGCCATTGGGCAATTGAATCGGGCCGCCTTGGCCCTGCACCAAGTTGCCCTGCGAATCCACCAACTGCCGCTGCGTGTTCAGACTGAAATTGCCGTTTCGGGTGTACCGGTCGGCGCCCGCCTTCGTCTTGACGTCAAAGAAGCCCGCGCCGTCGATGGCCAGATCTGTGTCGTTGCCGGTCGAATCTAGCGAGCCTGCGCTGAAATCGATGCGCGAACCACCGAGCAGACCAAAGTCGTTGACGGCCTGATTCAGAGGCGAAAGCCTTGTGTTCTGAAGCGAAGCTGTGAACGCGCGGTAGAACTCTTTCTGCCCCTTGTATCCGATGGTGTTGACGTTCGCGAGATTGTTCGCGACGAGGTCGAGCGACTGCATCCTCGCCGCCAGCCCTGTGAACGCAGAATAAAATCCGCTGTCCATCCAGTGTTCTCCCCATGCGGATGGGTGCACGCCGGCGGCCAGATTAGGGCAATGTAATGTGCCGAGAGGTGATTTGTTTGTTGGAGTTGCGGGAATGTTTGACGATCGGACCAGACAGCGTGCGCGTGCGGTCGAGTGTTGCCCAGTGGGATAGGCAGAATATTCCTGCAACGCTTATTTCGCGCCTATGGAAACCTCAGCCAGCGGAACCAAACTTCTTCAAGGGCTCAATTTAGTTTCTGGCCGGTCTGAAGTGCCTCGAGCCTGGCGCCCTCGAACGGCAGCGCGTAAGGCGCTTCTTCCGCTTCGAGAGCCGGGACGCACATGCGGAGCAGGGCGTCCACGGCGTCCCTCTTCGCAGAAACGGTATCTCCAAAGCATTCGGCGCAGACGGGCGACAAAAGACTCGAATGACGGTCTCCCACAGCAACAATCTCTGCGAGATCCGGATCGTATGTCGCGTGCGAAGGCGAGTGGTGGTACTGCATGGCGTCGGCGATCGACGGAGCCAGATTCCAAGCCATCGCGATGACTCGTCCGGTCTCACAATGATCGACGCCAAAGCAATCACGCTCAGCGGAAAGAGAATCCTGCCAGTCCGCCGGAAATAAATTGCCCGCCAGCTTCTCCTGGCGCGCCACAACGAGCAAGGGCAAAGAGCCAATGTCGTGGAGCAGCCCCGCCAAATAGGCGGTGCCTGACTCTGGATAAGAAGTCTGGCGCGCGACGCGTTCGCTCAGTGCAGCCGCGAGAAAGCTGTGATTCCACAAACGCTTCCGATCGGCGACCGGTAAATCGCTCCCGGCAGATTTCATGAAAGCGCAAGCAAGCGCGAGCATCCGCAGGCGCTCTGAGCCGAACAGCACAACCGCCTGTGAGATTGTGACGCCGCACGACCGTGCGTTGAATAGCTCCATGCTCGCCACGTTCGACAGCACTTTGCTGAATTCTAAGTCGGAGCTAATGATTCTCGTCACGCTGGTGAGGTCGACTGGATGAGCGCTGAGCAGAACGTTCAATTGCAAAACGTTTGTCGGCAGCGTCGCCACGCATTCCGAGATGACTGTGGCAATTCGTCGTCGGAGGCGCTCCCGTGCGCCTTGCTGCGTTTCGAGGACCGCCAAGGTTTGCGATGGCATGGATTGGGCTCGGGCTTTTGGGAACTCGATTGAGTCCTCTGGATTTGTTCCACCCACTCCATCGGCAGCGGCGGGGAAGTCTTTAGAAGGATTTTCAGAAATCGAGGGGCCAGTTCACGCGCACTTGCAGTCGTGAGTTCACACTAATGCGACGGGATGCTCGTTCGGCGAACGAAGAACAATCTCAGACTTGGACTAATTCGGTGCGCTGGCCGGCGTTCACCAGTTCGGTGACTCGCAGACCAAAGTTGCCTTCCACAACGACAACCTCTCCCTTCGCAACAAGGCGCCCCGCAACCAAGAGTTCGGCCGGCTCGCCGACTTGCCGATCGAGTTCGATAACCGAGCCGGGCGTCAAGGATAGGATGTCTCGAAGAAGCAGCTGGCGCCCGCCGAAACGAATGGTAGCTTCGAGCTGCACATTGAAAAGGAGACCGATGTTGGAATTTGTTTCTGCGGGTTGATTTGTGGCCATTGTGGGCGCTCCCTTGGGCGCTTCTTTTGTTGCAGCAGCCTGGCTCACTGGTCCAGCTGATCCAGGCTCTCGCAAGGATTGGATAAATTCCGCGGAGGCGGCGAGCAGAACCGTGACAGGTGCAAAATTCTCGGCGTTGATGCGCAGGCCTCCGTAGATAGATTCGGGCGCGGTGGCAGTAGCATTCGCCGGCGCCGGATCAAGGCTCGCCTTTTCACGGCCCCAAATGTTCGTGAAGTTGGCGGCCGCTTTGCCACTGAGTTCCGTCGCCAGACCTCGCTCTTTATCGCCCAACTGAGCGGGTGCGGCAGGCTTTTCAGCAGCGGGCAGGAGCGGCAAACTGAGTTGGAGCGCTTCGGTTTCACTCGTAATGAACCTCAGCGTACCC
>Ga0187772_10000273_pt1 | contig 22560 bp, 18 predicted proteins | sample 0116_SJ02_MP15_2_FD_133137 | JGI IMG/M metagenome (GOLD analysis project Ga0187772, IMG submission 133137) | Tropical peat soil microbial communities from peatlands in Department of Meta, Colombia - 0116_SJ02_MP15_20_MG | ecosystem: Environmental > Terrestrial > Soil > Wetlands > Peat | place... | reverse complement strand
GGATAAGGATGTGGGTCGGGCCTTTTCGATAAAAGTGCTCCGCCATAAACCCCAGCAGCGGCATAAGCACGTAGGGCCGCGCCGATAAACACAAAATACACGTAGGGTACGTGGAACACGCGTTGCGCCACCCACGTCTCCGGTTTCGTCGGCCCACGGCTCATGCTTCGCCGCCGTATACAGAATAAGCGTGGCTAACGACAGGAACGCCGCTCCGTCTAGGTCCTTGTAGTACTTCGATGGTTTCCGCGAATCGCCAGAGGGCATACTGCCAGATTAGCAGCCGAACCCCCAATCACTGTGACTTGTGGCACACCTCTTCGCAGCCAGTCGCGGTCTATTCCGAGTCGTCTGTAAACAACCGCGGTTGCGCTGCCGCTGCCGCCGCTGCCGGTTTCCGCCGCGCTATCCCTACCACCCCCAGCACCGTGCAATCTGTCATCGCCGTGCGCGGCACAAAAATCCGGTCGGTATTCGAATTAAAATCCGGCGGCGTCATTTGCAGCCCGTTCTCCAGAAATCCCAGCAAGTCGTTCGGGATCACTCCCTCCAGGCTCTCCCCGTCCCGAAATCGCAGCCGCACCCACAAACCGTCCAATTTTGGCCTGCTTAGGAAGCTCTTCCGCTCCATCCGGATATCCTCTTGCAGGTCCCGCACAAAATAAATGGCCCGAATCTTTACCAACGGCACCTCTTCGTGTGCGCCTTCCGGCGTTAGCAGGTCTACCGCCTCCGCCTGCGGCAACCGCGTCGGATTCACATACCCCCGCACCAGCTTCTTTTCCAGAAGCTCAATCACGACTTTTTTATGGGTCGATGCTGCTGTTTTGCTCTTCAAACTGACCTTTTTCGTCAAAATTCACGAAACAATTGCGCAAAAATGGAGATTATGTTAATTTAACCTCGACTTTCCTGTCAACTCATTGTTTTCATTGGGTTTAGGTCCACGAGGGCCGCTTTTGACCGAAAAGACGCAAATCCTCAAATCGGCTTCCATAATTTCCCTGGTCACCATCGTTAGCCGGGTCCTCGGTTATGTCCGCGACCAACGCATTTCCTTCCTCCTCGGTACCACCCTTTCCGCCGACGCCTTCGTTCTCGCCTACCGTCTCCCCAACCTTTTTCGCCGTCTCGTCGCTGACGGCGTTGTCACCGCCTCTTTCATCCCCATCTTCAGCGGTTACATGCGCGATTCCTCCTCCGAAGAGTTGTGGCGTTTCGCCAATCGCCTCTTCTGGACCCTCGCCCTGATCCTCGCCATCGTCACCGTCCTTGGCGTCATCTTTTCTCCGGTGGTCATTCAGTCCTTTTCCAACCAGCAAGACCGCGCTGCCAGCTACAACGAAGCCATCTCCCTCAATCGCATCATCTTCCCTTATCTCTTTTTCGCCGGTCTCGCCGCTCTCGGCATGGGCATCCTCAATTCCTTCCATAAGTTCGCTCTCCCCGCGGCAACCACCGCCCTCCAGAATCTCTCCATCATTATCTTTTCGGTTGCCATTGTGTGGCACTACTTTGGCAATCCCGCCATTTCTCTGGCTGTCGGCGTTCTCGTTGGTGGCGCCATGCAATTCCTTATTCTCGTTCCCCAACTGGTCCGCCGCGGCATGCGCTTCGATTTTGGAATCTCCTTCAATCACCCGGGTATCAAGAATTTCGCCCAAGTCATGTTCCCTCGCTTCTTCGGCATGGGTGTCGCCCAGATCAACTTCTACGTGGACACTTTCTTCGTCACCGCCCAGCGTATGCCGCGTGGCAGCCTCGCCGCTCTCTACGTCTCCGATCGCGTCATGGAGTTGATCCTTGGCGGCTACGCCATCGCGGTGGCCACCGCCATTCTTCCCATGATGTCCCATCAAGCGGCCGACAATGATTACGAAGGCCTCAAGCGCACCCTCAGCTTCGCGGTCCGCATTGTCGCCTATATCACCATTCCTGCGGCTCTCGGCTTGATGATTCTGCGCGAGCCCATCATTCGCATGCTCTTCCAGCACGGGCAATTCGTGGCCGAATCCACTCGGCTAACCGCTCGCCCCTTGCTCTATTACGCCGCGGGTCTTCCTGCTCTCGCATGCGTCAAGCTGATCGTGCCCGCCTTCTACTCCGCCCGCGACACCAAGACCCCCGTCATCGTCGGCCTGATTTCCTTTGCCCTCAACATCGTCTTCAACATCATCTTTCTCCATTTTCTCTTCCGCCGCTTCCAGAACGGCGGCCCGGCCCTCGCTACCGTTCTCGCCACTTTCTTTGACTTCTTCACTCTCTTCTTTATCTTCCGCCTGCGCTACGGCGCCCTCGGTAGCGTTGAAATCCTGCGTTCCATAGGCAAAATTACTCTCTGTGCCGCCCTGATGGGCATTGCCTGTATGATCGGCAATCATTACGCCAATTACACCCTCCAATCCGCGTTCTTCACCCAGTTGATGGTATTCATCGCGCTGATTGGCGGTGCCACTCTGCTTTACATCGGCCTCACCTGGCTGTTCCGGTGCCCGGAGATCGAAGAAGTCTACGGCATCGCCACTCGCCGCGAGACCGCCGAAGAATTGGCTGGTTCCTGATGGAGATTTCTGCCGCCATCTCTGCCTTTCTCACCTACGTTCGCGTAGAGAAGGGCCTCTCCGCCAACACCGTCTCCGCCTACGGCCGTGATATGGCCAAATTCGAAACTTTTGCCAGGAAGCAGAAACTCGCCCTCGCGTCCATCACTCGCAACGATCTCGTCGACTTCTTGGCCAGCCTCTACCGGCAAAAACTCGAAAGCCGCACCGTCGCGCGCCATCTCGTCACCCTTCGCAATTTCTTTCGCTTTGGTCAGATTCAGGAACTGATCACCGACGATCCTTCGGTCAATCTCGAGTCGCCCAAAATCCGGCGCTCTCTTCCGGACTATCTCCGCCTCGAAGAAGTGGAAAAGCTCCTCGCCCAGCCTGACGAGAAAACTCCCATGGGTCTCCGCGATCGCGCCATGCTCGAAGTCCTTTACTCCAGCGGCCTCCGCGTTTCCGAACTCACCGGCCTCCGCGTCATGGATCTCGACCGGTCCGTCGGCTGCGTGCGTTGCACTGGCAAGGGCAACAAAGAACGTATCGTGCCCGTCGGCAAAAAAGCCCTCGCCCTCGTCGATCGCTATCTTCGCGATGCCCGCCCCAAGCTGCTCGGCAAGCGCGGCACCGCGCAATCGCCCATGCTTTTCCTGAATCGCCGCGGCGGCAAGTTCAGTCGCGTCGGTGTTTGGAAGATTTTATCCGCCTACGGTCGCCAGGCGGGCCTGCGTGTCGCGCTTACCCCGCACATGCTCCGCCATAGTTTTGCTACACATCTCCTGGAACGCGGCGCCGATCTGCGCTCGGTCCAGTTGATGCTCGGTCACAGTGATATTTCCACGACGCAAATCTACACCCACGTCGTGGAGGAGCGTTTGAAGCAGATTTACAAGGCTCATCACCCGCGCGCCTAAGCGCTCGGGAAGGGAACTACCGCGGGTGCGGACGCTGCCTTCACCGGCCGCCCACCCTAACTGGGAAGGAGCGCAATGCCTGATTACATGTTCTTGCTCGAAAGTCGCCTCTCTCCGGAGCAACGCGCTGCCATGCTCCGTGTGCAGGAATTGGCCGCGGCCATGGGCTTCAATGTTTATCTCACCGGCGGCACTGTCCGCGACCTGATCACTGGTGCTACCTTGCGCGATTTGGATTTCACCGTCGAAGGCAATCCTTCGAAGATTGCTCGCGAACTCGAAAAAGGCGGCGCCAAGGCTCTCTCCGAGGATGAGAAACACCGTCACATCGAAATTCTCTTCGCTGGGGATGTAGAAGGCAGTCTTTCCGCCGCGCGCGATGAATATTACGTCCGCCCTGGCACCCGGCCCGAAATTCGCTGGTCTACCATCATGGAAGACCTGCGCCGCCGCGACTTCTCTCTCAACGCCATCGCTATCTCTCTCAATCCCGCTTCCCGCGGCCTTCTCCTCGATCCCACCAACGGCCTCTCGGACATCGAGCATGGTGAAATTCGCGCTCTGACCATCCATAGCTTCACGAACCAGCCGGTGCGCCTGCTCCGCGCCATTCGCATGGCTGCCCGCATGGGTTTTAAGCTCGAATCCCGTACCCAGGAATGGTTCAACCTCGCCATTGAACGCGAACTTCAGAAAACCATCACTCCCGAAGACGCCGGACACGAGCTTCGCGCTCTCGCTCGCGAAGAACGTCCCCAGCTGGTCTTGAAGCAGTGGGATGAACAGAGCCTTCTCGAACTCGTCCATCAACTCCTGGCCAAGAAACATCCCGACTACGAAGCCATTTCCCGTCTCATCAAAGTGCGCGACGAACTCTTCATGGCTGGCTTCCGCCCGCGTCTCGCTATTCCCATGATGCTGGCCATTCTTGGCCGTCTGAAAGATCGCGAACTTGGCAATTTGCTCTCTAAGCTCGGTTTCCGCAGCGCGGAAATTTCTGAAATTGAGGAATTCCCGGAAAAGACCAACGAATCCCAGAAGGAACTCGCCGGAAAAAAGGGCAAAACTCCCATCGACGCCTACCGCTACATCGAAAAGCTGCCTCTGGAAGTTGTCGCCTACATTCTTGCCGAGTCCAACAACTCTGGCGCCGTCTCCCGCATCAAGGCCTTTCTCCACAAATGGCGCCCGATTCGCCAGGCCCTTCCGGTCGTCAGTAACGAACTCGACGGGCTCGGCATGCCTCGTGGTCCCAAGTTTGATCAGATCATCGACGAAGTTTTTGCCACCCAGCTCAACGGCCGTGGCAAGACTCCCGAAGAGCGCGAGAAAATCCTTCGTAAGCTATCCGGTATCAAGGAAGCTCCCAAAAAGAAGGAAAAAGAAAAGAAACCCAGAGCCGCAGAAAAAATAGCGGCTGCCCACAAAGAAAAGCACGCCGCCAAGCCTGCTCCCAAACCCGCCCCCAAACCCGCCCCGCCCACCAAGAAAAAAGCCTCCAAGTAGCAGCGGCCTGCCTGCTGCAGGCAGGCCGCTGCCTTGCCCGAAAGTGAGGCGCGACCATGCATGGCCTCAAAGAAGGAATTGATCTGGGCTTTTTGAAAGGTCGCGAAGTGATCCAGGTGGCGATCGGCAAATTCGGCGTCCGTTTTGGCCTTGACGAGGACGTTATCATTAGCGTCGAGGGCGGGTTTGGGTATTTTGACGGCTCGGCGGAGCTTTCTTGGAAGCCTGAGCCAGCTTATTCGCAGACTGCCGCCCCTAGCATCGCACTCCTTGGTGCGACCATCCATTCCTTTGAAGCCCACGAACACGGAACCTTGAAATTGAACTTCTCCAACGGCCATCGCCTGACCATTCCCGATTCGAGTAAGCAGTACGAGTCCTATTCCATTACACGCCTCGGGTTCAACCTATACGTCTAAATAGGTCTGCGGAAAAATGTGTGGCACAGGGGGGGCGGAGCTTTAGCTCCGACATCAGGCTCTGCCTCAATGGGCTTTAGCCCCTGAGGAACTGTTGGTGTTTTCGGCATCCTGTCGATCCTTTCCTACACCGTTATCCACAATGCCCTAAACCCCCCCGTCGCATTTCTCCTCCCCGCGTTTTAAAATAAAATTCATGGGCAATCCCCAATTTGTTCACCTGCACGTTCACACCGACTACAGCTTGCTGGATGGCGCGTGCGAAACCTCCCAGCTTCTCGACGAAGCTTCCCGCCAGAAAATGCCAGCCGTGGCCATCACCGACCATGGCAACCTCTTCGCCGCCGCCAATTTCTTCTACGAAGCCAGCAAGCGTGATGTGAAGCCCATCATCGGTTGCGAAGTCTATGTCGCCAAGGGCAGCCGCCACGACCGCGGCGCCGCTTCCGGCTCTCCCTCCGAAGATCGTGACGATTTCGAGCCCGGCACCCGCGGCTCCAACCACCTCGTCCTCCTCTGCGAGGACCTCGAGGGCTATCACAACCTCATCAAGCTCGTTTCCGCAGGCTTCCTCGAAGGTTTCTACTACAAGCCGCGCATCGACTTCGATCTCCTTCGCAAGCATTCCAAAGGTCTCATTGCCCTCGGCGCTTGTCTGCGCGGTCCGGTCACCGAGCTCATCGTCGACGACAAGTACGACAAAGCCCGCGATACCGCTTATCGTCTCCGCGACATCTTCGGCAAAGGCAATTTCTTCCTCGAAATTCAGGATCAGGGCCTGCCCATCGAGAAGGGCGTCAATACCCAACTCATTCGTCTCTCTAAGGAGACCGGCATTCCCCTCGTTGCCACCAACGATTGCCATTATCTCCACCACGACGATGCCCACGCACAGGAAGTCTTACTCTGCATCCAGACCGGCAAGACCATGAGCAGCGAGCAGCGCATGCGCTTCGCCACCGACCAGTTCTACTTCAAGACCGCCCAGGAAATGGCTCAAGTCTTCCGTGAAGTTCCTGATGCGCTCACTCGTACCGTCGACATCGCCGCCCGTTGCAACGTCAAAATCGATCGCATCCCCAACGCGCTCCCCGAGTTCAAAGTTCCCGCCGACCACACTCCCGGCAGCTATTTCGAAAAGGTCTCCCGCGAAGGTTTTGCCAAACGCGTCCCGCATCTCGAACGCCTCGCGAAGCAAGGGCTCTTGAGCAATCCGCTTTCTGAGTACCAAAACCGTCTCTCTTCCGAAATCGAGATGATTAAGAAGATGCACTACGAGGGCTACTTCCTGATCGTCTGGGATTTCATTCATTACGCGCGTGCTCAGGAAGTTCCCGTAGGCCCAGGTCGCGGTTCCGCCGCCGGCAGTCTCGTCAGTTATGCACTCCGCATCACCGACGTCGACCCGCTCCAATACAACCTGCTCTTCGAGCGCTTCCTCAACCCCGAACGCGTCTCCATGCCTGATATCGATATCGACTTCTGCATGCGCCGCCGCGGCGAATTGATCGACTACGTCACCCACAAATACGGCCGTGACAATGTCTCCCAGATCATCACTTTTGGCACCATGGCCGCTAAAGCTGCTGTTAAAGACGTCGGCCGCGCGATGGACATCCCCTACGGCGAAGTCGATCGTCTCGCGAAGCTCATTCCTGCCACCCTCGGCATCGATCTGGAAACGGCGCTGAAAGAATCTCCGCAGCTTAAATCCGCCGTGGATGGCGACGAAAAATTTAAAGACCTGATAAAGGTCGCCCTTCGTCTCGAAGGTCTCTCGCGCCACGCTTCCACTCACGCCGCCGGCGTCGTCATCTCGCCCCAACCGCTCACCGAACTCGTCCCTGTCTATAAGACCAACCGCGACGAAATCACCACGCAATACGACATGACCGCGCTCGAACGTATCGGCCTCCTCAAAATGGACTTCCTCGGCCTGACCACACTGACCGTACTCCACGATGCCGTGAAAATGGTTCAGCAGAATCGCGGCGTCTCCATCGACCTCGACAGCTTGCCCCTCGACGACGAAGCCACCTACAAGCTTTTCTCCCGTGGCGATACCACTGCCATCTTCCAGTTTGAATCTCACGGCATGCGCGACATCCTTCGCCGCTACCAGCCCACCCGCATCGAAGATCTCACCGCGCTCAACGCTCTCTACCGTCCCGGCCCCATTCAGGGCGGCATGATCGACGATTTCATCAATCGCAAGCACGGCAAAACGAAAGTCGCCTACGAGCTTCCGCAACTCAAAGATATTCTCGAAGAAACTTACGGCGTGATCCTCTATCAAGAGCAGGTCATGCAAATCGCCAATCGCCTCGCCAGTTTCTCTCTTGGCGAAGCGGACATCCTCCGCCGCGCCATGGGTAAAAAGAACAAGGAAGAAATGGCCGCCCAGCGCGCCAAATTCCTTGCCGGTTGCGACAAAAACAAAATTCCCGAAAAGAAGGCCGTCCGCATTTTCGACTTGATGGAAGAGTTCGCCGGCTACGGCTTCAACAAGTCTCACTCCTGCGCCTACGCGCTCCTTGCCTACCAGACCGCTTATCTCAAAACGCACTATCCCGTCGAATTCATGGCCGCCTTGCTCACTTCGGAAACCGGCAACGCCGAAAAGCAGGTCAAATACATCAACGAATCCCGCGGCATGGGCATCCCCATCCTTCCGCCCGATGTCAACGAAAGCGACTTATTCTTCACTCCCGTCGGCGACTCCATTCGCTTCGGCATGGCCGCCATCAAAAACGTCGGCGAAAACACCGCTAAAGCCATTCGCGACGCCCGTCTGGGCCAGGGTCCCTGCAAATCTCTCTACGAATTCTGCGAGCGCATCGAATCGCGTTTCCTCAATAAACGCGTCTTTGAAAGCCTCATCAAGTGTGGCGCTATGGACTCCCTCGGTCCTCGCGAATCCATGCTCGCCTCCGTGGACGACGCCATCAACGCCATTCAACGCGCCATGCGCGCCAAGGAATCCGGCCAGCACGGTCTCTTCTTCGGCGGCGGTTCCAATGAGCCCAAAGTTCACTTCGAACTCCGCGACGCCGCACCCTGGACCGAAGAAGAGCGCCTATCCAGTGAATACGCCATGCTCGGCTTCTACGTCTCCGGCCATCCCCTCGAAAAATACGCCTCGCGTCTGAAAAGTCTTGGGGCCATTTCTCTCGACGAGGTCGAGGGCCAGCGCAACGGTAAAGAAATCGCCGTCGCCGGTCTCATCGTCGGCACCCGCCCCATGCGTTCCAAGAAAGGTCAGCGCTGGGCCATCTTCACTCTGCAAGACATGACTGGCGTACAGGAACTTCTCGCCTTCCCCGAAAGCTTCGGTCGCCTTGAGAACCTGCTTAAGCCCGGCCAGCCGCTTCTCCTCAAAGTGCGCGTTCAAGTCGAAGAGGCCGGCACCCGCCTTTCTCTGCAGGAAGCCCGCCGCCTCGAAGCCGTGGCCGAAACCAACGGGGGCCCCTCCGAATTTCGCCTCAAACTGGACCTGCAGCGCCTCAACGATCATGCTCTCGCCCAGCTCGAGGAGCTTTTCTCCAAAGCTGCTGGACCCAGCACTGTTGTCTTTGAGGTCAAAGCCACCGACGGCACTACGGCTGTGGTGCAATCTCAGCGTAAGATACGAGTCACGCCCGACTTCATCGCCGCCCTGGACCGCATCTGCGGCGATGAAGGCATTCAAAGGATCTCCTAGCGGGCGCCGTCGGATACATCGGACGTAGCGAATGCGGGTGCCCCACTCTCGTCTTTTGAGGGGGGCCTGGGTTAGCTCGCGTAGTGGTCGGGCTTTAGGCCGGCGCTTTTTTCTCGGGTATCTCACGAGCACCCATGGCATTCTATTCATTTGGCGTGCGCAACCTAATTCGAGAGGATCAGTGGACAAGAAAGCGAAAAAGGGTCTAGAGACCGTCGACCGCCAAAAAGAGATTGAGCGTCTCGAGAAAGATGTGGAAGAATTGCGCCGTCTCTCCGCCCACAGTTCCGACGGGGAAGCCGAACTCGAGCGCCTCAAGCACGAAGTCCTCGAGCTTCGTCGCGAGTTTTACACCCATCTTGGCCCGTGGCAGCGCGCCCAGATCGCCAGGCACCCGCAGCGTCCTCATACGCTGGACTGGATCAACCTGATGATTACCGATTTCATCGAGCTTCATGGCGATCGCGGTTTTGGCGACGACAAAGCCCTTGTCGCTGGTCTCGGCAAGTTCCGCGGACGTCCTGTCGCCGTCGTTGGCCAGCAAAAGGGAAGAGACACCAAGCAGCGCGTCGTCCGCAATTTCGGTCAGCCCAAACCCGAAGGCTACCGCAAAGCTTTGCGTGTCATGCAACTCGCCGCCAAGTTCGGCCGTCCGGTTCTCGCTTTCGTGGACACTCCCGGTGCCTATCCCGGCATCGACGCCGAAGAGCGCGGCCAAGGCGAAGCTATCGCCCGTAACCTTCGCGAAATGGCCCGGCTTCCTGTGCCCGTCATCGTCACTGTTACTGGTGAAGGTGGCTCTGGCGGTGCGCTCGCCATTGCCGTCGGCGATCGCGTCAACATCCTGGAAAACGGCTTCTATTCCGTGATTTCTCCCGAAGGCTGCGCCTCCATCATCTGGCGCGACGCCGCCAAGGCTGAAACCGCAGCCATCGCCATGAAAATCATGGCTCCCGACCTCCGCGATTTGGGCATCGTCGACGAAATCATCTCCGAGCCCGACGGCGGCGCCCATAGCGACTACGAATCCGCCGCCAAACTCATGGGCGACGTTCTCGAGCGCCAACTCCTGGCACTCGCCAATCTTCCTCCCCGCCAACTGATCCACGACCGCTACGAAAAATTCCGCCGCATGTGCCAATTCTTCGATCTCGCCTCGTAGCGCCGTCTGCACAAGCACTCCTGCCTGTGCTCTTCCTTCTGGCGGGTGCACCGTTCACGTTCTGAACTTGGGAGAACTCCTCAACAGTGCTCGTTTGCTGGGGCAGGCACTTCGGTGAGCCGGTGCGAACGCCGGCGCCAGAAGGCTAGTAGCAGGATGCCGATCAGGATGAGCGAGAGGCTCAGGCCGACCCACAACCCTAGCGCACCCCAGTGCCGGCGGAAGCAGAGATAAGCGCCGAAGGGAAGACCCATGAGCCAGTAGGCGAAGAAGTGGCAGAGCATGGGTGTGCGCGTGTCACCAGTACCGCGAAGAGAGCCTGTGGCCACGGTCTGGATTCCGTCGAAAAGTTGGAACGCCGCACCCGCAGCAAGAAGTGTAATGGCGGCGCGAATGACGATGGGATCGGCGGTGTAGAAACGCGCGATGTAGCGTGGGAAAACCAGCAGCACGACGCTCATGGTGGACATGAACGTAGCTCCAAGCAGGATCGCGGTGTTGCCGGCGTTGCGCGCGTCGGTGGGATTGCCACGACCGAGGGCCTGGCCGACACGCACCGCCGCGGCGGACGATAGCCCGAGTGGGACCATGTAGGTGAAGGCCACGGTGTTGAGCGCGATTTGATGGCCCGCCTGGGCTACGGCACCGAGACGGGCGATCAGCGTAGCCACCAGCGCGAAGACCGCCACTTCGGCGGTTTGCTGGATCGCGGCCGGAACGCCGAGCGAGATCAGTTGGCGGATGCGATTGAGGTTGGGCTGTAGGGGCGTGTTGAGCAGTTCGGTTTTGTGCCGATGGTCGTACCAGAGAAGATAGACGACCAGGACGAACGCGAGATACCCGCGGGAGATGCAGGTGGCGACTCCGGAACCGGTGACGCCAAGGGCCGGCGCGCCGAATCTTCCGAAGATCAGGATGTAGTTGCCGAGGAAGTTGACGACGTTGGCGGTGACGAGAGCGAAGGCGATGGGGCGCACCATGTTCATGCCCTGTAACGTGCGCCGCACCGCGAAATAGAGCAGGAGCGGCACGAGTCCGGCAGAGAGCGTTCTCATGTAGGGCGCGGCGAGCACGGCGACGGGGTGCGTGACGCCGAAGCGTTCGAAGTAGCGAGGAACGATCCAGACAGGAATTGCCAGGACAGGCGCGATGGCAAAGCTCAGATAGATGCCGTTGACAAGCGAAGTGTGGCAGTCTTCGCGGCGCCCAGCTCCGAAGGATTGCGACACCAGCGTGTCCAGGCCGACCAGCAGACCTTCACCGAAGAATGCGAAAACGATGAAAATGCTGGAGGCGATGCTGACCGCCCCGATGGCTTCGGCGGAGTACGGGAGCCGGCCCACCATCATGGTGTCCACTATGACCATCGACATCCAGCCGATTTCCGCGAGGATGAGCGGGAGGGCAAGGTGCAGAGTGGGTCGAAGTTCGCGCCGGAAAATGGGGAAGGAGGACATGGGGCGTGTGGTTTAAGAAGATAGCATGGCAAGAGAGTGCCGAGTGGTCAGCCTTTCCGCTCCTAATTCAGTTTTGTCATTTCGAGCGTAGTGAGAAATCCGTTTTTTTCTCGCATCTCGCTACTAGTCATCCCGTAAGCAACAGGCGCGTAACGGTTGATGACTGATACGGGATATAGGGCGTCAGTTCCATTGACGGACCAACGAGCGGGCCCTTAGCGTGGGATCAGCACGAGCAGGTGAGTGTGTGTCCAGGTGGGGTGATAGCGTGACGAATGAGACGAATTACGGATTGAACGCGATGCAGCATGTGCGCGCTGGCGCGCGCGTGAATTCCCGGGTCAAGGTGACCGTGGCATGGCATGAAGCGGGAGCCCAACATGCGGTCGACGGCTATACCAAGGATATTAGTCCGAGGGGGTGTTTGGCGATCGTGCCCCAGGGATTTGCGGTGGGCCAGAAAATGCGGTTGCGGAACCGCAGCAATGGAAGTGAGGCGGAGGCCGTTTTGATCTGGCGGGGCCACGAAGGGCGGACCGGGTGGGAGTTGGGTTTGGAACTAGTGCAGCCGCCGGAGGATTTTTGGGGAGTAGAGTTCTAGCATAAAGTAATCCGTGATCAGCGATCGGTTATGAGTAAGCCGCGCGAAGCTAGTCGCGCCGCTTTTGTTTTTCGGCGCCGGGGGACAACCCGGGTGCCCCACCCTCGTCTTGGATGTCAACCCGCACCCTTTTGAACCTAAAGCGGTGCGGTGCCCGCGAACAGCCGAGATTTCCACTGGCTGCCTAGGAAAATGGCAATTTCCCCTTGCGTGGGTTGGGGCGGGGAACATAGAGTAGGCGTATGCCATGGGGCTCGGCTGCCGGCATAAATCGAGACAGAATGATGTGGTATCGGTGCCCTCGTCGGGAGGTGGTCCGCCTGCACACGGGGCGCTCCAGCGGACCAGTCCGCCCTGGGATGAGCCTTTTGTGATTCCGAACGGGTGAGTCACTGAGAACTGCTACGGCTTGGGGTGGTGAAGTGGAGGCGGTAGGAAACGATGACGGCAATCATAACGGTTGCGAACCAGAAGGGTGGGGTAGGGAAGACCACGACAGCGATTAATCTGGCTGCGGGGATTGCTGCGCGTGGAAGGCGCACGCTGCTGATTGACCTGGACCCGCAGGCGAACTCGACGATTGCCTTCTTCGATATGGGGGAAATCAAGGAGTCGATGTTCGACGTGTTGTCGGACGCCCACGCGCCGATGGCCAATGTCATCAAGGTAAGTAAGGACCCGATGTTGAGCGTAGGACCGGGAAGGTTGGCGCTCGCCAAATTGGAGACAGTGCTGAGCGGACAGTTTGACGCGCCGTATCGTTTGAAGGACGCACTGGCTCCGGTGCTGAAGGATTTTGACTACGTCGTCATCGACACGCCGCCGTCGCTGGGCATTTTGACCGTGAATGCGCTGGTGTCTGCGACCCATTTGCTGGTGCCGATTCAGGCGGCGTATTTTGCCATTGAGGGCACCGACGATTTGCTGGAGACGTACGAGAGGATTCGCGCGCGTCCCAATCCGCAGTTGCGCATGCTGGGCGTGGTGATCACCCTCTACGACAAGCGCACGAATATTTCCCGCGACACTCACGGGCAGATCCGGTCGGTGTTTGGGGAAGTGCTGTTCAAGACCAAGATCAGCAAAAACGTGAGGCTGGAAGAGAGTCCCGCGTATAAAGAGACAATCTTTTCGTTTGCGCCCAAATCGCCGGGCGCAATCGAGTACAAAAAACTTGCAGCGGAGGTGGTACAACGTGTTGAAGAAAGCCGGGTTGCCAGTCACGCTGAAGATGCGGCATGACGCCCACTACGTAGAATCGTTGACCAGCTACAGTGGCGCGGCCGTGGGCCGGATGATCCCCGTGGAACAGATCCGGCCGAATCCGGAGCAGCCGCGCAAGGCGCTGGGAGATTTGCGCGAGTTGACGGAATCCATTCGCGAAAAAGGCGTGCTCGAGCCGCTGTTGGTGCGGTTTGTGCCGCGCGAGGATTGCTACTACATCATTTCTGGCGAGCGCCGTTACCACGCGGCCCGGGCGGCAGGATTGCGCGAAGTGCCGGCGATCGAAAAGATGGCGGACGACGCGGAAACGCTGGAAATTGCGCTGATCGAGAATATCCAGCGGAAAGACCTCACTCCGTTTGAAGAGGCGGACGGCCTGCAGCGCCTGGCGGAGCAGTTTGATTACACCCACGAGGATGTGGCGAAGAAACTGGGGAAATCACGCAGTTCGGTTAGCGAGACGCTGATGTTGCGGAATATTCCGGACGCGATCCGCAAGAAGTGCATCGAGCATGGGGTCACGGCAAAATCGCTGCTGTTGCAGATTGCGAAGCAGCAAACCGACAAAAAGATGCTGGAAATGTTCACGCGCATCCTGCAGGGCGGCCTGACGCGAGACGAAGCCCGGAGAGAGCGGGCTGAGGAGAAGGGCGGCCCGCAGCGGCCCCAGCCGTTTATTTTTCATTATGAGCCGGAAAACGAAACGTTTCGGTTCCGGCTACAGTTCAAGAAGAGCCATGTGTCCCGCGATGAGTTGATTCGTACCTTGCGGGAGATTCTGTCGCAGTTAGAGGGCGGGGAGGGCAGCGAGACCGCCGATTCGACCGCAGCGTAACGCCTGGAAAGTCTATCGGTCAGGATGGAACGGCGCAGCTCGAGGACGGGTTGCGCCGTTCTGCTTTTTGCACTGCTGCGGCTGGCTCACTCTGAGCTTCGAAGAGCCGCCAATTCTTACGATCGATCCCACAACTGTCACGATCCGCAATTCCGAGGCCTCTCGTCAAAATTGAGACCGTCATTCCGAGCGGAGTCTGCGAAGCGAGGAATCTCTCTGTAAGAATCCAAGACCATCCTCAAAAACCGAAAGTGAGCACCCGGCGAGACGAGGAATGACCGACAAGCCGCCGTGGTCCAAAGGGAAGCGCAGTCTCGCGTGTATAATTTTTGATATGGAGTTTACAGAGGCGCAGGCGGACGTGCTGAAGCGATTGTTTGCGGCGGGGTTTCGCCCCATTGCGATACCACCCTACGAAAGTGTGTTGTGCGTGCACCGGGGCGAGTGTGCGGCTTTGTTGGCGCCGGTAGAAAATGGCGGCCTGCGTTTGATGGCTCCGGTGACGCTACTGCTGGACGGAAATTTGAGTGTGCGGTTGAAGAAGCCGGGCGGGGATGTGTTTGTGTGGAAGAAGAGCGAAGTGGCCGCGACGCCGCAGAGATTGCGCGAGTTGGAAGAGTTTCGGGCGGAATTGCAAGGGATGTTGGAAGTGGGTAACGCGTAAAGTACTCGTACTTCTCCGTATCCTCTGTGCTGAGTCTTTGGCTTTCGAACAAAGATTGTGGTAACCGGAGAGAGGAAGATTAAATCGAACTGTTATGACTACTTATGACCTTATGTGCGTGGGCGCAGGGCCAACCGGCTTGGCCTGCGCGATGGAAGCCAAGCGGGCGGGGATGCGGCCGCTCGTAATAGATAAGGGCTGCTTGTGCAACTCGATTTTTCACTACCCGATCCATATGGTGTTTTTCACTACGCCGGAATTGCTGGAGATTGGCGGCTTGCCCATGGTCTGCGGCGGTGATAAGCCCACACGCGTGGAGGCGCTGAAGTATTACCGCAAGGGCGCGGAGCATTACGGGTTGGAATTGCGCCTATATGAAAAGGTGCTGCGCGTGGATGGCCACGCGGGTGTGTTCACCGTGGTGACGCAAGAGGGGAATGGCTGCGAGCAGCGTTACTTCGCGAAGAATATAGTCGTCGCGACCGGATATTACGACCTGCCGAACGAGATGGGCGTGCCGGGAGAGCATCAGCCGCACGTGGATCATTACTACACGGAGCCGCATGCGTTCTGGCACCAGGATGTGGTGGTAGTCGGCGGCAAGAACTCGTCGGTGGAAGCGGCTTTGGATTTGTGGAGGAATGGCGCGAAAGTGACCATGCTGGTGCGCGCGAAAGAGCTCGGCGCTTCGCTGAAGTATTGGGTCCGGCCGGACATCGAAAACCGCATCAAGTCCGGCCAGATCGCGGCGCTATTCAACGCAAAGATAAAAGAGATTGTGCGGGATGGCGTGATGCTCGAGAACGGCAATGGGCCCCAGTTTGTCCCGGCGAAACAGGTGTTTGCCCTGACCGGATATCACCCGGATTACGAGTTTATCGAGGCGCTCGGCGTGAAACTGGATCCGGAGAGCCGCCGGCCGCACCTGAACATGAATACCCTGGAAAGCAACGTGAAGGGCATTTACCTGGCGGGAGTGGTGGTAGCGGGAAAGCATACGGGAGAGATTTTCATCGAGAATGGGCGGTTCCATGGCAAGCAAATTGTGGAGGCGCTGAAGTGAGATTCTTCGTCGCTAAACCCCGGCGTCTCGCCTTGCTTCATGCCAGAAGCACTTCCTGGTCACTGATCTCTGAGCACTAGCCACCGATTACCCAATTACTGCGTCGTCGTACCGGAACATACCATGCCGCCAGAATTGAAATGTGAGCGGAGGGTTGTTAGACTGAAAACCTTATGGGATCACTGATATCGGAAATTGGGGCAACGGCGGTAGCCCTGGTCAAGGGCTTCAGCGTCACGTTCAAGACCATGTTTGAGAAGACCGTGACGGAGAATTATCCGGCGGCGCCGGTGACCTTCCAGCCGCGATATCGCGGAATTCATGTGCTGCACCGCGACGAGATGGGCCTGGAGAAGTGCGTTGGCTGCTTTTTGTGCGCGGCCGCGTGTCCCTCAAATTGCATTTACATTGAGGCGGCGGAGAATACCGAGGAGAAGCGCATCTCAGCAGGGGAGCGCTACGCGAAGGTTTATAACATTGACTATTCGCGTTGCATCTTCTGCGGATATTGCGTGGAGGCGTGCCCGACCGACGCAATCACGCATGGACATGGATTTGAGTTGGCAACCTACGACATCAATTCGCTGGTGTACCGCAAGGAACAGATGCTGGAGAGCCTGAAGGGCACACCGCCTGTGGGATCGATGGCGGAAAGTCGGCCGGAGATCAGGTCGCGGTAGAGCGGCGTAGAAAATAGAAATTCGAAAACGGAATTGCTGACGGTTCCGAGAAATCGCAGCCGCTTTTGTTTGCACCCCATCTCGGCACGGTTCCGCGTATTGAGTCGCAGCCGCTGATGCTGGTTGTGTAATGGCCGAGCTCTGGCTTGCCGTGACGCAAGAAGCGATCGCCCGGTCCGTGAGGGCCGTCCAAAGACCATGTTGCGAAAAGCCGCGTTGCGACGCGGCTTTTTCTTTGAGTCCCGTAATTCATATACAGATCACGACACGTAATGTGGCGAGGTGAGCCGTGGAGCACCGAGATTGCCGGGGGGGAAGAGGAGCGAACCAAGACGCAGTGGCGCGGGCTTGCGGGAGCAGCGCACGTTCGAGGGTGATGCCGCGACAAAACGCGCGGAGCCAAGGCATACCTCAGGGAACGCTGGCGGTGAACAACACACAGGTAAAAACTCAGCAACGCCGGCGTGCAGTACGAGGCAGAGGGATGTGATCTGCCAAAACATTATCGGACCCACTGTTGCCGTTACCGGACGCGACAGCGCCACCGGCCCCGGTCGTCTCGAGGCTTGCCGGAGACAGGACCGAGCGCTCGCGCTGTTCAATGAGCCACCGAGCGAGCATCGCGGATGTGCTTTCTTCCATGTACTGGTCCATCAGCTCCCCGATTTCCTTTCGCAGGTTGCCGGCATGGGCCAGCCGGGAGAGCTCGTAAGACTGCAGCGTGGTGCGGGCGGCGGAGAGAAGAAACTCCCACGGTGCTTGGTTACGGAACTGAGACACGAAAACCTCCAGAGCGGTGTATTTGGTGAATACCTGTATGTTACCCATATAGTAATACATGATGCGAATATCTTTAGAGGCAATCACCTGTGGAAATGTGCGGAAAAACAGGAAATCCCCTTGCGGGCCTGCGCAGCGGCTGCGCGGGGGACTACGAAAATCCGGTTTCCGCGCGTGGGATGCGGCAGAGATGCGGAGAAAGTTGTTGCGCCGCGGTATGTTTCGGCCACGGAAGTGTTCCCAAGGCAGTGCCGAGTGAGGAGTGGCGAGCGAAAGTTGTAGCGGCGCGTCTTCAGACCCGTTCTTTGTCTACCATTCCAGTCGGCGCAGGGTCGTAAAGCCGCTGCTACAAGAGGGTGAGGGGATCGTGCAACCGCAAAGTTTTGCCCGCTTGCGTGGAGGCGACGCGAGTGTTGGTGGAGAAGCGGTAGAAATGGTCGAAGCGCGCGCGCGGCGACCAGGACGGCAGCGTGGCTTCGCGTTGTTGGGTGAAATGCTTTTGGAACGTCGGAATGAGCTGGCCGGTGCAGGAATCGCGCGGCGGAACGGGGCAGCGCGCACACGGATTGCTTCCCTCAAAATGAACTTCGCCGATGGTGAAGCGGACCACGCTTCGCTCATTTTCGCCGAACAGTTGATCTTCCCAGAACGCCGGCACTCCATCGATTTCGAGCGTGGCGCGGAAACGCCGCCGGACATTGTCCAGGGGCAGCCCGGGGAAAGCCGAGCCCGGGGCGAGTTCGGCAGGGCGGGGAATAAACTCGTCGTCTTGTAGAGAGAACCAATCAGCGACAGCTTGCAGCGAAGCGGTGGACGCGATTGTGGGGCCGTTGGCGATGGGATCGTCGGGGAAACCACCCTCGGAATAGCGCACGATAATTTGCTGCTCGAAAAACACGCTGAACCATTCGGCGGCTTCCTCATGTTCGTCGGGGAAGGCGAAGGAGCGCGTGGGAATTTTGCGGCTGTCACTGGGAACTGCGAGCGTAACGGACGAGAGGTCCGGGGAGTAGGTGGCCCGAATGGCATGGATGGCGGGAGTGCGTTTGCCGTTGACCCACTTGCCGTCGACAGAATACAGGGCCCACGCGCGATCGAGGGCGAGGCCGCCCGAGGGCGAGATCCACGCTTGCGAGACGGAAACGGGATCGAGAGATTTGATGGGATGGAGACGGATGTTGGCGAGATAGGGTTTGTCGGGAGACGGGGGCACCGAAAGAGTTTAGCAGGAGTAGCCGAGGGTAAGTAGCGAGTGCCAGTGGATGGAAATCCGCAAGGGTTGAATTGCGTTGGAAGGCGCTGACCGGTGTGTCCGGATTGCGGCTGCCTGATTGCCCTGAACTGCGAAGGGCTCGCGCTTTTGCGGTCGATACCCAAACACCCAGCAAATTAAGATGCGGACGTGACTTCGCCGTATACGGACCCGTACGTACGGTGATGTGACAGCGACAGCGGGCGACCGCTTACCTATGTCGATTCATAGCGGCTTGCTTCCGAGGATCACAAAGCACGAAAGCGTGTGGTCAGCGCCGCGGTGGCATACGCGACCTGGGAGGCCTTCGCGCATCCACTGAAAACAAAGCAATACCAAAAGATCTACACAGTGCGTCCCATAAGGAACATTATGTTAATTAGTGCATAGAGATGAAAATCCCTATTTATAGGTAGCCCGCCGGCCCTGTTTCAAGATGGTCCTTCCCTCTCTCCTCAATTCATGGGTCATCCTGAGGAGTGCCTTTTGCCTGCCTGGCGCGGGAAGGCGACGAAGGATCTCAATCGTTGCGTCTTGGCCCGAACGGGGCCTACTGACCTTTACTTGCGCTGGCGTCACTTTCTGTTCGTGGCGAGTTTGGCTACCTCGTAGTCCAGGTATTGCTGCAAGGCGTGCGGGTCCGCCCCGGCCAACGGCCGTCCATTGACGAACACCGCCGGCGTGCTGCGAACCCCGACCCGTTTCCCATTTTCGAGGCTAGCGTCGACTTCCGCGGCAGCTTGTGGACTGCTCAGGCAGGACTTGAAGGCGTCCGTATTCAACCCGGCGCGTCCCGCGAAGTCCACCATTTTGTCGTACGCGTCGGCTGCCGAGACCAGTTCCTGATTGTCGTAGATCAGGTCGTACATCTTCCAGAAGGCTTTGGGGTCCTGCTGATAGGCGCAACGCCCGGCTATGGCAGCCGTGCGTGCCCAGGGATGGATCTGGTCGATAGGAAAGTCCTTGAAGATGAGTTTTGCCTGCGGGTACTTGGGCAGGATGCCGCGAAGCGCGTCGTGGAAATTGCGGCACACCGGGCATTCGAAGTCGCCGTATTCGACGATCGTAATGGGCGCATTGGGATTGCCGTAGACGGGCGCGTTCTTCAAATCGAATTTCGCGATATTTTCGGCCAGCGGATCCTTGCTGAGATCGTTCACTTCCCCACGGATCAGGTAGCGCCCGTCCGCGGTGATATACATTTTCACGCTGTCGCCGCCGTCCGCGCCTTTCACATCCACGGACACCTCGGAGAGGCCAGAGGAGCCGACCGGCTTGGGCGTGCCCACGGTGATCGTGTAGGCGGGGCCGAGCGCGTAGTAGTTACGCAGGAAGTCCTCGATGGATTTTTGCGTTTTGTTGGGCGCGCCGGGGGTGGCCGTTTGCTGCGCCAGTGCGCAAGAAGCCACAAACGTGCACAGCGCAAGTACCAGCATTAAATGACGCCACGTCATTCGTTTCTCAGAGCAATTGGCGGATGGTTGAGTATTCACGCGTATCCTCGTTTGATGATTGGATTTCTTCGAATAGACTCGCTGCGCCTACTGCCACTCATGGCACGAACCGTTGCGCGATCGGGAACGGCCGGCCGAAGCCGAAGGCCCGCGAAGTAATCTTGAGTCCGGGTGCCGCTTGCTTGCGCTTGTATTCGTTGCGATCCACCAGCGCGGCGATGCTGCGCACCAAGTTCAGCTCAAACCCGGTTTCCACGGCAATTTCTTCCGGGCATTTCACTTCTTCAATGTACAGCTTCAAAATCCGGTCCAAAACCTCGTAAGGTGGCAGGGAATCCGTATCCTTCTGGTCTGGCCGCAGTTCCGCGGACGGCGGTTTCTGCAGCGTGGAGCGAGGGATCAGTTCCCTTTCGCGATTGATGTACCGCGCCAATTCGTAAACCATCAGCTTCGGCACATCCGAGATCACCGCCAGACCACCCGCCATATCCCCATACAGTGTGCAGTAGCCGACGGCGTTTTCCGATTTGTTCCCGGTGCTCAGTACCATCGAGCCAAATTTATTCGAAAGCGCCATCAGGTAGTTGCCGCGAATGCGCGCCTGGATATTTTCTTCGGTGGCATCCTCAGGTCGTCCGGCAAACGCGGGGCCCAGGGTCTGCTTGTACGAATCAAACACCTGCCGGATGGGGACGGACAGAAAATCGATGCCGAGATTGTGCGCGAGCGTTTGCGCATCCGTTTTGCTTCCCTCGGACGAGTACGGGCCCGGCATGGACACGCCAAGCACATTCTCCTTGCCCAGTGCGGCGACCGCGATGGCCGCCACGACGGCGGAGTCGACGCCCCCACTCAGCCCAACGATGGTCTTGCGGAAATTGCATTTTCGCACGTAGTCGCGCGTGCCTAGGACCAACGCCTGGTAGGCGCACGCGGTTTCGTCGAGAGGCTGCTCGTGAACATCCCCTTCCCCGGTGATCGTATCGAACAGCACAATGTCGTCTTCGAACGCTTTCGCTTGCGCCGCGATTTTGCCGCCGGCGGTCAGAGCCGTGCTCGCGCCATCAAAGATGAGCGAATCGTTGCCGCCGACCTGGTTCACGTAAATGATCGGGCGATGATGATGCAGCGCGATGGAACGCAGCATGCCCAGGCGCAGGAAGCGCTTGTCGATAGTGTAAGGCGACGCGGAAATATTGATCAGCACGCTGCTGCCTTGCGACACCAACTCCATCACCGGATCGCGCAGGTACATCGGCGAGGCCCAGAACGTTTTGTCGTTCCACACGTCTTCGCAGATGGTGATGCCCAGTTGCTCCTGGTCGAGTCCGTAGACGTACTGCTTGTCCCCCGGCTGGAAATAACGGGATTCGTCGAAGACGTCGTAGGTGGGCAGCAGCATTTTGGCCTGTTCGAACACCACACGCCCGTCGATAATCAGCGCGGCTTTATTGGCAATGGACTTCCCTGCCCGGTGATGATCGGGATTCACGCGCCCGGCATAGCCGACAATCGCGGGCAGCGGCATCCGCGACGCCACGCGACTTAGCGTTTCGTGGTTGCGCTGGATAAACGCGGGGCGCTCCAGCAGGTCCAGCGGCAGATAACCGCAGATGCAAAGCTCGGAGAAAACTGCGAGGTCGGCGCCGATGCGCTTGGCTTGCCCGGCGAGTTCCAGAATGCGCGCGGAATTGCCGCCGAAATCACCCACAGTGGGATTGAATTGAGCGAGGGCTATTTTCATGCGGGTTAAGCTTTAGCATAAGTGGGGAGGCGGGGCCAATGCAAACGGCGACCAGCAAAGTATCCGTAATCAGTACAGGCCTCGCAAACTGATTGTCTGTGTAGGGCCCGCCGTCTGCGGCGGGCCGTTCGTTTTTCCCTAGTCCGCCGAAGCCGCGGATTGTTGCGTGAAGGTGGTTTCGCCGGCCAGGCCAAAGCGCTCCAAATTGCGCTCTTGCACCTGCGCACAAAGCTCGTTGATGGCATCGACCCCCGGATCGACCGTACTCACGCGATACCGCACCTTGCGTTTACCCGCCGGCGTTTCCACAATGGCGATCACCGCGTCCGCCACTTCTTGCGCATTGCCGCCTGTCGAGACCAGCATGGCATTCACTCTTTCCGGTATTTTCGCCGTGGCCCCGTACGTTTCCCCGCGCGCGTGATCCGCAGAAGTCACCATGCTGCCGAAGATGGCAGTCTGATATGCGCCGGGCTCCAGAATGCACGATTCTATTCCCTGCCCCGCAAGTTCGTAGTGATAAGATTCCGCCAGAGCTTCCAGCGCGAATTTGCTGGCG